>Ga0209755_10004800_pt1 | contig 15744 bp, 10 predicted proteins | sample TergutCo191P1_FD_187301 | JGI IMG/M metagenome (GOLD analysis project Ga0209755, IMG submission 187301) | Cornitermes sp. P1 segment gut microbial communities from Petit-Saut dam, French Guiana - Co191P1 (SPAdes) (version 2) | ecosystem: Host-associated > Arthropoda: Insects > Digestive system... | reverse complement strand
TTCCCCATCCCCAAATAATATGTCTCAAAAGACCCCGAACGGCAAGCCTGCGGTTTAAAACTTTTTCCGGTTTCAAAGATGCCGCGTATTTTTTTAAGCAGCGCCCCGGTGTCGCCTCCCTGGAAAACCTTTATCGCCATGTTCCCTGTTTTGGCCAGCGCGGTCTCGGCGTAATCCAGGACGGTCTCGGCAAGGTCAAGGGAGCGCAGGGTGTCAACGGAACGGTTTCCGGTGGTGGCCGGGGCCGCATCGCTTAACACAAGGTTGTAGGGGCCGTGGGAAAGAATCGCCTCCCGTATTGGCGGAAGGGTAAAATCGCCCTGTATAAAAAGAAAAGCCGGGTTGTCAAAGAGGCCCTGGTCGTACTGGCGGGAAAGGGGGGCAAGGTCTATAGAAACCAGCGAAGGCGCGTCCCCTCCGGGGCCTGAAAGCTTGCGTAGCACGTAAAGGCTCCAGCTTCCCGGCGCTGCCCCAAGGTCTAAAATTTTGAAGGGCGCTTTGCCGCGGGCGGGTTTTAACAGGCCGAACTTCTCGTCCATCTCCTTGAGTTTGTAGACAGAGCGGGCCGGGTAGCCCTCTTTTTGGGCCTTAAGGGAAAAGTGGTCGAGTTTGCTGTAATCGGCCATGCGCTTAGTATATCCGGCGGTTTAAATAAATAAAAGGATGTATTGAAGCGCTGCATGCTTCCATGAAAATTTATATCGTGATATACTTTTCTCCATCATTATGGAACAACATTATACTCAACGCCTTCAAAAGATAGAGGCTGTTCTTGACACTTGGCTCCCCAAAAACCCCGATGCCGCCTGGCTTGAAAGGGTGTTCGGGTGTTCCTCGCCTTTCGTCTCACAGGAAGTTCTGGTTGCCCCGGAACTGGCTGCCACCCTTACCCGCCCTGGCCGGGATTTGGTAAAGCGGGGGGGCAAGCGCTGGCGTCCCCTGCTTATGCTTCTTGCCGCAGAGAGTGTTGCCGGGGAAAGCGGGGGCGAGGCTTGTTTGCCGCTGACGCCCCTTGTGGAATTTCCCCACAACGGCAGTCTTATTCACGATGATATAGAAGACAATTCGGATGAGCGCAGGGGGAAGCCGGCTGTCCACCTTATCTACGGTATGGATATGGCCCTGAACGGCGGTTCTTTCATGTACTTTCTGCCCCTGGCCTGTCTTGACGCCTGGGCGCAGGATAACGGCGCACCCCCCGATGTTAGGGAGCGGCTTTGGTCGGTCTGGGCCGCCCATATGCGGGGCCTTCACCTGGGCCAGGCTATGGATATTGCCTGGCACCGCGACTACCATTCTCTGCCCGCTCTGGACGAGTACGACCGCATGACTCGGCTTAAAACAGGCTACCTGGCGCGGCTTGCGGTGGCGCTTGGGGTGTACAGCGCCGGGGCGGACATCGATACAAGCCATCTCAACAATGTGGCCTCTGCCTTTGCCACGGCGGCGGAGCAGCTGGGCGTGGGCTTCCAGATTCTCGATGATGTAAAGAACCTTGATACCGGCATCCCCGGCAAAAAACGCGGGGATGATATTGTCGAAGGGAAAAAGAGCCTTCCGGTGCTGTTGTACCTCCACCGCTATCCCGAAAAGCGGGAATTTGCCGCCCGTTGTTTTGCCGCCGCCCGTTCCGCGGGGACAAGCGCCCCGGAGGTGGAAGAGTTAATCGGCGCGCTGGAAGGGGCAGGGGTGCTGGAAGAATCGCGCGAGAAGGGGCTGTACTATATCCGGGAAAGCCAGGAGATTTTTTCCACGCCGGTGCTGTCCGGGTTTGCCCTTCAAAACGAAGGGCGGGAGCTTCTTGCGGGGTTTGTTGATTTGTTGAGGTGAGGTATTGTAAGGTCTCAATCGCTGGAGGAACTTCCTGTATCGCTGGGGAAGTATCTTTTGTTGTCAGGAGAGCAAAAAACGCTTTTTTCTTCTATAACATAATGCGAAATTTCACGGGGGCTATCGTTTTTTCCGACGAACAAAACTTGACGGGTCTTTTTCGTATTCTTTTATTCGTTTGTCTATCATTGCTGCTTCCTCCGGGCTGGCCGGTTCCGTGATAGGCTTCCAGTAGTCCTCGGCAATGTAAGTTAATAAAGGTTTTATTGCCGGGAGGCTCCGATCCGGTATGGTGTCGATCATGGTGTGAAGTTCCTTTCTCAAAATTGCGGCTGTCATCGTTTGTTCCCCTTATTCTTTTTTTTGTACGCTTGGCCCCTCGGGTCAATGTGCGTTACAAGTATGTGGTCATCTTTTATTCGCCATAAAAGCCGATAGCTTCCCACTCTGGTTCTGAAACGTCCAGGTTCTCCCGCAATCGGTGTTATGTCCCCTTGCGGGGGTTCTTCCTCAAGGTCGTCTATGGCATCGTTTATGCGCTCCCTGTCGGCCTCGTTTAAACGATTCAGATACTTGTCAGCGTCTCGGTGAAGCAATACGTTCATACGCAACTTAAATCATATAGCAAAACACGGGAAAAGTCAAAAGTGTGATAACTTTACACTGACAAAATTCAATTTCTCTGTTGACAGAAATGGATATTTATGCGAAATGTTAGATTTACCATAGCGGAGGTTATAGAATGGTTGTTGGCATCATAGGCGCGGCTGGTTATGCCGGAGCTGAATTGGTCAGGCTTCTCGCAAAGCATCCCCGTGTCAGTTCCCTTTCTCTTGGCTCAGTCAGCCTTGAGGGGGGAGTCGAAAGTGTGTATCCCAACTTTCTTGGAAAGGTGTCCTGTCCCCTGCTTAAGCCGGAGGAAGTTGTGGCCGCATCAGATGTGGTTTTCGCGGCCCTGCCCCACGGGGTAGGGGAAGCCTACGCAAAAGCCTGTCTTGAAAAGGGCATTTCGTTTATCGATCTGTCCGCGGATTTCCGTTTTGATCACGATGAGGAAACGTTCAAGGCCTGGTACGGCATAGATTATGTGCATCCCGAACTGCGGAAAAACTCCGTGTACGGCCTTCCGGAATTAAACCGGGACAGGATAAAGGCACTGGCAGCGTCCGGGCCGCTGGTAATCGGTAATCCCGGCTGTTACCCTACCGCCTCTTCACTGGGGATATTCCCCGCCCTGGCAACGGGTCTTGCCGCACCGACAGCCATTATCGTGGATGCCGCATCGGGAATAACCGGGGGCGGGCGGGAACCGCAAAGATCGTTCCACTTCCCCGAATGTTCGGATTCCATGTCGCCGTACAAGGTGGGCGCGCACCGGCACAGTCCGGAAATAAGCCGCAATATCAGAAACATGGCCGAACTGTTTAACCGGGAAGCGCCGCAGATCATTTTTACCCCCCACCTTGCGCCCATGAACCGGGGCATACTCAGTACCATCTACATTCCTCTGCGGGGAGAATGGCAGTCCGCCTCAACGGCTTCCGCGCCGCGCCCGCCCTCAAAGGAAATCCAGGCCAAGGCCCTTGAAATAAGGGAAGTCTACGCGGCCTTTTACAAAGACGAGCCTTTTGTGAGGGTGCTGCCCCAGGACGTAATGGCTTCCACCGGCCGCCTCCGCCAATCCAATTACTGCGATATTTCGGTTAATATGGATCAGGGCGGGACGATGCTTATTGTGGTTTCGGCCATCGACAACATGATGAAAGGGGCCGCAGGTCAAGCGGTTCAGAATATGAACATAATTATGGGTTTTGATGAAACCGAGGGCCTGGATACCATTCCGGCGCTTTTTTAAGGAGTTTTACAATGAAAGAAATAAGCGGCGGCGTGTGCGCTCCGAAAGGCTTCCGTGCCGGCGGTATTCGCTGCGGCATTAAGGCAAGCGCCAAAAAACGGGACGTGGCCCTGATTTATTCCGAAAAACTCTGCTCCGCCGCGGGTGTTTTTACCGTGAACAAGGTCAAGGCCGCGAGTGTTTTGGTAAGCCAGGATCACCTTAAAGACGGTGAGCTTAAGGCCGTGATAGTCAATTCGGGCAACGCCAATGCCTGTACCGGCGAGGCGGGCATTGCCGCGTCCCGGAAAATGACGGAACTTGCGGCAGGGCTTTTTGGCATAAACCCCAGGCAGGTGGCGGTGGCTTCTACCGGGGTTATCGGCGTGCCGCTTCCCATTGCCGCCATTGAAAGCGGCATAGCGGAACTGGGCCGCTCCCTCAGCGCGGACGAGGCCGGCCATGACGCGGCCCTGGAAGCGATTATGACCACGGACACCCGTAAAAAAGACGGTGCTGTGGAAATCGAACTGGACGGTAAACCTGTGCGTATAGGCGGCATGGTAAAAGGGGCGGGAATGATTCACCCCAACATGGCGACGTTGCTCGGTTTTATCACCACCGATGCCGCCATTTCGCCAGAAGTGCTTGATTCCTGCCTGCGTACCGCTGTGCGGCGCTCGTTTAACCGCATTACCGTGGACGGCGATACCTCCACAAACGACGCGGTTATCATCATGGCAAACGGCGAGGCGGGAAACGCCCCCATTAACGCCTCTGGCCCGGCGCGCGAACAGTTCGAGCGGGCGCTGGAAGCCTTCTGCGTCAAACTCGCCCGCGCCACAGCCAGAGACGGCGAAGGCGCGACAAAATTGGTGACAGTCACCGTTTCAGGCGCGCGGGACGAAGATACCGCAGAAACGCTGGCCAAGTCCGTGGCTTCTTCAAGCCTGGTCAAAGCCGCCTGTTTCGGCGAAGACGCCAACTGGGGCCGTATACTCTGCGCTATGGGTTACTCCGGCGCGGAATTCAACCCCGGCGAAGTGAACGTGAGTTTTGTCAGTGGGGAAACCGAAAATTCCGCTGAGGAAGTTGCTGTCTGCCGGGGCGGGGCGTCCCTGCCGTTTTCTGAAGAAGACGCCAAAAGGATACTTGCCAGGGAAGAACTGGAAATCCGTATCAAAGCCGGGGAAGGCCCGGGAACAGTGGCGGTCTGGGGTTGTGATTTAACCTTCGATTATGTCAAGATAAACGGCAGCTATCGCTCTTAGGGACTCAGTATGAACGAACACGTTAATAACGCAGACAGGGCAGAGGTGCTTGTCGATGCCTTGTCATATATCCAGAAATTCCGGGGAAAGACCGTTGTGGTCAAGTACGGCGGAAATGCAATGATCAACGAAGAACTCAAAGCCGCAGTCATTCAGGACATAATCCTCATGGCCTGTGTCGGGATACGCACGGTGCTGGTTCACGGCGGCGGCCCGGAAATTGACGCGGTGCTCAAGAAAACCGGCAAAGAAAGCCGCTTTATCAACGGCCTCCGCTACACCGATGAGGAAACAATGGAAGTTGTCCAGATGGTTCTCTGCGGCAAGGTGAACAAAGACATCTGCTCCCTTATCCAGCGTGCGGGCGGCAGGGCCATTGGCCTGTGCGGTATTGACGACGCTATGCTCCAGGCGCGCCGCCTCCGCACCGGGGGGGAAGACCTGGGCCTTGTGGGAGAGGTGGAAACCGTGGATACGCGCCTGCTGGAATCGCTGCTGAACGAGGGGCTTGTGCCGGTGGTTTCTTCCGTGGCGTATGGCATAGGCGAGGAAGAAGGGCAGCACCTCAACATCAACGCCGACATTGCCGCCGCCAAAATCGCCGGGGGACTGGGGGCGGAAAAGCTCTTCCTCATGACCGATGTGCAGGGCATACTCCGTGATGTCAAGAACCCGGACTCCCTCATTAAGTCAGTCAGCCGTGCGGAACTGGAAAACCTGAAAAAAGACGGCATAGTGAGCAAGGGCATGATCCCAAAAACGGACTGTTGTATTCTTGCTCTTGACGGAGGCGTAAAGAAAGCCCATATTATCGATGGACGCATGCCTCATGCCCTGCTTATGGAACTTTTTACTGACGCGGGCGTAGGAACCATGATAGAATAAAAGAATAACCGACTTATAAGGAGGTCTAATGAGTAATATATCGAACGATGTTTTTATGAACACCTTCCACAGGCTGCCCGTAACCTTTGCAAAAGGGGAAGGGGCCTGGCTTACGGACGTAAACGGGAAAAAATACCTTGATTTTGCCGCCGGTATCGCGGTAAACAGCCTGGGACACGCCTATCCGCCGCTGGTTAAGGCGATTTCCGAACAGGCGGCAAAGATTCTCCACACCTGCAACTATTACAAGAGCGATGCAGCCACGGCGTTTGCCGAAAGGCTTGTTGCCGCCTGTGCGGGCGCGGGGATGAAAAACGTGTTTCTTGCCAACTCCGGAGTGGAGGCCAACGAGGGTGCCTGCAAAATCGTGCGGAAGTATTCCCTCACCAAGTACGGCAAGGGGCGGCACACTATCGTGACACTGCGGGGCAGTTTTCACGGCAGAACCATTACGACCCTTGCGGCCACAGGCCAGGATGTTTTCCACAAGGACGACTTTGGCCCCTATACCGAAGGTTTCATCTATGTCCCGCCCAATGACATTGACGCGCTGGACAAGGCCCTTAACCCCGTTACCACCGCCGGCTTTATGCTGGAGGCTGTCCAGGGTGAAAGCGGCATCAATCCCCAGTCCGCCGAATACATTGCGGCGGCCGCCCGGCTCTGCGCGGAACGGGATATACTCCTGATGTTTGACGAAATACAGACCGGCGTCGGGCGGACAGGCACATTCCTGGCCTGCGAGGGCTACGGGGTAAAACCGGACATCGTTACCCTGGCAAAAGGGCTTTCCGGCGGGGTTCCTGTCGGGGCGGTTCTGGCCGGGGAAAAGGCGGCGGATGTGTTTCAGGTTGGCGACCACGGCAGCACCTTTGGGGGGAACCCTCTTGCGGCTGCCGCGGGCCTTGTGGTTCTGGACACGGTGGCAAACCCCGCCTTCCTTGCGGACATCGCCCGGAAAGGGGAAACATTCATCAACACCATCACATCCTGGAAGCACCCGAACATCACCGCCATCCGGGGCAAGGGCCTTATGATAGGCGTTGATCTTACGGTAGAAGCCTGGCCGCTTTTGGAAGCGGGCATTGCGCGGGCGGATTCCGCAGGGAACCCGGGGCTTTTATTTCTTACTGCGGGCAAGCAAACACTGCGTTTTCTCCCGCCATACATAATAAACGAAAAGGAGTTGGAACAAGGACTGGATATATTGAAAGCCTTGTTGTAGGATATATTATGAAGAAAATAATACATGTTGATAATAGTACGTTTTTTCGAAAGTTCATGCGGAACTTCCTGGTAAAAGAGGGCTTTGAAGTCGAAAGTTTCGATAATGTCCAGGATTCAAACATGGCTATCAGCGGCGGTGCTGTTGATATGGTTATTATCGGTCTGACCTTCGTGGACGCTGAAGGCGAGGAATTCCTGAACAGGATACAGGACTGTTATTCAGGGCCCATCATCGTCATTAGTTCCAGCGTGGAAAAGCACGAAGAACAGCTGATGTCATTGGGGATCAAGGATGCAATCAGCAAAACCGGCCCCTGGCAGGATCGCCTTAGGCTCCACCTTGCGGCTTTGAAGCGGAAGCGTTAACAGCGGGCATCGTTTTGTCACGCAAAACACCAGACACACATTTCCCTGGACGCTGTGAAAAAGCGTCCAGGGTTGCACTTTGCAAAAATCTTAGAGCAATATCCCAAGCCTTGGGAAAACCCACCTTTGTAACTGACCAAAAATAAAGATAAAGATTATCACAACGGGGACAATATAGGTCATGTAAAAGCGCAGACTGACAGGGAATTTCCAGCCCTCGTTACCGGCATTGGCCTCCGCGATAAAGTTGTGCCAGCCCCATCCTTTTTTACTCATGGCGAACAGCACATAACACAGCGAGCCAATGGGGAGCGCAATCTCCATAACCAGATACGTGAAGAACGCGCCAATGTGGGGAAAGCCTGGAGGAACAAGCACCCCCGCCATTACGTTACGGGTAAGCGCCGACGGCAGACAAAGCACGATTAAAAGGCCCATATTGATTCCCGCCGACCTTGCGCGTGTCCAGCCGAACTTGTCCATGCCTATGGCCGTAATGTTTTCCATAACAGCCAGGGCCGTAGAAAACGCCACAAAGGTAAGGCCCGCATAGAACATCAGCGACCAGAAGTACGAACCCGGCATTGCGTTAAAAATATTCGGCAGGGTCACGAACAGCAGACCTTCGCCCACAGCAGGGCTTATGCCAAAGGCAAAAGCCGCGGGGAAAATCATCAGAAGGCACAGGATGATAACGCTTAAATCCAGCACACCTACCGTAAAGGCATCGCGGAACAGGCGCTTTTCCTTGTTGATATAACTGCCAAAAATAGCCATTGAGCCAATGCCCACAGACAGGGAGAACAGCGCCTGGCCCATCGCCATGTGGATAATCCTGAACGTGCCGTGCTGGCGCATTGCGTCCAGGTTTGGCACAAACAGGAACCTGAGCCCCTCGGCGGCACCCGGCAGGGTTACGCTGCGGACAAGCAGAATGAGCAGCAGGACAAAGAACGCGCCCATGACATACTTGCAGACCCGCTCAACGCCCTTGCGCAGCCCCAGGTAGCAGACACCCATGCCCGTCACAATAATCGCGATCATCAGGCGGATGGATTCAACAGGGTTTCTGGTAAGCTCCTGCCAGGATGCGGTAACGTACTCCGGCGTCTGCCCGATAAGCGAGCCTGCAAGGCCCTTCCAGAAATAGCCCAGGGCAAAACCGCAGACCATGATGTAAAACATCAACAAGAGATAGTTGCCGGCAATTCCCACGTAGCCGTTCAAAAACCACTTTGTGCCTTTGGGCTGCAGCACATGGAAACAGTTGGCGGTGGACTGTCCGCTGCCCCGGCCAATTGTGTACTCCGTCAGCAGAACGGGAATGGCCAAAAGAAAAATAAATGCCGTGACAAGCAATATGTACAGGGCCCCGCCGTACGTACCCGCCCGGTACGGCATGAGCCAGATATTACCAAGACCAATGGCACAACTAACCGACAGGATAACAAACGAGAATCTTGATGTAAGTTTTTCCCTTTCTTTTTGCATGATGAAATACTCCTTGCTGGAAACCAGCGAAACAAAAATAAAGATGCACTCTGTCTGTATTATAGTAAAACAAAATCATATCTTTTTGCAACTGTCAATGCCTTGATTGGCATATTTGGATAATTCTACAAAACTATGGACTAATTCCACACTGTCATGATAGAATATACCTGACGGCGTAATGTAATACCAATTATTTGATTTCTGAATGGCCGTTAGAAAATTATCATCATCGTATAAAGGACAGTGTTTATGAAGTTGAAGTTGCGGACAAGAATTGTTGGGGGTTTGCTGTGCATTTTTGTGTTGGCGGCGGTGATAGGTTTGGGAAGTTTCCATACCATTACCCGCCTGAGCAACATTAAGATTGATGCTTTTCAGCTGACAGATTTGAGTGATACGGCTAACGCTCTGGTGGAAGCGCACCATATATGGCGTTATAACCTGGCATGGGCATTCCTGTATGATCGGCCTTTTGGCGGAGGCCTTGATCCCCATACCTGTATTTACGGCAGATGGCTCGAAGGCCCCATGCCCCACATGATTGATGATCCCCGGGTTTTTGCCCTCATCGACGCTATTTTTCAGCCGCACTATGACTTGCATGTCCAGGGTGCGGCTGCCCTGCGTTTAAGGGAACAGGGCGACATGGAAGCAGCCCTTGATCTGCTTTACAGGGTTGTTTTTCCCGCCGGCGTTGAGTCCACAACCAGAATAAACGCGCTCAGAGACCACTATATGTACCTGAGAAATTATCACATGGAAGACATGTATGGCCTCATATCCCTGGCAACCACAATCCTTATTATTATTGGCTCGATAGGTTTAGTGGCTTTCCTCCTGATAAGTGCCGTTCTCGCCAGAAGTATATTGGTGCCTGTCCGCGGTATAGAGCATGTCGCGAATGCCCTGTCAAAAATGGACTTCACCATTGAGATACTGAAAACGGAAGTTGATGAAATCGGAGACATCCAGGCCGAGATGATAAGAATCCGCGACAACCTCAAGCAGGGTATCGAGGACATGAAGATCACCCACGATAACGATATGCGTTTGATGGAGGCAGAACAGGAGAAGTTTAAGGAAAGGACGCATGCCATATTGGATGCCGCCCCCATGGTCTGCGCCATTTTTAATGAGCACGGCGATATCGTGGACGTAAACAAGGAAGTAACCAATGTGTTTGGCATTTCTGAGCCGAGTATTTATATAAAGAACTTCAACAAATTCCAGCCCAAGCATCAGCCGGACGGCTCTGATTCGGTCACCAAAAGTATAGACGAACTTAAAAAATGCATACGGGAAGGCTCTGTCCGTTATGAGTGGACATATCTGCACAATGACGGCACGCTGATTCCCTCCGAAGAAATTCTGCACTGTGTAGAAATTGACGGCAGACCCCATGTCATCGCCTTTAGCCGCGACCTGCGGGAATACTACCGTGAAAGGGAAAAAGAGCGGGTACTGCAGGGCAAAATACAGGCGATGATGCACCAGCTTAACGAACACGTAGAAACACAGGCCGCCTCCGTAGACGCTTCTTCCTCGGCAGTTGAGCAGATGATAGCCAATATCCGCTCTGTCACCAACACGCTGTCCCAGAACTCAAAGAACGTAAGGGAACTTGAGGATGCTTCGGTAGCCGGCCACACAAGTCTTAACGAAGTAGTCTCCGACATTCAGGGAATCGCCCGTGAATCCGAATCCCTTTTGGAAATCAACGCCGTCATGCAGAACATCGCAAGCCAGACAAACCTTCTTTCCATGAACGCGGCCATTGAAGCGGCCCACGCGGGAGAGAGCGGGCGCGGCTTTGCGGTAGTAGCGGACGAAATCCGCAAGCTTGCGGAGTCCTCCAGCAAACAGTCCAAGACCATCGGCGGGGTGCTGAAAAGTATCAAAGGCTCGATAGACAAAATCACCAAGTCAACAGACGTTGTGTTGAACAAGTTTGACGCGATAGGCGACGGGGTAAAAACCGTAGCAGAGCAGGAAGACACGATCCTGCAGTCAATGGAAGAACAGGGAGAGGGCAGCAAGCAGATACTGCAGTCGATAGGCACTGTAAACGAAGTTACCCACCAGGTAAAAGAAGCCGCGCGGCGCATGGTTGAAACCAGCAGGGAAACCCTGCATAAAACCAGCAACAGCGAAACCAAGGCTTACACCGATGAAGTCACGGGTATCCGCAACAAAGCCTACTTTAACGAAAACGCGGAGCAGGAACTGCGCTACTGCGTTGACGAAAACCGTGATTTCAACCTTATCATGTTCAGCGTGAACCATCTGCAGCATATCGCCGAGGCCCACGGTGACCTGGTACGCGACGAGGTGTTAAACATCCTCTGTATGCGCGCCCGTAACAGCTTTAAACAGGGTACTCTGGTGGCCAGGTACAGCGAGAATGAGTTTGTCATTACCCTGCCCAATGTCAGACAGGGAACCGCGGTAAAACTTGCCGAACAGCTCCAGAAACGTATAAAAGACGCGCCTTTTGCGACAAGAGGCCTGAAACTGGATGTCAGCATATCCTTCGGCCTTGCCGTGAAGTCGGCCGCAACCAGAACGCTGCATGAGCTTATCAGCAGTGCGTCCGGAGCGCTTTCCGGCACGAGGTCGACTGTCAAAAGCAGCAAACAGCTCGCTTCTGTGAGCTAAACATGGCGGCCAGACGGGTTATCCCCTGTCTGGCCGTTTTTTACATACACTGTTTATGAATAGTTTGAATTTTTAAAAATCTACAACACGCATGAAAAGGAGCATAAGACATGAGTGCAAAAAAACCAAGAAAAACATCACTTACCGCAAAAGTTACCACCGTCTGCCTGAGCATTACGTTTTTGACAGTCCTGCTGCTTTCTGTTGTGTTTATGACCAACGCACGGGGTATTATCCAACAGCAGGCAACCACCAACACGATAGACAATATCCACTCCCTGCGGGATCAGCTTTTGGCCAGCTTCAATGAATGGGGCGCATTGGTAAGCCTTACCGCGACCGCCTTGCCGTCCATGATTGCCGAAACCCCTGTCGATGCCCCGGCGCTGCAAAGCCATTTCAGGCGTAATTTGCAGGCCCGTCCCGGCGCTATGCGTTTGTATGTGTCCAGCAACGTCAACTGGCTGCTGCCGGACGGCTTTGTCATCCTGTACCCCCATGTGGATTTGCCCTCAACATGGATCAACACGGAGCGCCCCTGGTTTTTAACGGCAAAGGCGAATCCCCGCCGTGTCGGGTATACCGAGCCGTATGTCGATGCCGCAACAGGCCAGCTCGCGATATCGGTTACCAAAAATGTCTATGATGATTTGGGCAGGGACCTGGGTGTTGTTGCCGCTGACTTTGGGCTTGCCTTTTTGGCGGCCATGCTTGAAGAAAAAGTCACCATTCCCGGGCACAATATATTCCTTATTAACCGGCAGGGGCTTTTTATCACCCACCACAACGCAGACGCGCTTTTGCGGGATGATTTTTTTAACGAGTTTGGCCTTGCCCATTACCGCAGCGATGTCCTTGGCCGCCCGCATTTCTTCCACATGGGCAGGGATGTTCTTATCTATTCAGAACTTATCCCGCTTGTAGACTGGATTCTGGTTTCCACCATTCCAACCGCGGCAATTTTTGCGGAAATGAACGACTTTATGCTGCGCATGATTCTTATCGGTGTTATGCTTCTGGCCGCGGCCGCGTTTGTTTCAATCATCTTCACCTACAGGGAGCTGACCGTTCCTGTCCGCAGCATAAAGACCGCCGCGGATTCTCTGGCTGTCATGGACTTTACGGTGGAAATTAAAAAAACGGAAAGCGATGAAATCGGTGACATGCAGCTCGCGCTGATAACAATCCGCGACAACCTCAAGAAAGGCATTGAGGACATGAAGGTCACCCACGAGAACGACATGCGCATGATGGAGATAGAGCAGAAAAAATTTAAGGAAAGGACTCATACCATATTGGATGCCGCGCCCATGGTCTGCGCCATTTTTAATGAAGCCGGCGATATCGTGGACGTAAACCTGGAAGTAACACATATGTTTGGCATTTCTGAGCCGAGTATTTATGTAAAGAACTTCAACAAGTTCCTGCCCAAGCACCAGTCGGACGGCTCTGATTCGATTGCCAAAAGCACGGCAGAACTTCAAAGATGCATACGGGAAGGCTCTGTCCGTTATGAGTGGACCTATCTGCACAGTGACGGTTCTCTGATTCCCACCGAGGAAATCATGCACCGTGTAGAAATTGACGGCAAGCCCCATGTTATCGCCTTTAGCCGCGACCTGCGCGAATACTACCGTGAAAGGGAAAAGGAGCGGGTTCTGCAGGGCAAAATACAGTCGATGATGCAGCAGCTCAACGAGCACGTTGAAACCCAGGCCGCCTCCGTAGACGCTTCTTCCTCGGCAGTTGAGCAGATGATAGCCAATATCCGCTCTGTCACCAACACGCTGTCGGCAAACGCGAGGAACGTAAGGGAACTGGAAGATGCTTCGATGGCCGGGCACTCAAGTCTTAACGAAGTAGTTACCGACATTCAGGGAATTGCCCGCGAATCAGAATCGTTGCTGGAAATCAATTCTGTCATGCAGAACATCGCCAGCCAGACAAACCTTCTTTCGATGAACGCGGCCATTGAGGCGGCCCATGCCGGGGATTCCGGCCGCGGCTTTGCGGTAGTGGCGGACGAGATACGCAAACTGGCGGAAAACTCCAGCAAGCAGTCCAAGACGATAAGCGGAGTGCTTAAGAGCATCAAAGGCTCTATAGACAAAATTACCAAGTCCACCGATGTAGTGCTGAACAAGTTTGACGCGATAGGGGACGGGGTAAAAACCGTGGTAGGACAGGAAAATACGATCCTGCAGGCGATGGAAGAGCAGGGAGAGGGGAGCAAGCAGATATTGCAGTCGATAGGGACTGTGAATGAAGTTACGCACCAGGTAAAAGAAGCCGCGCGGCGCATGGTAGAGACCAGCAAGGAAAACCTGCACAAGACCAATGACGCTGAATCCAGGTCTTTCACGGACGAACTTACGGGCCTCCGCAACAAGGCCTACTTTACCGAAAACGCGGAACAGGAACTGCGCTACTGCGTAGACGAGAACCGCGACTTCAATCTTATCATGTTCAGAGTGAACAGTCTGCAGCAAATCACAGAAACCCACGGCGAAAAGACCCGGGACAGTGTGTTAAGAATAGTATCCATGCGCGTCCGCAACAGCTTCAAGCAAGGCACTTTGCTGGCCAGGTACAGTGATGAGCTGTTTGCAATTACGCTCCCCAACGTCAAGCACGAAACAGCCCAAAAATTTGCCGATCTATTCCAGAAGAAGGTCTCAGACACCCGCTTTGAGATAAGGAAAGACTTGAAGCTCCCTGTTACCATTTCCCTCGCTGTCGCTGCCAAAACAAACACCGCCAGGACGCTCCATGAGATTGTCGACAATGCGATGAGGACTGTTTCCGGCAGCAGGACAGCAAAAAGCAGCATGCTTGCTTCCCGCTAAAAATACCGGCGGCCAGGGCGCTTTGACTTCCTGGCCGCTTTCATAACATGCATATCGCATGTTTTTTCGGAATTTGACAATTTACCATACGTATGTTAGGATACAACCAATGGCATATGTGCTTTCCAATGTTTTTCTTGATTGCCGTTAAAACTCTGAATATTAACATGGATTACAAAGAACATGAGCGCGAAAAAACCAAGAAAAACATCACTTACCGCAAAAGTTACCATCGTCTGCCTGAGCATTACGTTTTTGACAGCCCTCCTGCTTTCTGTTGTGTTTATGACCAACGCACGGGGAATCATACAGGAGCAGGCAACCACCAGCACAGTAGATAATATCCACACCCTGCGGGATCAGCTTCTGGCCAGCTTTAATGAGTGGGGCGCGCTTGTCAGGTTTACGGCGGTTGCCGCCTCTTCTGTGATAGTCCAGGAGCCTTTTGATCCTGGGGCGCTGCAGATCTTGTTCCGGCGGAATTCCGACCTTGCCCCTGAAGCAAAATTGCTGTACGCCTCAAGCAATGTGCGCTGGACTGAGCCCGGCGGCTTTGTCGTTCGCGAAGACGGGCTTATTCCCCCGGTGGCCTGGGACAACAGGGAACGCCCCTGGTTCATTGCGGCAAAGCAGAACCCCGGCCCCGGGAATGTGGGCCACACTGATCCCTATATTGATGCCATAACGGGGGAACTTACCGTATCCCTTTCGACAAACATTTATGATGATTTGGGCAGGGACTTGGGTGTTGTTGCCGCTGACTTCGGGCTTGCCTTTTTGACGGCCATGCTTGAAGAAAAAGTCACCATTCCCGGGCACAGGATATTTCTTATCAACAGGCAGGGGCTTTTTATAACCCATCACGATACAGCCGCGCTTTTGCGGGATGACTTTTTTAACGAGCTTGGCCTTGCCCATTACCGCAGCGATGTCCTTGGCCGTCCGCATTTTTCCCACATGGGCAGGGATGTTCTTATCTATTCAGAACTTATTCCGCTTTTAGACTGGATACTGGTCTCCACCATTCCAACGGCGGCGATTTTCGCGGAAATGAACGACTTTATGCTGCGCATGATTCTTATCGGCGTTATGCTTCTGGCCGTGGCTGCGTTTGTTTCAATCATCTTTACCTACAGGGAGCTGACCGTTCCTGTCCGCAGCATAAAGAGTGCCGCGGATTCTCTGGCCGTCATGGACTTTACGGTGGAGATTAAAAAAACGGAAAGCGATGAAATCGGTGACATGCAGCTCGCGCTGATAACAATCCGCGACAACCTCAAGAAAGGCATTGAGGACATGAAGGTCACCCACGAGAACGACATGCGCATGATGGAGA
>Ga0209755_10004799_pt1 | contig 15756 bp, 11 predicted proteins | sample TergutCo191P1_FD_187301 | JGI IMG/M metagenome (GOLD analysis project Ga0209755, IMG submission 187301) | Cornitermes sp. P1 segment gut microbial communities from Petit-Saut dam, French Guiana - Co191P1 (SPAdes) (version 2) | ecosystem: Host-associated > Arthropoda: Insects > Digestive system... | reverse complement strand
TTGTTTCATAATTCTAACATATTTGGTTCCTGTATTATTCACATTTTATATACAGAGTGTGCTAAAATTAAAAAAATAATTCCGGCGCCAAAAGGTTAGGGATTGAACATGAGCTGAGGGTGATCGAGAATAGGGTGCTGAGGGAGATGCTTGGGTATAAATGGAAGAAAGTGTTAGGGATTGGAAGAGACTGGACAGTGAGGAGATTTATGATTTGTACTCACCAAACGTTATTTGGGTGAGGAAATGAAGGAGGTTGAGATGGGCGGGTCTTGTTACACGTATGTGAGAGCAGAGAAGTGCATTGAGGACCTTGGTTTGTAGCCTGATGGAAAGAGACCACTTGAGAGACCTAGGAGTAAGTGGTAGGATAATATGAAAATGGGTTTTAAAATGGAATACGAGGACGTGGACTTAATTCATGTGGCTGGCTGCGGAGAGGGACAGTTGGCGGGCGGGCTGTTGTGCACACGGTGACGCGAAACGAACGAGAACGTAACCAGCGCCTTCGTTAAATACGGAAAGTTGTTAAAGGTAAAGGTGAAGTTGGCCCTGTCCACGCCATGCAGGCGTATGGGGCGAGAAGCGGTACAGCTACACTACTGGGGTGTGCGAGTGAGTGCTTACGCTTACGTCCCGGCCGCTTTACCCTAGGGGAAAGGGAGCCTTATACCTACCGAAGGGTGAACCGTAAATACACAGGGCTGAAGTGCAGTCGTGTTGTGCATGCGAGTTAACGCTGTTTCTCTCGTGCTGTGCCGTTCTGATCAATCGACGACAGCATCTTTTATTGCGTGAGGTGCAGTCAGTGTCACGATCCTGCCCACAGCACTGTGCTCTCTGTTCACATCTGCACACGGTTCCACGTACCAACTGTCGTTCACACGTTTCTGTTTTTTGTCGACTTTGCATCTGTATCTTGTCCTTCAGCATATTTTGACGTCCTCACAGTGGTATCAGGGTCACGGTCGTCTGGGATGTGACGCCGTGTCGTTTGGCACATGTGTACCAGCTGCCACTCTTGTATGGAGTTAGGGGTAGTAAATTCATGCGGAATGTCCGTTGATACCATTCTGCATGACGTCACGTCTTCCATTACCGTATTCTTGTTCATCTGCTGCAAGCACACACGGCTCCTTGCTCAGCACTGCTACTCTATATTGGGGAGAAAATGTGGTTAGAATTGGGAACTGCTTATGCTCTGTTCCTCCAGCCAAATGCTGGGATAGCTGTTTAGAATGCACCATTACGGATTGCCTCTACCGTCTTGCCAATTCATCAGTGATTAATAATCATGGTCTGGCGAAATCTGACTTTTTTTTTAAACGATCTTGGGTGATACCATGTAGGTTTTTCAATGGCTGCGTCCTCTGGTTCGAACTAGTTCTGCAAGTGTGGACACCTGTACTTCTCTGACTATTTGGATATTGGCGGCGGAGGTATCAAGTTCTTCCGAAATGGCTATAACTACCATTGACCAGAAGCCTTGAGTCTTGATATTTAGCCTCATAGCTTCGTGGTCATCACATTTGTTAAATAAAAACGTTAAGATTCAGTGAATAAGTGAAGACCTGTTGTGGTTCTTACAGAAGTAACTGTGGAGTACTTCAGAGGCCTGCCTCAAGTGACTGTACCACTTCCGTCTCGTCGGGAGCGTTGCCGGTTCACTCTTCGACCGATCAGCAACACTGTTGGTGATTTCTTAACCATGCTGTGCCATGAAGACCGCGGAATCGACAGAGTTGCTGTCAGTAGCCTAGGTGGGTCAGACAACTGTACCATAGGCACAGTTGTGAGACAGGAGTGTGTTTCTGACATTTGCTTTAGTTTTCATGTTTCGAATTTGGGAGGAAACTGTCTCAGTGTATCGGATAGAATTGGAACTGTCAAGCATATGCATCTTAAGATAATGCAGTCTGAAGATTGCAGTCTTGTGGGATGTGATGCTGTGTCACTGGGTCAGCACTTCCCAACTGTTGAAGGTTTGTCGAGTGTGTGTTTGCCCAGTGCCGCAGCGTCACATCTCAGGAGACTTGAATTTTCAGCGACACCTCTGCGTGAGCCTCAAATGCCACATTATTTGAATTGCTTACAGATGGAGTTAGAATTGCATCTTCTAATACAATAGAAGCCCTGATGGAAGATGATTTCAAATTAACTGTCAATGATAATGTCTATGTAGTAAATACTCCGCGACAAGAAAGGCTGACAAAGGTGAGGCATTTCATGCTGTAGAATATAATACTAGAATATTTAAAAAAAAATTGTGTTTGTTCTGTGTGTAGTGGTGCTGGAATGTCAGAGGACCAGAATTGGCAAACTTATATTATATTTTGTTTAGGAAGAAGTCCGGCAGCTGTCAGATGTACGAAATTTGGTGAATCAGTTGTATGAGGCACTGAATGTAGAGGAACACCAATTGAACAAGGAACGTGAACTTTGTGGACAACTGGAGGAGCTCAAGGTGGAACTTGAACCTTTGGAACAAGTGAGTAAGATGTTTGTGAGAAAACATTGCTTTGTTGTTCAGTTAGAGGAGACTGTCATTGTGATAAGCTGGCTTTAATCAGTGGCTAGCTCCAAGAAACACTTATAAAATGGTGGACATGGTGTTTACAATTATACACCTGAAACAAACCATGTCTTTAGGGTACATAGTGTTGTGTATATTCTGTGCTTACAATTTGTGGTACATGTAATGCTGTTTCCTATGTCATATGTTTGTACCTTTTCATTAGTACTTTCTGAAGTATGTTTGCAGTGCCAAATATGTCTGTTTTCTGTAGTTCCTTAATTTCATGCTTGCCTGTTATGGTTCTAAGGTACTGTCGGAATGATTTTGAGGTGGTTCCAGTGCTGCAGCTACTGCTGCTATCACTTTTATTTTCACATTCCACATGTGCTGTACTTCTATTGTAGGGTCTTTATTTTTTAGAATTTTCTGAGCTCCTCTCTTCATCACATTTCTGCCTCCTGCAACTGCAACATCTGTTGACATGTTCCCTTTTCATTGTCATGGATTATGATGTCCGGTTTATTGTTAGGGATGGTGCTGTCAGTTTACACTTGACGGTACCATAATATGGTTACCTTACCTTCATGGCTTGTTTCTACTAATTTTGGTACATTGTTGTACTAGTGTTCAATTTGTAACTGTACCCCTATTTCCTTGCATACATTAAAGTGCAGTTGAGCACACACATTACCATGTCTGTTCATGTATTGTTGTTCTTCCTGTATTGTGTATTCAGATATAATGTATCTTCAGAAGACAAAGTATCGCACTTGGTCAGGTTGCTGTTACTTTCAGTTTTATATACTAAAGAGTCCCAGTGAGTTACATAAATATTTTGTTTGTTGCATTTGTGTTTTTTGTTTATGTCTTGTTTATTTTCCTGTGTTTATTTGTGTTTATGTGTAGTGCCTCCTCTGTTGTGTCCACTTGGCTGTTTGCTCAGCACCCTAATAAATAAGAACCCAAATTATTATTATTATTATTATTATTATTATTAATGTTAATGTTAATGTTAATTTCTGATTCAGCATTATGTCTGTGTGCTGTTACCTTACACTTTGGGAGTCTTTGTGCAGTGTGACAGATCAAATACACAGTGCTTGTTGCTATAAGAATGGATTAAACCGGTACTGATAGAAGATCAGGATATTAACAGTCTGTATGTTTCTTGCTAAATGTTGAGCTAATATCTGTCCATAAGTGTGTTATGTTCCTGGAACTACTGGACTGATTCTGATGAAATTTAATGTTATGAGGTCTCTGTGAATGTTTATGGACACATTACAATATCTTAGTTCATTTTTACCCCAGCCTTTTAGAAAAATTGACCTCAAAGTAAAAAAAAAAATATGTAATACTATAATAACATCCCTCCAATATCACTATGTCAATACTGACAATATTTGATAGCTTCATGCACTTGGCACCAACTGCCTTCAGCTCATATTGCAACACTGGTTGGCATCATGTGTGGTTAATTAGGTACATAATTTACTCGTAGTACCATTGTGTTATAAAGGAGATGTGCCTTCTGGATACTTGTTGTGATTCTGCAGAAATTTCCATATCTGTTGCCATTGGCAGAATGAGATGAACATTACTGTATTCTGGGATTTGAGGCTGTGTGGTCTGGCAGAAGTTGGAAGCAGCCAGTCCCTCTGATGCCAGACTACACGGCCTCGCATTCCAGAATACCGTAATCTTCATGGTCACTGTCACAAGTATCTTAAATGGCACAGAATGGCATGACATTTTAGAGGGAGAATTGTAGGAAAACAAGTAGAAATTAAACATTTAAGTAATACAGCATTGAGAAGGTTTGTTATAGCCACATTGTCACAAATTATGAGGGGGTGCTGATAAGTCCTTAGCCCGACCTGCTTCCAGATGTCGTAGGACGGAATCGATAGTGTCGTTGGAAAGAGGGGTCTGTTCATGTGGCGAATTGCAAGTCTTTTCTTGTTATAGAGGCTGAAAGGAAGCATGCCAGGCGACGCGCGCGATTTCAACAACATGGAGACGCGAGCTTTCATCATTTTTTTTTTTTTTGCCAAGGCAAGGCGCAGAAGGAAATTCACACCATTCTGACAGAAAGGTTAGGGGAACACGCACCATCATATGCCACCATCAAAAACTGGGTGGTTCAGTTTAAGCATGGTGTTTTTTCCACCTGTGATGCACCTTGTCCTGGACAACCCAAAACAGTGACCACCCTGGGGATTATTGATTAAATTCACAAACTTATCTTGGAAGACCGCCGGATTTTGGCTAAATCAATAGCTGAGCAACTGGGCAACTCACGTGAGCAGGTTAGGTCCATCATTCATGAAGATTTGGACATGTGGAAGCTCTCCATGAAGTGGGCTCTGAAATGCCTGAATGCAGATCAAAAATGTCAACAGTGCCAGTCATCTGAGCAACTTTTGGAATTTTTTGGCGCAATACAAATGATTTCCTGTCGCGGTTGGTGATCATGGACGAAACCGGGTCATATCACTATGACCCGTAGACAAGGCAACAATCAGTGGAGTGGCTCACCCCGCCCAAAAAAATTCCAAGTGCAAAAATCTGCTGGAAAAGTTCTTGCCTCAGTTTTTTGGGATCAAAACAGCATCCTCCTCATTGATTATCTTCCAAGGGGCCAAACTATCAATGCAGAGTATTACTTATCTCTGCTGGTGCAATTGAAGGACATTTTGAAAGAAAAATGCCGCGGGAAGGTCACCAAGGGGGTCTTGTTCTTGCACAATGCCCTGTCTCACTGGGCACTTGCAACCCAAAAGAAACTGGCCTACCTGGGCTTCCAGTGTCTTGATCACCCACCCTGTTCTCTGGATCTGGCCCCGTCGGACTACCACTTGTTCCCTGGACTGAAAGAAAAATTGAAAGGTTGCCATTTTTCATCCAACATGGAGGTCATTGCTACTGCAGAGACCTGGTTGAACAGACAACCTTCTGAATTTTTTTTGAATGGCCTGCAAAAGTTAGAGCAGTGGGCTAAGAAGTGTATTGAGCTTCGTGGGGAGTATGTTGAATAAATCCCAAGTTTGGTCGCTGTAGCTTGTTTCCTTCCTGGTCGGGCTAAGGACTTATCAGCACCCCTCATACAAAGTATGAAGTTTGCTCTTTTTGCAGTAGGTGTTGAAATTCAGTTTTAGTTCATTCAGGTTTTGTGAGAGATTGGATGGTACAGGATCCTGAATTGTATGGTATGATGCACGATCATGATCTGTATGGTATGATGATTAGATGGTGCAGATCCTGAACTGTATGGTATGATGATTCTCTAAATTCATATCATCATGAAAGTAAATATGCTGTTATATTTTTTATCTTAGATAACTACAGAGATTTTTTTAAAATACTGAATGAATGGATCTAAACATGCATGCAGGGTCTGTGGGAGTCAGTCTACTGGTTTGGCTGAATGGGTACCTAAATATTTAACATGTGAAAAGAGCACCATGATTGGAGTCAATCCTGGTGAGTTGTGTGCAAGCACCTCACACAACAAGGAAATTGTAAGCCCCCAGTTTCTTTTTGGAAAGCAGACCATTAAAGTAATGTGAGATTTGAGGTGTTTACAGCAGTGTTCAGGTCTTCTAGGATGTGATGTTGACACTGGGTGCATGGTTCCTGACATTTTGAAGGAATGTAGTTCCTTCAGAATATCAGCAATCACCAACCCAGTGACAAAGCATCACATCCCAGAAGACCTGATTCCTCAGTTTTCAAAACTTTTGCAGCATACCTATTGATGTGTTCATCAAACATGTCACCTTAAGTCCTGTAGTGATGTCACACAGGCTAAAAATATATATGTGTGTTAATCACTATTACCTGAGCTTTGAACTTTAATAGATATGTGAGGGTTTATATAGACTGCAATGAATGTGTGGATGATGAACTATGATGTCATCAGTGAGAGATGAATGTTGGTGATCAGTACAGAATAATGCAGTTCTTTTTATTCATTAGAAGTACATTACTTGTGAGTGGCCTCCCTAACTGTTCTGCTTCAAATGCTCCCAGAAACGACAGGAGCTGGAGACTGTAGCAGAGCGACGCACAACTGTCCTCACTTGGGTGGGACTAGGCCTTATGTCTGTACAGTTTGGGATACTGGCACGTCTCACCTGGTGGGAGTATTCATGGGACATCATGGAGCCTGTGACATACTTTGTTACATATGGCACAGCCATGGCAGCATATGCATACTATGTTGTGACAAAGCAGGTAACATGGCAGGTCATTGTGTTTTCACCTTGTTAGGTTGCAGTAGTGGTATGTTGCAAGTGACAGGTTATGAAGCAATGTCAGTTGTCAGGTGTATCAGTTTGTGTTGTTATCATTAAAGAATTAATTGTGTTTGGAACTGTTATAATGCCCATTGAAAGGCTGGTTTTGTGTATTATATTATTTCGTTGTAGAAGGATTCTGGTTAGCATTTCTGAGAGGTTTTACTTCTCCCTTGCTAAGGCACTCTGTGTTACTTTGTGACTGTTCGTGTCCCCAAAGGTATGGCAGTAAGATGGCCAACATGTATCAGTCAGTATGGTTGTGTTACTTACATCAGTAACAAGGTCAGCATATTATTTTGTAACACACTTTTGAATAAAGTGTTTTCTTGTATTACAGTTACTGCTTGTAAGAAAAATGATTTGTTTGTGTCACATAATGAAGTTAGGTTTAGGTGCTTTCATATGTGTGTTTGTGTGGAGTGCCTGAGATACACTTCCAGTATAGCACTAGGCAGTAAGGTTTCCTGGTGTTGAAATAAATAGTTCATTGTGGTAGGTAACTCGAGGTAACTCATATGGACTTTGACTGCTTGATTGCTCAGTCACATGTGACTCAGTTGTTTGTATATTTAATCAAATTCTGCTGTTGCTTAGAGTATCTAAATGGAGCTGGTATTGAATGTAAAAGTGAGTAAAAGCAAAAATTTATGAATTAATTGAATTTGTCTACTCTCTCATTATTAAATGTTTCTTTTTGAATTTGTTACAAGTTTTGATGTTTGATTTATGATATATTTTCTTCGTGTTTTATGACCAAACTGTCACATAAATTCCTGAGGTCATTATGGTGATGCTGTCAAGCTGTTACGTTAACTGTTTGCTTGCAATGTAAACTGACTGCAGTAAAATATAAATGTGTATCTCCTGCGCCCCGTAGCAACTAGATAGTGTTTTGTCTATTAATGATATGTATTTTAACTGCAATTGGGTTGACACCCGGTGGCAGTAGTACAGTACACATTTACACACAAACAATACATAGAACAACACAATTAACTAATTGGGAAGAGCACAGGCTGTGCCCTGTCTTTGTGAGTTAAACCCTGGCATTTGCCTTATAACTGAGGAAGAAACACAGAAAAACCTCAGTCGGGGCAGCCAAAGAATGCCAACTGGCACAGTGAAAACAGAATGTACAGAACAGAGCATACATAACAATAAGAATACATAAACATAACAGTAATGCAGTGCAAGATGTTCATGCATCATTGATTATCGTATAAGAGTTACCCAGTTGGAATGTAATTTTACAAAATAATAGGAATTTTGTTCCCATAGTCTTGTAAATTTATAAGTCAGTAATCTGAATGGTTTGTAATTTTTTCTGTCTGTGACAGGAGTATCAGATGCCAGATGTGAAGGATCGCCAGCACTTGATTATCCTGCACAAACGTGCCCGAAAAGTGGGCCTTGACTTAGATCGCTACAACCAGTTGAAAGATAGTGTCTCACAAATAGAAGCGGACATCAAAAGGTTACGGGATCCCCTCCATCTGCACCTGCCACTCAGCCACCAGCCGTCTGAGCGGTGCATGACACCACTGCAACGAGCACAACAGCAGCTACGATACCTTCTGACCAAAACAAAAACAGCCTCATAATAATAAAACTCATTAGTTAGACCAAGTTATTTCTCAGTAGCCAGGACCCTGAACCAGCCAAAGTACCATAAAGCACTAAGCATGGTTGCTTAGGAAAGGTTTTTTATGGTCTTGAGTGGTGCAGGTAGTTCTGGCTTGAATAATTTTGGGATCAGTCAGAAGGAGCTGAGAAAGCCACCCTATTTCATAGTGTTCATTTTTCTTTAGAATAAGTGCACTGCTTGACTCACATTGCCAATATTGCACTCTGAATGTTCATAAATCAACTCTTCCATACTCTACTAACCTCATATTTTCTCAGTTTATTAGTGTTTTGTCAATAAGTGAACTCTGCCAGTTAGTTGTATCACAAAATATAATATGTCATGAAACTAAATAAGTTTATCTAACCAATTTTCAGGCAGTATGTAAAAAAAGAATGGGGTTTCACATATGAGGAAAAGTTGTAAACGGTTGCATTGATGGTGTGAGTGTCAGTAGTTGATCAGGGTGAGACTCAAGCAGGTTGTTACAGCTTTGTCCTTTTGAATGCTGTTTGCATGTTTGCGTGGGGTGAATGCAGTGTAAGGATTATATGAACCAGGGTGGTCCAAATGGAGGCCCACAGGCCACATATGACACTAGTCCCTCTTGTACTGCTTTATCAAAGGGAATGCCTTGTGGTTTCAATGAAACTCTTGATGACAGGTTTTTGAATCCAGGCACAAAATAATTAGGATGTCATGTTGAAGTTTGTGAAAAAACATTAACTTTAGTCACAGTTTCTGTTCTGAGACAGATTATGAGTAACTCAGCACAAAATTGTGCCATTATGCTTGGGAAGAATATCTAACTCAACACTTCATTTAGAGTACCAATTACCAGATGTTTTCATATTATTACAGCCTCACAGGTTGAGATTTAGATTTTTGTGTTGTTCACCAATGCTGACAGTTTCTGTAGGAACACATGACATGTATGGTTGGCACTGCTGTATAAAGATGTAATGACAACATCAGCAGGATCACTCCATTAGTGGTTATCTGTTGTGCTCCAAACCTACTGGTGTATATCACGGGAGCCTAGCCACACACATTTCGGATACAATGTGAAGTTAATGGGGTAACTTGGAAAGTCTGGTACCAGATGCATGCAGTCAGCAGCTGGTAACAGCTTGATAGATTAAATAATAGAAGTATTTTGCATATAAATATGATACACTGAAGTCAATGTTGAAGATAATTCTCTAAGTTATTGCCTAGTCATTCAGTCCAACCTCAGATTGCAGTTTATTGCATACAATTAAAGCAAGAAGTAAACACTAAGAAATGAGCCATCATGCCTGTTTCTTGCCAGGAATGGTTTGGAAGAATGACGGTACAGGATCTGTGATAAGCAAGGATTATTCTGGATACCTGGTTAAGGTTTGTAGGTTTGGGCCTGGCTTGCTCACTAACTGGAGAGGGTGATGAGTAGTGGGTCATTATTTCTTGTTACATTTCCATCTGTTGCTATTTATTTCAATTTGCAGCTAGAGAATGGTGGTGACATTTGAAACCAGTGGTAAAATTTTATCACCAGGGGATGGGGAACTTGCAATTGTTAGCGTTGGCATCTGATCTATAACTCACACAATCAAAACAGTGTAGCTTTCGATCAGCTGTAGTATGTGAAAGGTGCTGTGTCTGTCACGCAGTTAATAAAATTGTGATGTGTGGCCTGTGATCTTCTGTAATGTGGCCCTTGATATTCAAGATATTTGATGACCCTGATATAATAAAAAATCACAAAATGAAGTTGCAACCTTCCCAAACATGTTACAGACTTGGGGTTCCTAATGAATCATTTTTCAGAATGTATCGAAACTGTTAATGGTGCTCAAAGTAAATATTCTACACACCAAAATGTATGTAATATGACAGATACAAACAAGTTAGAAAATGTGTGCATAGCATAGCTGTTATGACAATCCAGGTAGTTTTCATCTTTTCTGTATGCCAGCAGAAGTGCTGCAGTTGACACACATTTCCCATGACACTGGATTGTAGTGCCATTACTGTTATGTAGGTAAAATTGAACATATCAGGAGCACTCAATTTCCATATTGGCACATGCACTGTAAGTGCTGTGAAGTTTAATTTTATTTTCGTAATTTGTGTGTGGTTTAGGACAGCACATTTACAGAGCAGGCGTGTGACTGCTGATGCATACAGAACTGTATGTGTAAAGTGGTCATGGAAGGAAGGATGATGTTCAAAGGCATGGGTGATGTGTCTCAGTGCTCCTGATGTGTTATTGAGCTACTGTAGAAGCTTGCATTTGCCAGCATTGTTATTGGAGTTAGGCTTTTTTTTTTTTTTTACTTCAAATTTGCTGTCAGAGTTTTATACCTTTGTAATTTCTGAGGTTGTCATGGTGATGAAGATAGATGTTGTGAGGCTTTGGTGTCTGGTAGGTGGGTACACCATCATGTTGGAGAAACACACTTCCCTAGGTTAGAGACAAAAGGTTTTTTTGAAATACAGATCCATTTCTTCTGAGATTTGACACTATGGTAGCCTGTATTTGTATTTGTATTTGTATTTATTATCTTTCCTTTGATCCTTATAGGATACAATATCCTTGGCTATGTTGGATATGTGTTGTTACCAGTGCTTCAGAGGATAGTGATGACTACCCAATGGCACAGCATCACATGCCAAAAGAATTGAAACTTCAGCACCGCTGCTATGGTAGGGATCCCACTTTCTAAGAACTAAACCGGGACACTTAACGTTTAGTAGGTGGGGGGTGGTGGCAGGTAAGAGACAAAATTGTTAACGTGTTACACAAATGAAAAAGCGGGGTTTATGTATTAATATTACTGCAGCAAGGTAACTCAGGTAAACAGTTATGACATACAGTTACAAGAAGTGAAATAACAGCCATAGCAATACTACTTAAACTCAGACATTCATTGCATGTACTGATTTTTCTCTACACATCTGTTCTTTATCATTTGCTGTCTCAGTGCAGGCTCTGAAATCACTAATGTACACATCTTCCTATGACCCTCCTATTCCTTCCTCTTGGCAGCTAGCTGATGCCTTCCCTACTCTGTAGATATTTTTTGCCACTGTGGGAAAGCCAAAATATTCATTCGCATTGACAGAAGTGTTGTATATTTATGACTAGGAAAAACTTGGGACATTTGGCATTATAAACCAAATTTTGTGATATATATGGGGACAGAGGTCTTTACAAACCCTTTGAACTGGGACTATCTAGGGAAAACCAGGACAAATGAGATCTGTATGCTGTGAGAACCTCAATTGTGGCACTTTTCTCTGAAGTGTTGGTATCATCACACTAGACCTTCGCTTCATTCTCTACGAGTGTCGCATGATTTATTGGGTTGTTGCTGGCTGATTGTCTGTTGAATGTCACACCAGATGCTTGTTTTGCCAGTAATTCTTTGTACTTAATGTAATGCTCATGTTCGAGCTCAATTTTCTATATGTTTCTATAATGTACAACTGCACTGCTCTGTTTTTAGTTTCCCATATGTTTCAGTAATGTACAGCTGTAAAGTTTCATGCCAGCATCAGGTAATTTCATAACAAACTGTCATTCTTCATAACATGATGGTTTTCATGTTAATATTAATAGATTTAAAGCTCAGCATACATATGTATTATAGTTATGTATATATATATATATATTCTTTATATCCCTGAAACATATAGAAAATTGAATTAAATATATTAAAACATGACACACTAATATCTACTTTTGTTACCCTCATTTATGTTTTTGAGAGTGGAGTGTGTTCTTCATTCTTAGCAGCAGAGAGTGTTGTCATTTGGTGCTGTGTGTCTGGGTATTGTCTGTTTCACGTTGCTGTGTTTGTGAAAATTTGTGGCATTTTTCCACATGGCAATTTGAAATAGCCCTTTAACATAGATTTCTTAATTGAGTACTCAAGTTGGGAGGTTAGAGAGAATAAACCAGCAAGGAAACACATTAATGCTCCTTTGCAGTTGCAATTCGAGATCTACAGGGTGCAGAAAAACTTTGTGCCCAAACTTTGTGGGGTGACAGGGGGGACCAAAGCAAAGATATATTGTTAAGGAACTGTATGTAGGAGATGCGTCCTTGCAGCTCTACGGACCATCAAATTTTGTCTGACTAAGGTTGGACATCAAGCAAAATCACTGAAGTACTCTGAAAAAAAAGTTGTATTTTGTACCAATTTAGAGCAGGTGTTCAAATGTATGACCACCAACCTTGATACACAGCTGATGATGAGGCAGAGACTGATATGTGCTCAAAAATGCCAGGTAGCTGCCTGATGGTTGCTGCTGCCTCAGCAATATGGGCAAGAAGGTCCTCTTCAGAATTAACTGGTGACATGTCAATCAGGGCTTTAATGTGGCTCTATAGGAAGAAGTCCATTGGTGTAAGGTCCGGTTACCTGGGAGGCCAAGTCTTTGGCCTGCCGTTTTCAATCCAGCAATTGTTGTAAGTGGTGGTGAGATGTTGATTCTGAAAAGGCTCTCATTTCCCTTCTCCTTGAGGCAGCAGCAACAACCATCAGGCAACAACATGGCAGTTTTGAGCACACATGTCAGTCTCTGCCTCGTCGGCTGTGATATCTAGGTTGGTGGCCGTACATTTGAACACTAGCTCTACATTGGTATGAAATACAACTTTTTTTTCAGAATACTTCATCAGTTTTGCTTGATGTCCAACCTTAGCGAGACCCAATTTGACGGTCCGTAATGTTGCAAGGATGCATCTCTGACATACAGTTCCTTGCAAGTAAGTCTTTGTTCTGGTCCCCCCGTCACCTCACAAAGTTTCGGCATGGAGTTTTTCCACGCCCTGAATATGCACCATGTTTCGAACTTTATTGTTTCATCTTCAACGTTTTTGTAATAAAATCTACTAAAATCATTCATGTATGTTCTTTACTATTGTGTTTCTGCCTGCAGTTTCCACCTGTTATTACATTGCAGTATCATTATTTTGGCATTATGAATAATGTAGGTTTTTTTTTTTTTAAGATTTAAAATGAGATACTGGAGGATACTATTGAAACCTCCCGTATTCCTTAATTGTCTTGTTGCCTTACATCAATTGAAGAATAGATAAGTGATTATTGAACTATATCCTGAAGTCTTACCTGAACCATAGTGTCATGTTTTCATTGAATCTGCCTCCCCTCTCCACCCCCTTCCTCTACCACATTAGTACCTGTATATTGTTGCATTGGATATCAGGCACTCAGTTGTGTCACTTCTTTAACTGGAACCTTTAATTAAATTTGATTATTAAATGGTAGTATACTTTTGTTTTCTGCCATCAACATCTGTATTGTTGTGCGTCCATTCGTTGCTTTGTTTCACTAGCAACTGGCTTTCTAGTGAAACAAAGCAGTGTTAATTTATATAGGGGTAAAGCAGCCCACAGTTGAAAGCTGATATCCTGTGTGATAATGTGCATGTGCTTGTAAGGGGGAGAAAAATACTAAGACTCGCCACAAACATGACATTGTGGTTCAGATAAGATTTAAGGATATAGTTTAATAAACTTTTATGTAAGGCAGCAAGAATTGTAATATGAGGAAGTAATGAGATGCTTCATAAGTACCCTCTTGTACCTTATTTTAAAGCTTAAAAGAAAAAATTAAACCTACATTATTCATAATACCAAACTAATTAAACTTCAAAGTAATAACAGGTGGGAGCTGCATACAGTAACACAATAATAAAGAACAGAATTGAATTATTTTAGCAGATTTTATTACAAAAACATTTTGTAATGTGAAGTGTAACAAGTGATTTTGGGCCTCACACTGATTTTTCATGCATCAGTTTCCCTAAAGCCAATCCATTAAAGTTTGGAACATGTAGGAGAGAGGTCTGGAGTTGTAACAAAAGAAGAAATGTTAATGTGTGAGGGTCACACAGTTCAGAATGAATCAGTTTGAGAATGTACAGGATTGCCTGATTTATGTACATGTACATCACAAGTTCAAATGAGAATGAGCTAAGACTGTTCTTTTATTCATTGTTAAATAATTGCCTTTGCTTAAATGATAACTGGAACTAGTGGAAGGTTAGGTTAGGTGTGAAATTACAGGCAGCTGTTTATTACTCACACTGGCATTTTGGTGATGGATCATATCTTCCCACCACATGTCACTGGAAGTTATCTCAAAAGAGATTCAGGTTATGGGGAAACTTAAATGTTAAATAGCTACTCTACAACACCAATTCATTGGCCTTTTTGAGTAAATCTTAGTTCTGCTGTTGTTGACATGTTTTAGTCATGCCGTGTGGCATTTTACCCAAAGAATAAGGGGTGGGGGGCGGTTGCAATGATTGTACTGAAGAGGTGTGACATTACACAGTAAAGTCTGTGGAATTTGTGTCCTGAAGGAGTTGAACTGCTGTTCCCAGTACCTGTGACATGTCTTCATATACAAGGGTGCTGGTGAGGATGCTGAGTTGGTTGGTAGATAGTTACTACTGTGTCACAGAGGACTTGATTCTTTATGCTGGAACTGATTGCATGTAAAGAAATGGTTATCTGTGTACATCAAACATTATTTTCAGGAAACTCATTGCATTGTTTCCTGGTACTTCAGCAGGAAATAACTGTGTGAAAGATTGAGATCATTATGGTTTAATATGAGAAAATGGAACTGAAATCCCCCTGCAGTACTGTTGATTTTATGTTGCAGCCCAAACTTAAACTCTGCCCCCCCCCCTCACAGACCTGAATATTTGAATGTGCCTCATTATGGTTTTCATTATAACTCTTTGATGGAATATTGCATTAAATTAAATTTGAATGTCTTTAGTTGTTATTAACATTGTTGAATCATAACATTTGTTTTAGATACTCTGGAAGAAGTTCATGCTTTCACTGTTACAGGCACTGGATTTGTTTCAGACAGAAGACAGTGAGTGTATTAAGATGTTGTGTTCAAATCATTGCTATCAGCAGAAGGCCTGCAGTAAGCTGTGCATTATGAAAATATTTTAAATCTTTCTATGCTCTGTTGTTAATTACTTATAAGAGAACAAGTTTTGTCCGAAATGTATGTTCTGTGTTGTCAGTTTTACCTGCTGACTTGTCTTCATTCACTGTTAAGTGGGAATGTTGTTTGAACAAGTCCTTAACATATGTGCATACACCCCTCTCCTCACTCTCACCCCAATTTTATTTGCCCCTTTCAACTTGGTAGGGGGGGGGAACCTAAGTACAAAAATACTGTAGGGACATTAGCCCTCCCTACTGCCCCCCAAAGTTATGCCCATGGTTTTACCCATCAGTGTGATTAGGTCCATTATGCAGAACTTGTCTTCAGCAG
>Ga0209755_10004798_pt1 | contig 15756 bp, 14 predicted proteins | sample TergutCo191P1_FD_187301 | JGI IMG/M metagenome (GOLD analysis project Ga0209755, IMG submission 187301) | Cornitermes sp. P1 segment gut microbial communities from Petit-Saut dam, French Guiana - Co191P1 (SPAdes) (version 2) | ecosystem: Host-associated > Arthropoda: Insects > Digestive system... | reverse complement strand
AAGGCAGGCGCCGGTGTCGCGTAATAGGGTAGTGCGCGCTTTTATGATGTAGGCGAGATTTTTTACCGCGTCCGTGAAAACAACTCCGTGATAAGACGGATTTGGTTTTGAAAGCCCGGGGAATTTGTCATTCTGCGCCCAGTCAAATTTTCCGCCGTCAATTATGATGCCGCCGATTGAAGTGCCGTGGCCGCCGATGAATTTTGTAGCGGAATGAACAACGATATCCGCTCCCAGTTCCAGAGGCCGTAACAGGAACGGAGTCGCGAAGGTATTATCCGCGATTACGGGAATACCGTGTTTGTGGGCAATGGCAGAAACAGCTTCTATGTCAACGATGCTTGAATTGGGGTTTCCCATTGTTTCAAAAAAGATTGCCCTGGTGTTGGGTTTAATAGCTTTTTCAAAGTTGGCGGGATTGCTGCCGTCCACAAAAGTCGCCTCGACTCCCATGTCCTTAAAAGTGTGGGCAAATAAATTGTAAGTGCCGCCGTAAATTTGCGTATCCACAACGATATGATCGCCTGAGCGCGTTATATTCTGTATCGCCAAAGTAGAAGCCGCCTGCCCTGACGCCAGCGCGAGAGCCGCAACGCCTCCTTCCATAGCAGCTATCCGCTGCTCAAAAATGTCCCATGTAGGGTTCATGATCCTTGTATAAATATTTCCCGTTTCTGTCAGGGCAAAACGATCAGCCGCTGATTTTGAGTTCGGGAAAACATAAGACGTAGTCTGATAAATCGGAACAGCTCTTGAATCGGTCGCAGGATCCGGTTTTTCCTGTCCGGCATGAACCTGAATTGTTTCAAAACGATAATTTTTAATTGACATATAATTCTCCTTATAATACTAATTAATATGTTATCCAATTATAGGCTATTGGTCAATCAAATTAATTTTACTACATGTATGTATAGCAATACAAGCAAATTTGACAAAACTTTTTTAACTTTTTTTCATTTTCGGTAAAGCGCCGCGCAGCTGCGCACCCATATAAGGGCGGAGGTAAATTTATGAAAAATTTACAATTTGCCATGTTTGGCATGGTCATCCTGCTGGCTGCGGCAGCCTCGGCGTGCGTACTTTATTCATGTTCATTCGCGGAAAAAATTCCCGATGAAGCGGACGAAATTGAAAACGTATTGCCGGGCTCAAACAAAGAGGATGAGTCGGGGGCGGTAGAGGAGCCGCCTGTAACAGAAAAAAATCCTCCGGGTAAAAACCCGCCTGCGGATGAGGAACCTTCACCGCCTGAAAAAGAAGATGACGATCAATCTTATGATCCTTCTTTACCTGATGAAGAAAATCCCGATGGGGAGGCAGAATTTAATTTGCCGGAAGAAGACACGCCTGATCCGCATGAACCTTCTTCTGACGGACTGTCGGTATTGATTAATGAATTGCGCACAGAATATTCAGGGAGTACGTCAAGAGTTGAATTCATAGAATTAAAGATTCTGTCATCCGGCAATTTAGACGGACTTCGGGTATTTATCGCGGGTAACACGCAGAATCCTCTTGTTTATCAATTTTTACCTGTTGAAGTTAAAAAGAGCGATTATGTGCTTCTTCATTTACGAACTCTGGAAGAAACCTGCGTTGATGAATACACAGATAATTTAAACGAATCAGGCGGAACGGATTCATCTCCTTCAGCGCGTGATTTTTGGATACCGGGGAATACCGAATTGTTACGCAAAACCGACGCGGTTTATATCGTTGATAAGGACGATATAATTCTGGATGCGGTAATATTCGCCGAAGATGTCATTCCGGCAAGGAGTATTGCTTTCTTTAATCAGGCTTATGAATTTTTAATAAATAACGGCGCATGGAAACCTGTCAACGAAGACGAAAGCTTCGCTGATAATGCTGTAAAAAGTTCAAACCTGGGGACAGCGATGACTCGAAGCCTTTCAAGAGACAAGACAACGCCTGATACAAACACCGCCGCTGACTGGTATGTAACAGCAACAGGCGGTTATACTCCGGGGAAGAAAAATGATCCAAGGCGGTTTTAAAAAATTGTCTCAAAAGTCCCCCATTTTCAAAGGGAAATAAAAATGATATAGTAATTTGTAAAACATTAGGAAGGGGTTCTATGAAGAAAGCAGCGGTAATCATGGGCAGCGACAGCGATTTGCCAGTAATGGAAAAGGTTTTTAAAAAATTAAAGGATTTCGGTATTCCGTTTGAAGCGCATGTAATGAGCGCCCACCGTACTCCGGCAAGAGCTGCCGAATTTGCCGCAAACGCGCAAAAGAACGGTTTTGGAGTAATAATTGCCGCAGCCGGAATGGCGGCGCACCTTGCGGGAGTGCTTGCCGCGCATACAATTCTGCCTGTCATCGGCATTCCGATAAAATCTTCGCTGGATGGCCTTGACGCTCTTCTAGCAATGGTACAGATGCCTCCGGGCATCCCCGTGGGAACGGTCGCCATTGACGGCGCGGATAACGCGGCGATTCTTGCCGCTCAAATCCTCGCTTTAAGTGATGAAACTCTGACCGGAAAACTTATCGCAATGAAAGCCGACATGGAAAAAAAGGTAATAGAGAAAGATAATTTATTGCAGGAGAAAATAAAATAAGCATGTTTGAAAATAATTTAGAGGAAAAGTGCGGGGTATTCGGGATTTACTCAAGGGACAGCGATTATGACGTAGCCGCGGAGAGTTATCTCGCGTTATACGCACTGCAGCACAGAGGACAGGAAAGCTGCGGTATTGCGGTTTGTAACGACGGACTTATGCAGTACCACAGCGATTTGGGGCTAGTTCCCGAAGTTTTTACAAAAGAGACGCTTGATAAACTCGGCAAAGGAAATATGGCGGTAGGGCATGTTCGCTATTCTCCGATGGATCAGAAAAACAGAGCGAACGCGCAGCCGCTTGTTGTGCGCCATATTAAAGGCGCTATGGCGATTGCGCATAACGGAAATCTTACAAACGCGGCTCTTTTGCGCGAAAAACTGCAAATGGACGGCACTGTATTTCACACAACTAATGATACGGAAATTATTATCAATATTATTACTAAAAAAAGAATACATACGGATTCAATAGAAAAAGCGGTTGAACAGGCGATGTATGATATCGAAGGAGCTTATTCCCTTGTTATAATGTCGCCAAGCAAACTTATTGCGGTAAGGGACGCCTGCGGTTTCCGGCCGCTTTGCATGGGGAAATTAAACGACAGTATTGTTTTCGCTTCGGAGAGCTGCGCTCTTGACAGTATCGGAGCTGAGTTTATTCGCGACATTGAACCGGGAGAAATCGTAGTAGTCGATAAGAACGGACATCGAAGCATTAAAACGCACTGCGGAAAAAAGAGCGGCATGTGCGTTTTTGAATACATATACTTTGCCCGCCCCGATTCTGTCATTGAAGGGGCAAGCGTACACGAAGCGCGTCTTGCCGCCGGCGCTTTCCTCGCAATAGAGCATCCGGTTGACGCGGATGTTGTTTTCGGAGTTCCCGATTCGGGGCTTGACGCCGCTCTAGGTTTTTCACGTGAGTCGAAAATCCCATACGGAGTTGGTTTTATTAAAAACCGTTACATAGGACGCACGTTTATCCAGCCGACGCAGGAAGAACGCGACAAGGCGGTGCGCATAAAACTCAACACAATAGACGCTACAATTAAAAATAAAAAAGTTGTCCTTATAGACGACTCGATTGTGCGCGGGACTACAATGCGCCGCATTGTCAAACTTGTGCGTGAAACCGGAGCAAAAGAAGTTCATCTGCGTATATCGTCCCCTCCGTTTATAAATCCGTGCTATTTCGGCACTGATATCAGCAGCCGCGAAAACCTGATCTCCTGTAAAATGAATGTTTCTGAAATACGCGAATATTTAGGAGCCGACAGCCTCGGTTTCCTGCCAATCGAACGCGTCTCTGAAATTGCGCATAACGCAAAATGCGGCTTCTGCGACGGATGCTTCACGGGCAAATATCCCATCCCTGAGCCTGAGATTCTCCCAAAAAGCAAATACGATCGTAAAATCGGAGACACGTAATGCAGAATAGTTACAGCGACAGCTACAAGGCAGCCGGTGTTGACGTAACGGCGGGTTATCATGCTGTTGAATTGATGAAAAAACATGTTGAGCGTACTAAGATTCCCGGCGTAATAGAAGGTATCGGCGGCTTCGGCGGGCTTTTCGCGCTCCCCAAATTCAGCGGTTCTGAGCCGGTGCTTGTATCTGGGACTGACGGCGTAGGCACTAAATTGAAAATAGCGATGCTTTTGGACAAACATGATACCGTAGGCATTGATTGTGTGGCGATGTGCGTGAACGACATCATCTGCGCCGCCGCGAAACCGCTTTTCTTTCTGGATTACATCGCTATAGGAAAAAACATACCTGAAAAAGTAGAAAAGATCGTCGCGGGCGCAGCGGAAGGCTGCGTTCAGGCAGGCTGCGCGCTTATCGGCGGAGAGACAGCAGAGCATCCCGGAATGATGGCCGAAGACGAATACGATATCGCCGGTTTTTCGGTTGGAATAGTTGATAAATCAAAGATTCCCGATAAAAAAAGCGTTAAACATGGCGATGTAATTATCGCTCTCGCTTCTTCGGGCGTTCATTCAAACGGCTTTTCGCTTACACGCAAAGTTTTCGGAATTGACAAAGATAAAAGCATACTTGAAAAACGTTTTTCCGAAATCGGAAAAACATTAGGCGAAGAACTTTTAACTCCTACAAAAATTTACGTAAAACCAATACTCAAGCTTTTTGAGAAAACAAACGTCCGTTCCGTATGTCACATAACAGGCGGCGGCTTTCAGGAAAATATCCCCCGCGCTTTTTCTGAAAAAGTAGGAGCTGTAATAAAAAAAGACGTAATAGAAATTCCGCCAATCTTTCAATTAATTGCCGGAGCAGGAAATATCCCGGAGCGCGACATGTTCAACACTTACAACATGGGAGTGGGCATGTGCGTAATCACCCCGCCTGAAACCGCGGATGAGGCTGTTCATATTCTTCGCGCGTTAGGGGAAAAAGCAACAATCATCGGAGAAATTAAAGATGGTATTCGGGGAGTTATAATTGAGTAAATTCCGGAAAATATATGATTAAGATTGCGGTTCTTGTCAGCGGAGGGGGGACAAATCTACAGGCTCTCATTGACGCGCGGCAAGAAGGTCAGATCGAAGGGGGTGAGTTGTTCCTTGTTGTCTCCTCAGTCGCCGGAGCGTACGCTCTTGAACGGGCAAAGAACGCGGGAATAAAAACTCTCACGATAGAAAGAAAAAAATACACGGAGATTTCCGCTTTTGATGAAGCTCTCGCGCAAGTGTTATCTGAAAATAATATCGATCTTGTTGTGCTTGCGGGATTCTTATCTGTTATAGGACAAAAAGTTCTTAAAACATTTGATAATAAAATAATAAACGTACATCCCTCATTAATTCCTTCTTTCTGCGGCAAGGGATATTACGGTCTAAAGGTGCATAAAGCGGCTTTGGAAAAAGGTGTAAGAGTAACAGGCGCGACAGTTCATTTTGTAACCGATGAAATAGACGGCGGAAAAATAATTTTACAAAAAGCGGTTAACGTTCTTCCTGACGACACGCCAGAAACATTACAACAACGGGTAATGACAGAAGCCGAGTGGATTTTGCTGCCGAAAGCCGTAGCCATGTTTTGCAAAGGAGATATTTAACAAGTGAATGTATTAGTTGTAGGCGGCGGCGGGAGAGAACACGCTGTTATAAAAGCGCTGAAAAAAAGCAAACGTGTAACAAAAATTTACGCGGCTCCGGGTAACGGAGGTATCGGCAGGGATGCGGAATGTGTGCCGATTAAAGCTGTGGATATCGCTAAAATGACGGAGTTTGCCCAAAAGAACGCTATTGATTTTGTTGTCGTAGCGCCAGACGATCCTCTCGCGCTTGGCATGGTAGACGCGCTGGAAGAGAAGGGGATACGCTGTTTCGGACCCAACAAGGCGGCGGCGCGAATAGAAAGCAGCAAAGTTTTTTCTAAAGACCTGATGAAAAAATACGGTATACCGACAGCGGCTTATGAAACATTTTCCGATTCAAATGACGCTTGCGATTATATTCAATCCGCACAGGCAAAATTTCCGATTGTGATAAAAGCCGACGGGCTTGCGTTGGGAAAAGGGGTGATTATCGCGGAAAACAAAGTACAGGCGCTTGAGGCAATCGAATCAATAATGATGGAAAAAAAATTCGGCTTAAGCGGATCAAGTATTGTAATCGAAGAATTCCTTACAGGGCCGGAAGTTACAGTTCTTGCTTTCACCGACGGGAATACAATTGTTCCGATGGTATCGTCAATGGATCATAAGCGCGTTTTTGACGGTAACAAAGGACTTAACACAGGCGGCATGGGGGTAATCGCGCCTAACCCCCACTACACTAAAGAAATCGCTATAGTTTGCGAAAAAACAATTTTTCTGCCGACTATCGACGCGATGAAAAAAGAAGGTTTCCCGTTCAAGGGATGCCTGTACTTTGGGTTTATGCTGACAAAGAGCGGCCCCATGGTAATCGAATACAACTGCCGTTTCGGCGATCCTGAAGCTCAAGCGGTCTTGCCGCTTTTAGAAACAGACCTTCTCGATGTCATGGAAGCCGTAACAGACGGAACGCTTTCAAATATTGATATCCGTTTTTCAAACCGCAATTCCGCCTGCGTTGTACTTGCAAGCGGAGGATATCCAGAATCCTACAAAACAGGCATTATCATTAACGGACTTGACGAGAACGGATCGTATAATTGCCGCGAAAACAGTTTAGAAGATGAAGTGACAATCTACCATGCCGGTACCGAATACAAAGACGGCGCATTTCTTACCTCAGGCGGCAGAGTTTTAGGAGTTACGGCAGCAGCAGACTCACTTGATTCCGCTCTTGAAAAGGCGTATAAAGCAGTTGAAAAAATCCATTTTGAAGGGGTGCATTACCGGAGAGATATTGGGAAGTATTGATAAATCAATCAAAATATGCTATAAGTAACCCACCCATGAAAAACACCTGCTTTTTTGCGTCAGGACTTCATTTTTCGTGTAAACGCTGTTCCGCCTGCTGCCGGTATGAGGCAGGGTTTGTGTTTCTTTCGGAAGAAGACCTTGAAAAGCTGAGTAGAGCGTTAAATTTGGACAAAAATAAGGTTATGGCGGTATATTGCAGGTGGGTTACAGACTGGAAAGGAGATGAAACACTTTCGTTAAAGGAAAAATCCAATAAAGACTGCATCTTATGGGACAATGGGTGCACTGTTTATAGCGCCCGTCCGCTTCAGTGTGTCGCTTTTCCGTTTTGGGAATCAATACTTGCTTCGAAAGAAGCATGGAAAGCAACCGCTTCCGGCTGTCCCGGAATGGATTGCGGGCAATTGCATACGGAAAAATCAATTAACCGGTTTTTAAAAGCGCGCGCTTCACAGCCTATTATTAAAAAGGGGGATATATGAAGATTAATTTCTGGGGAGTACGAGGCTCCATTCCGACACCTTCGGCACCCTCACGTATTAAAAGTAAAATATCGGCTATTATCGAACAGATCACACCCGAAGATTTAATAAGCCCTGAAAGCCGCGAACGTTTTCTTGCCGGTCTTCCGCCGTGGCTTTTCGGGACAGTCGGCGGAAACAGTCCATGTATCAGTTTAATGTTTGAGAACCTTGATGAATGTATCGTTTTTGACTGCGGTTCGGGAATTCGCGAATTTGGTTTGTCTCAGGCAGGCGCTAGTAAAATAATAAACGGTTACAATATTTTTCTTTCACATTTTCATTGGGATCACATACAGGGTTTCCCTTTTTTTATTCCGGCTTATAATCCTGCAAGGAAAATTGATTTTTATTCGCCGATAGGCAATCTGGAACAGATAATAAGCGGTCAGATGGTTTATCCGTATTTTCCCGTAACGATAGATGTTATGGGGGCAAAAAGAACTTACCATTACATGGAAAAAAGTATTGATGTCTGCGGATGCAATATCAGCATGAGAAAAATGAATCATCCCGGCGATTCTTACGCGTACAGCGTTAACGAAAGCGGCAAACGTTTTATTTACGCGACAGATACAGAGCTTACTTCCGCCGATTTTGAAAAAACTGAAGAAAACACGGAATTCTTTAAGGACGCTGACGTTATTGTAATTGACTGCCAGTATACGCTAGGCGAGGCAATACAGAAGTACAACTGGGGGCACAGCGCTTTCAGTCTCGCTGTTGATTTCGCGGCAAACTGGGGTATCAAACACATGGTAATGTTCCACCATGATCCCGGATATGACGATCAAAAGTTATACGGAATATTACAATCGGCAAGATGGTACATGGAAAGAATGAATATAAAAGATATTGAAGTAACCCTCGCATACGAGGGATTGGAGATAAGTATTTAAACAAGGGGCTAACTTGGCGGAAAAAAATGTATTCAAAATAATTTTTAAACTCTTAGCAATACTTATCGCATTCAGTATTCTGATAATTCTGCTTGCTGTCTTTGCGGTTATGTATATAAATAAACCTGTGCAATTCCTTGAAAACGAAAGCGCTTTTTCAGCGGTTGACGGTTTCAGTATCGGAGATGACGGCGGTTATTACGTCGAAGTCCGCAGGGGAGAAAGCTCGCAATCGGTGGGGCTTCGTCTTGAAAGAGGCGGGCTTATCAAGAACAGGCATTTTTGGAATTTGTTATGCCGGTACGAAAAAAAATATAACAATAATGAATACATCAAAACAGGAATGTATAAAATTGAACTGCCCGCGAGCCAGATAGTTATTCTCCGCCAGCTTATTGCAGGCAGGCAGATTTTGCACAAAGTGACGATACCGGAAGGCGTTACAATACGAAAAGCGGCAAAGATACTGAATGACGCCGGAATTTGTTCATATAACGATTTTATTGCCGAGGCAAACAACCGTGAAATTATAAACAGTTATAATATACCAAACACGTCTATGGAAGGCTATCTTTTCCCGGATACATACCTTTTCCCAAAGGAATATCCGGCTAATATGGTTATCAGAAAAATGGCGGATAATTTTTATAAAAAAATCGAAAGCATTTCTCCTTCCGTAAAAAATATGACGCCTCAGGAATTAAACAGAATAGTTATTCTCGCATCAATTGTCGAGCGTGAATACAGAATTAACGAAGAAGCGCCTCTTATGTCCGGCGTGTTTCATAACCGCCTTCGCATTAATATGGCCCTTCAATCATGCGCGACAGTTGTGTATATAATGACGGAAATACAAAACAAACCCCATCCCTCTGTTTTGCTTTTTTCGGATTTGGAAGTCCGTAATCCCTATAACACATACATGTACTCCGGTTTACCGCCCGGCCCGATCTGCGCTCCCGGATTTGTTGCGTTACAAGCGGCCATATTTCCCGAAACAACCAGTTATCTGTATTTCAGACTGACCGATCCCGCAAGCGGAATGCACTATTTTTCAAGAACGCATGATGAGCATATAAACGCGGGGCAGCTTCTAATAAAACCATAATGGCAAAGATATCAAAATCTACAATTGAAGAAATAAATAACCGTCTTGACGCGATATCTATAATCGGAGAGTATGTCCGTCTTGATAATAAAGGCGGCCGTTGGTGGGCAAAATGCCCGTTTCACGGCGGCGGACAGGAAAAAACCGCGTCTTTCATCGTAGATCCCGATAAAAAAATGTACCATTGCTACAGCTGTAAAAAAGGCGGCAGCGTCGTCGGCTTTATCATGGAAATGGAAAACCTTACCTATCCTGAAGCGTTAAAAAGCATTGCCCGCAAAACAGGCGTTAAGATTCAATATGATGAAAGCTATTCAGATATAGAAAATGAACAGGACAATTCCTCCAAGGAGCAGTTATTTGAGTTATACAAGAGGACAACGGTTACATTTCAGCATTTTTTAAAAGAAAAACTGGAAGGACAGAACGCGCTTAATTATATAAAAGAAAGAGGCGTCACCTCAGAAATGATCGAATTGTTCAAACTTGGATTTTCACCGGTTAACCGCGGCTTTTTATTTAATTTTTTAAAAGAAAAGGGATACTCCGAGGAATTTCTCGGTAAATCAGGTCTTTTTTCATCAAACTATAAAAATATTACTTTGTTTTCAGGCAGATTGATGTTTCCGATTACCGACAAGCAGGGGAGGATAGTCGCATTCGGAGGCAGAGCGCTGCCGGGCGTTCTGCAAAGCGACGGCAGGGAGCCGCCGAAATACATTAATTCGCCGGAAACTGAAATTTATAAAAAAAGACTGACGCTCTTTGCGATAGAGCAGGCAAAACCCGCGATGCGGCAAACTAAAACAGTCTACCTAGTTGAAGGCTATATGGACGTAATAGCCATGCATCAAGCGGGTATTTCAAACACAGTAGCGCCGCTGGGAACTGCTTTTACCGACGAACAGGCAGAGTGGCTGCGCCGCTGGGTCGAAAAAGTTGTCCTTATTTTTGATAATGACGAGGCAGGCCAGAAAGCCGCTATTAACGCGATTATTACTTGCAGGAAAAACGGCATATCCTGTTCGCTTGCCGACATCCAAACCGGTCTAAAAAGCGAGATTGGCGTAGATGAATCTGAAAATATCAAGGATGTCGCGGAAATTTTACAAAAATTCGGTTCAAATATATTGAAAAATATTTTAAAATTCGTTATAAATGATTTTGAGTACTTAATTAATCGCGGAAGGCTTCAGTTTATTGCGGCGAATGGTGATGTTAACGGCGCGGCCCGTTTCATGTTTCCTTTTTTGGACGCATTGGATTCGGAAGTTGAACGCGCGGACAGTATAACAAGAATCGCCGATATTTTTAAAATTGAGCGGAACGCGGTTCAAAAGGATTATTTTGACTGGAAAACGCAGAACGGAGGATTATCCCGGAGAATAGACGACAGGCAGCCGGACGAACCGGCTTCAAATGAGCCGAAACTTCAAATTAAAAGATGCGCCGAGCTAAGCCTGCTGACAAATGTCGCGGTAAATATGGAGTTTTATAAAGACTTCCGTAAAGAACTAACAATAAAGGAGATAGAAGACAGAGCCGCTAAAGAAATCTTTATAGCTTTGGAGGAGTGTTTTACTCATGATGAAAACGGCATTGACGCTCTTTTGTCAAGAATCAAGTATGAAGACTTGCGCAATTATGTCGCCGACCGCGGAATATCAGGCGAATACAACGGCTATTTTGCAGCCCAATTGATGGAGGATGGAATAACAAAAATCAGGATAAAAAACCTGAAAAAGGAGAGTGCTGAGATAAATGCCCGAATGCGGGAGGTAGAGCGGTCGCTTATCGCGGCTAAGTTACCCGCGCAGGAAGGCTCTGTTTTAATCGATGACTTGCTTGAAGAAAAGAAAAACATCGATTTAAAAATTAGAAAACTTGAAAAAAGTAATTAGAGTTGTTCATGGATTTCACTTTCCGGACAACTATCATGTTAAATATTCTTAAAGGAGTCCTATGTTAAATAATTTAAGTTTAAATTGTAAAAAATTACCGCCTCTTATAAAACATTTTAACAAGAAGCAGACATTCAAACCGATAAAAAGAAAATCCGATGTTGCGGAAAAAAAAGCGATTGGCGGAGATCTTGAAAATAATCAGAGACTTCTGGATCCGGCGATTATCAAGCTGCTTGAATACGCAAAGCTAAAAAAGACCCCGCTATCTTATGATGAACTTTCAGATTTTCTTCCCGAGGATATTGTAAACAGTCCTGAAAAAATAGAGCCTGTTCTTGCGTTACTTGAAACTCACCATGTGCAGCTTGTGGAAGAAGACAGCGTATCGGATGACGAAGAAAACCAAAAAGACCGGCAAAACGCGAAAAAACGTTCTTCAACACAAGGGTCCGAAAAGGATTCTTCTCTTGTTGATGATCCGATACGTTTATACCTTCGCGAAATAGGAAAAGAACAGCTGTTAACCGCAGAGAAAGAAATAGAACTTTCCAAGCTTATGGAAAGAGGCGAAGAAACGGTAATTAAAGTAATTAAAAAATCGGGAATGATAATCCCCGAACTTTATTCTATTGCGCAAAAAACATTTTCTAAAAGGGATTTTAAAGAGCAGAATCTTTCAAAGAAAGAAATGACCGAATACATGACTGAATACCGAAGGTTAACTCAATTTTACAGGGAAACATTGCGCACAATACAGGGCGACTTAAAAAATTACATGGAATTAAAAAGACAGTTAATCGCCAAGGACGAAGATTATCTTGAAAACAGGGAATGTATCAATATACGCAATAAAATAATGAGGACAATAAAAGGCACCCAGATACATCCTGATGAAATTCAGGCCTTCTCCGACAAATTTATTCAGGCTGCTAAAAAAATTAAAATCTATAACAAAGAAAAAGAAAGACTGGAAAAACATTTAAAAATTGATTCTTTAAAAGAACTCCGTACTCTCGGCCGTCTTTTAACGATCAAAGAAGAACGCGAAAAACTTGAAAACGATCTTGGGCTCTCCGCTGAGGAAATTAAAGAAAAGATCAGGCTGATACAGGTAACTGAAAAACAGTTAAAACTGCTTGCCGAAGAATTCGAAGAAACTTTTGATAACATTAATAACATCACAGTTAACGCGGAAGAAATTTCCGGCGGAAGAACAATGATGAAAGACGCGAAGGACAAACTAATCAGGGCGAATTTACGCCTTGTTGTCTCCATCGCGAAGAAATACACCAACAGGGGGCTTCACTTCTTTGATCTTGTACAGGAAGGAAATATCGGTCTTATCAAGGCTGTTGAAAAATTTGAATACCAGAAAGGATTTAAATTTTCGACATACGCTACATGGTGGATACGCCAGCATATAACGCGTTCAATTTCCGATCAGGCCCGCACTATCCGCGTACCTGTTCACATGATTGAGCAGATTAACAAAGTTGTCCGCGAGTCAAGGCAGCTTCTGCAAACCTTAAGCCGCGAGCCGACCGACGAAGAAATCGCCGAAAAACTCGGCTGGCCCGTAATAAAAGTAAAAACCGTTAAAAATGTGGCGCGCGAGCCAATCAGCCTTGAAACACCGATCGGCGAAGAAGAAGACTCTCTTTTGGGCGACTTTATCGAAGACAAGGATGTGGAAAATCCCGCGAACCAGACGGCGTTTAAAGTGTTAAAAGAACAAATAGAAAGCGTTCTCTCAACCTTGCCCGCGCGCGAACAGGAAGTATTGAAAATGCGTTTCGGACTTGATAACAATTATTCGCTTACCCTTGAAGAAGTAGGCTTGTTCTTCAGCGTAACGCGCGAACGTATAAGGCAAATAGAGGCAAAAGCTCTCCGCCGCCTAAGGCATCCAAAGAGAAGCCGCAAACTTAAAGATTATCTTGATCATTAGGAGGAAATTATGGTAACAGAAAACGATTTGGAAAAATTACGGACATTACAGGAAATTATCTATGAAAAGCTTGGTCTTGAAAAGAGCATACAGGAAATACCGAAACTTTTGGGAACGCAGGAAGAACTCTTAAACAGATTAAAGAAAACTTTTATCGAAAAAAACGCGGATTATGAAAGAACAAAATCGGAAGAAATTGAATTAAAAAACAGGCTTTTTGAAACGGAATCCTCAAGGGAAAAGAACGAGAAAAATATGGATATTGTCACTACCCAGAGGGAAATCGAAGCTCTTGACAAAGAAATTAAAGACGCCATGGAAAGAGAGCAGATGTACCGCAAGGATTTACAGCAGAAAGAACGAGTATTATCGGAACTTGAAATAAAAATAAAAGAGCAAACGGCTCTTATTGAACAGCAGGAAAAAGAACTCGAAGAACGCAGAAGAAAAATTGAAGCCGAAATCTCCGATAAACAAAAACAGCTTGATGCGCTTAGAAAAAAAGAAAATAAATTAACGGATAATCTTGACAGCGAAGTAGTTTTTAAATTCGAACGTATTATCAAAAATAAAATGGGTATCGGTATTGTCGCGATAAAAGGAAATGTCTGTATGGGCTGTCATATGATCCTGCCCGTTCAGTTCGCGAACGAGGTGCGTATCGGCGAAGAATTTGTTTTTTGCCCTTATTGTTCGCGCATTCTCTATTACGAAGAATCCGCGGAAGGCGACGAAGATTATTTCAACACCGAAGACACTGGGGCTCTATCCGACCTTGACGATATAGAGGACGAAGAGTACGAAGACGACGATGAAGAAGAAGAGATAATAAATATCGATTCTGAAGAATAGTTACGATAACAATAAATTAGTCTTCAATAACTTTCATCATATTTCTCTTTCCGAGTAAATATGATCTTGAAATAAACCATTCTATGGCTTTTTTTGCTTCATCGTTGCTTTTATCAAAAACTTTGCTTGATAAAATCAGTAATTCTTCTACAACTTCGGTCGAATCAATGGTTTCTTTTAATTTCTCAATATTCATACTTGCCTCTTATTTATAAAATATTTAAACTTTGATGCTTAATAACAGCTTTCCAAAATTGAATTTATAAAGCCGCGATTATTTTTTTGCCGGTCTGCCTGATTTTTTTCCTCTTGCCTTTTTTGCGCCCGGGACTTTGACGGCTTTTTTGCGTTTCTCCGCTAATGTGTTGGTTTTCTTTTTTCCGGTTTTAGTTTGTGTGTTTTTCTTAGAAGCTTTAGTATCTTTTTTACCGGAAGGCTTTCCCGCTCTTGGGATATTTTTAATCTCCGATATAAACTTTTTGTTTACGGAAAGTTCGTCAATTTCCGATGAAGCTTGCATATCAAGCCAATATTTAGGTGAATTTCCAAAATATTGTCCTAATCGAAGAGCCATTTGAACAGTTATTCGCGACTTCCCCTTAATAATATGAGTTACTGTCTGATAGGTAACGTTTAATGATTTTGACAGAGCAAACGGATTTGTTTGATAGTCGTCAATAAATTTCTGTAACACTTCTCCGGGTGTTTGCGGTTTGGATGTTCTTGGCATGATTGCCCTCCTAATTTGTTTGTTTTATAGAGTATACGACAAAGTATAATTATATTCAAGAATGAATATTTTAAAAAGCGATAAACCATAAGCCGGGTTCTGTTTCCGGCCGCCTAAACAGCCGGATTGCTGCCATCTGTCTAAAACAGCAGTTTCCGGCTGTTTTTAGCAGTCTACCTGCGCTTAACCGGCGGGCCGCCGGCGCTTCCTGCAACGGATTTATCCGCGCAAATCGCGTGCGCTGCTTGACTTTGCTCCTGATGAGGCTTGCCTTTTTCCGGCGCTGCCGGAATCTTACCGGCATTGTTACCAATGCCGAGGTGAGCTCTTACCCCGCCTTTTCACCCTTATCCGGTTATAGCCGGACGGTATATTTTCTGTGGCGCTGTCTGTCCGCAGCTGCTTAACAAACGTTAACCGGCTGCGTCCCGGGAGTTACCCGGCATCATGCCCTGCGGAGCCCGGACTTTCCTCCCTGCCTTAAAAAAATACTAAGGCAGAGCGGCAGCCTGATTCATCGCTATTGTATTGAATTGTACTGTAAATAGTTTATGAATTTCAAGCGAATTTGCCAAAAATAATTGACATAAAACTCGAATTTCTATAGAATTTCACTAACTAAGATGACTGTTAATAAAGCATGGTCTAATTACGGACGTAATATTATATTTCTCAAAAAAATTCGCGTTGCAGGGGCAATATTTGTTGCTGTTTTAATTATTGTTACAACGATTTTTTTTGTTTTTCGTATCAGAGACGGAGCAAGCAACGAAAGACGCGAACTGCTGCAGGTCTGGAATGACGGCGATTATGAACGCGCATACGAA
>Ga0209755_10004797_pt1 | contig 15766 bp, 12 predicted proteins | sample TergutCo191P1_FD_187301 | JGI IMG/M metagenome (GOLD analysis project Ga0209755, IMG submission 187301) | Cornitermes sp. P1 segment gut microbial communities from Petit-Saut dam, French Guiana - Co191P1 (SPAdes) (version 2) | ecosystem: Host-associated > Arthropoda: Insects > Digestive system... | reverse complement strand
ACCAAAAGACGGGTGTTGGCGGAAGTGGGAACACGCCCTAGTCGGCGAAAGAAATTCCCATGGCTTTTGCCACACGAACCAGTTCGCCGTTGGGGTCAACTGTTTTGGCTCCTCCTGCGGAGGTTTCACCCATTGCGCCACGACCAAGTACATCTTCCAGCGCAATATATTCCATGTTGCCGTTTTTGAGACATACCATATTTCCAAATGCGCCGTCACGAATCATTTCTGCGGCTTTTACGCCATAACGTGCAGAAAGAATGCGGTCTGCGGGGGATGTGTCACCGCCACGCTGGATGTGACCCAGTACGCAGTGGCGCACTTCGTGTTCCACCAAAGGCTCTAATTTGTTTGAGATTTGTGCTGCCACGCCGCCAAAGCGGATTGCATCGGGGCTATCTTCCACTACTTTGCCGATAACCGCAGAGCCGTCCTTTTCAATTGCGCCCTCGGTTACGGCAACAATTGTAAACGGCCGCCCGCTATTGCTACGCTCGTTGATTTTATCAACTACACCGCTGATGGTGTAAGGGATTTCAGGGATAAGCACAACGTCTGCACTGCCTGCAATACCTGCATGAAGGCATATCCAACCGGCAGAACGCCCCATAACTTCCACCACTAAAACCCGGTGGTGAGACTCTGCCGTGGTGTGCAAGCGTCCAAGATTGTCTGTTACTATGTTCACCGCCGTGTCGAAACCATAGGTTGTATCTGTAGATGGAAGGTCGTTGTCTATGGTTTTTGGCACGCCAACCACATTAACGCCTTTGCGGGCAAAATCACGTGCGGATGTGAGGGTTCCGTCGCCGCCTAAAACAACGAGGGTATCAACACCTTCTTTTTTAAGGTTGGCAATTGCCACGTCGGACACGTCTTTTTTAACGGTAACGCCGTTTTCTTCCACATCATAATTAAAGAGATTGTCCTTGTTTGAGTTATACAGAATAGAGCCGCCTTTGTGCAAAATTCCGCTGGTTGTGTCACGGGTTAGGCGCATAAAGTCGTTGTTGTACAAGCCGCGATAGCCAAAGCGGTAGCCGATAAGCTCGCAATCCATCATGCTTTGGCACGCACGCACCAAGGTGTAGATAACGGCGTTAAGCCCGGGTGCGTCGCCGCCACCCGTTAAAACTGCAATTTTCTTTTTTGCCATTTAGGGTTCCTCCAAAATTTAGTATTTGACCTCGGTCAGGGCGAATCTTAATAGAAGTCATTTGACCTCGATAAAGGCGAAACTTAGCAGAAGTCATTTGACCTCAATAAAAGCGAAACTTAGCAGAAGTCCAATTTAACTTGTCCATTAAAGCACAAAAAACTCGTTTGGGGAAGCAAAATTTTTGCGCAACTTGTGAAATTTTCAAAACGAACTGGTTGGTGTCACTAACCGGTTCATTTTTGCATCGGGCAAAAGCCCCGAGAATTTGAAATATTTGTCTTGACATTTTGTGTGATGTGTACTAGGATATCCCCTGAAATCTTAGCCCCGATTTCTAATGAATCAAATTTTGGAGGAATAACCATGCGTTCCACGCACATTACAAAACCCCAAGACGTAACCCGCAAATGGATTTTAATTGATGCAGAGGGTCAAAACTTGGGTCGCATTTCAACACAAATTGCACACATCTTACGAGGGAAGCACAAGCCCACTTTCAGCCCCTCTGTAGATACCGGCGATTATGTAGTTGTTATTAATGCGGACAAAATTGCGGTTACAGGCCGCAAACTAGAGCAAAAAACATACGTACGGCACTCCGGTCATATTGGTCGCAGAAAAGAGATTGTAATGAAAGATATGCTCGCAAAAAAACCCGAGTTTATCCTTTCTCACGCCGTTAAAGGTATGTTGCCCAAGAATAACTTGGGGCGTGCGATGTTCAAAAAATTCCACTGTTATGCAGGTTCCGAACATAAACATCAGGCCCAACAGCCCGAAGTGTTCGAAATCAAATAGGTGTTGGAGGAGTAATAATATATGGCAACGGCTTCTTATTATGGCACGGGCAGAAGAAAAAGTGCGGTAGCCCGCGTGTATCTTGCGCCCGGCAAAGGCAAAATTGTTATCAACAAACGTGGTATAGACGATTATTTCGGGCTTGAAACACTCAAGCTGATAGTGCGTCAACCGCTCGAACTTACCGGCACAACGGCGAAATTCGATATTAAAGTGAATGTTTTTGGCGGCGGTTTCACCGGTCAGGCCGGTGCAATTCGCCATGGCATTTCACGTGCTTTGCTTGAAGCAGACGGCGATTTCCGTGCGCCGCTAAAAAAAGCGGGCTTCCTCACAAGGGACCCCCGCATGAAAGAGCGCAAAAAATACGGACTTAAAGGTGCCCGCCGTGCGCCACAGTTCTCCAAGCGTTAATGCCCCCCCCTCTGCGCTTCAAACGCAGAGTTTTAATTATCCCCGTACAAACCCCCGGTCCCCCGCCGGGGGTTTTGTAAAGGTACGTGCCTACGCTAAAATCAATCTTTTCCTGGATGTTTTGGGCAAACGGTCGGACGGTTATCACGATATCATCTCCGTTATGCAAACGCTTGATTTACACGACGAACTGCGAATCGAACCGGTTGCAAGCGGCGTAGAACTTACGTGCAATGACAAAACCCTGCCAACAGACGAGAGCAACCTTGTTGTGCGGGCGGCAAATGCGCTAATAAACGAATGTAATATTTCCCATGGATTTAAGGTTCATCTTCACAAGCGCATACCAATGGGTGCGGGGCTTGCCGGCGGCAGTGCCGATTGCGCCGCAACCCTTACCGGCATAAACAAGCTGTGCGGGCTAAACCTATCGCAGCAAACGCTTCTTAAAATTGGTAGCACCCTGGGCGCAGATGTACCGTTTTGCCTAACCGGCGGCACAGCATTAACCGAAGGCATTGGCGAAAAAATCACGCCGCTTGCGCCGCTACCCGATTGTTTTATCGTAGTAGCCTGCCCAGGCATTCACGTATCCACCGCCCAAATTTTCCAAAAGGTGCGCCCGGCAGTGCGCCCGGCGCACAGCGATAACCGGGGACACGTGTGCAAAACAACGCATTCTCTCGAAGCCGGAGACCATCTTCACCGCATTAATGATATGCTTGCTGCGATACAAGAAAAAAATTTGCCACAAATTTGTTCTTCCATTTATAATGTATTCACACCGATAACATCTTCCATACATCCCGAAATTCCTGCGCTAATCGCAAAGCTAAAAAACCTCGGCGCAATCGCCGCACAAATGACCGGAACCGGCTCTGCCGTTTTCGCTATCTTCGAAAACTCCGCCGCACAGGCATCAAATATAATGAAAAACGAGAACAGCGTATTCTTAACAAAACCGTGGGCAACGCCCGGTGCGAAATGAAAGGGTTGGTTAGAGATGATTTTTAGAAAAATTTTGGCTTGTGTAATTTTGACGATTTTGGCGGCAACGCCTGTGTTGGCGCAAACGGTGACTTTCCGTGATGTGCCGGCTTCGCATTTTGCGTTTGAGGCAATAAACTGGGTTTCAGACTCGGCAAATGGTGCGTTTATGGTTGGCGATGCCGCAAACAATTTTCATCCGTCACGGCATCTAAATAAATTTGATGCGGCACAAATTTTCGCAATGGCGGCGGGTTTTCGCCATGTTACACATGGTCTGCCGGAGGAAGAGCGGGCGGTTTTTGTACGCTCTTTCGATGAGTGGCGGCCGTTTTTGGAAACCATGGCAAACCAATACGCCACATGGAACGGCACCGTTAACCGGGAAATTGCATTTTTGCTGTATCGTGGTATTCTAACAATGCAGGATGTGCAGGGCTTTGTATCCCAAGGCGGCACGGAGGAAACAAGACCGCTGATAACACGCCAGCAAGCCATTGTTTGGATGGTACGTTTGATGGGACAAGCCACGCAAGCACGGGCAATCGCATTGCCCCACGCCCAGCCCTTTGCGGACGATGCACAGATTTCTCCTGCGTATCGCCCATACGTTTACCATGCACGTGACCTTGGCATAATCCGTGGCGATGCGCTAGGAAACATGAACCCGTCTGCGCATTTTACCCGTGCGGAAATGGCAACGGTTTTCCACAACGCCAGGGGCGGCGGACAAGCGGCACAGGCGCAAGCACCTGAACAAGCCGCATCGGCGGCAACGGTTTCCGGCACAATTGCAAGTGCCACAGATGACAGCGTTACCATAAATACTGCATCAGGGCAGGAAACTTTTCCGTTTACCCAAAACGCCGTTCTAATAGTGGACAACGCACAACGCACAGCATCTGCATTATCCGAGAACATGACGGCAACCGTGCTGGTTAACCCTGCACGGCAGGTAATTAGCCTAACGGCACGTTCGCCGGTTATACCCCCTGCGGCACCCGCACCCACGCTGTACGCCGATGAAGGATTCATCACAGCGGTAACGGCAGTGCCTACGCAATCTATAACCATTCGCACGCAACGTGTTCGCATCACAGGTCAAATCATGGACGAGGAACGCACGTTCACCTTTGCGCCGGATGCGACCATCACACGTGGCGGAGTGCCTACGGAATTTTCCGGCATACAAGTTGGCGATATCGCATTTTTCGGTTTTTCGCAAACCGCTATACACACGCTGGATTTGATGGAGCGTGAGCGTGTTTTGAACGGGGTGCTTCATGATGTACGTCCTCCGTATCAAGGCACAGGGCCTATTTTCATTTTGGAGCAGGAAGACGGGCGGGTGTATGAACTTCGTGTGCAAGCAACAACGGAGATTTCCCGTGATGATACCGAAGGTCTTAACTGGGACGATTTGCGTATTGGCGATGCAATTACCGCCGAGGTAGAATTTGACCGCATAAACTATATTTCTGCCGAGGGCACGAGAGGTTCTGCCGATGGACGTTTGAACGAAATTCGCATAACCGAACGCAACACGGAAATCACCATGACGGGCGATGCCGGAAGCGTTTCAACTTTCATAATTCGTCCCGGCGTTTTGGATGTGTACACATTGCGCATAGGTATGCGACTTCGTGTGGCACTGGATTCCCGGGAGGTAACGGGACTGCAAACCAGAGCCGATGATATGCAGCCTGCGGTGGTACTGGGCTTCATCCAGTCTATCCGGGCGGATGGCACAATCATTGTAGCCGAGGGTACAGCCGCCGCCGCACGCACGCATACGCTAACAATTCCCGCAAATGCCACAATAACCCGTGGTGGCGCAAACCTTGCCGCATCAAACCTACGCACAAACATGAATGTTTACGTTATCCTAACAGCTCCCGATGCAACCACGGTTAGCTCTATAACGATACTTCCGTAAGTCCGTGGGGGAGGGAATCAAAGTTTCCCTCCCCCACAGCATTCAAATATGAACCCCGTAAAAATTTCAGTTTTTTTGAAGGGGGGTTCGGGGGGAAACTTTTTTATGACCCGACGAGCGTCGGCGGCTATTTTGCGCTGTTCCCACCTTTGGTGGGAGGTCTTCCGTTTTCCCCTCGAGAACTTATGCCTAAGAAAAAATATTCGTCTTTGCCAAAACCGGTGAAACTGGAATTGCCGGACACAAAAGCCCCTGATGACCAGGGGCTTGGTTTGCATACGCCAAAGCGCACACCTCCAAAGAAACGCAAAAAACCACCACATACGATGCCGCAAAACACATCGCCGCTACGCAAAGGGCAACGCAAAAAGCCGCAACGCCCTGGCGTACGGGTTCCCCGTGTGAATGTGCGGCACGTTGCCGTGGTGGCATGGCTTGGGGCGGGTGTATTGGGCATTGCGCTCCTCATTTGGTTCGTGTCAAATCTTTTTGTGTACAATGCTTTTGCCGTATTTTTGGACGGCGAACTTGTGGGGCATATCCCCTACAGCGAAGAATTAACCTCGGAAGAATTTCACGAATATGCGGTTTTGCACCTGGAAGCCACCCATGGCGGCGTTCGTGTGCGGGTAGACCAAATTGTTACCATCGAAGCGGCTCGTGTGGCAACCGCCGAACGTGGCTTGCGTAGCGATGTGCTGGGCATTTTATCACGGCGGTTCAACTATTCAATTGCCGCAACGGCGGTTCATGTACACGGGCAGAGAATGGCGTTGATGCGCACGCAGTCCGACCTGGACCATTTGAAAGAACTGCTTCAACAGCAATGGTTTACCGAACACACCGTGCGTGCAGAATTTGTAACGGGATGGGAAGAAATAACATACTACGTTAACCCGGACGAAACCGAGTTTGACAACGCCATGGCGGCGTTTAGGCGGCTGGATACCACTCGCATGGAGATGTACCCATACATTGTGCAAGATGGTGACACCCTAAGTTCCATCGCCGTGCGCCACGGCACGGATGTTAACCGCATAATGCTTTACAACAACCTAACAGGACCCAATATTTCCATCGGGCAAACGCTGATGATTTACACTTTGCGCCCGCTACTTTCTGTCCGCACATTTGACATAATCACTCAAGACCAGCCGATAGATATGCCGGTTGAAACCATAGACCGCCCGGATTGGCCTGGTCATCAGTCAAACATTATCCAATATGGGCAAGCAGGGCTACAGGTAGCCCGTGAGGAAATTGTGCGTGAAAACGGCGTAGAACGTAGCCGCCGCAACATAGATGCCGAAATTATCACAGAACCCATCACACACATCATAGAAGTAGGCAGCGGCACAGGTGCGCTGGAGGTAAGGTAAGACCTTGGGGGAAAACTTTTACGGGAAGACTTCCCGCCAAAGGCGGGAACGGCTCTAAAGAGCCGCCGACGTTCGTCGGGTCATGAAAAAAAGTTTTCCCCCAAACCCCCTTTCAAAAAACCGGAATTGGGCAGGGGGACGGCTTGCAAAATTTTTTCATCTGGTTGGTGTCACTAACCAGATGAAATTTGCAAGCTGTGTAGCTTTCAAATATTAGGGTCAAGGGAAATGAAGTGAGCGTTCTTTGCGAACGGCACTGTCCCTTGCGGGGTTCGGGGCTGCGCCCCGAGAACTTAACGTCGCGTGTTAGGAACGATACCCCGAGAACTTAGGAGGATTTTTCATGTCTGCAAAAATTTTGATAGTTGATGACGAGAAGACGATTGTAGATATTTTGGCATACAATTTGCGTAAAGAGGGCTATACTGTACTTGAAGCGCATGACGGGAATACGGGTCTTCAAATGGCGTTGTCGGAAAATCCGGACTTGTTAATTTTGGATATAATGATGCCGGGGATAGACGGCTACGAGGTGTGCAAGCGATTGCGCAAAGTTTCGCAAATGCCGGTGATTATGCTAACGGCAAAAGCGGAGGAAACGGACAAGGTTCTTAGCTTCGAAATTGGCGCAGACGATTACATTACAAAACCCTTTGGCATACGTGAAATGCTTGCTAGGGTTATGGCAAATTTGCGGCGTGGACATTTAAGCACGCCTGTTTCCACCGGTACAAACCAGATGACTTTTGGCGGGCTAACCATAGATTTGGATATGTTTGAGGTGAAACGCAGTGGCGTGGCAATTGATTTGACACGCCGTGAGTTTGAGCTGGTGCGGTTTTTGGCTACGCAAAACAAGCAGGTTTTTACACGGGAAACTTTGCTTGAAAAAGTGTGGGGCTACGAATATTTTGGTGACGTGCGCACTGTGGATGTAACAATCCGCCGCCTACGCACCAAGCTGGAAGAAACCCCCGACCATCCCACATATATCCTCACAAAACGAGGAGTAGGCTACCATTTCACCCAAGAATTCGGCGACGGTTTTTAGCACCGTGGGCACATAATTGTGTGTTAGCGTTCTCTCGAAGCCATGCCACATTTTCCTAGACCATAAAATTTGCAGTCACTACCCCATTTCCATTCCAGTTTTTTTGAAAGGGGGTCTGGGGGAAAACTTTTTTTCTCAAAAAAAGTTTTCCCCCAGGGTTTTATATGCGAAGTATAAAAACGAAACTAATCGCAATTTACGCCGCTGTTGTGCTGGTTGTTATGACAGTTAGCGGCACGTTTATGTTGCTTACCGTGCGCAATATGGAGATTGACCAAGCTCGCAACGAGCTTTATCGCCATGCGGTAATGATTTACGAGCAAGTGGTGCAACTGCATAACCCGGGGGATTTTAGGGGCGCAGACGCATGGATTTTCATTGGCGCATACGATGTAGAGAGTGCAATTTTAGGCGAGATGGGGCATCCAACCCTCGCACCAGAGCAGTTTGCCGGCATGACGTTTAACGACCGTACTTTGCTGGATGCGGTTTATGGTAGCGAGTCCTTTGGTGTTGGCATCCCGGGGCTGGACATTCACGGTGCCGAGCAGCGGTGGTTTACATTTACAATGCCCGTTGTAAGCGATGGCGAAAGTTTCATCATATACACACGGCTAAATATGCGGTTTATGAACGAGAGACTTAGCGGCCTCACGTTTGCGTTTGTGCAAACGCTTTTGGTTGCGCTTGTGGTTACGTTTTTGCTGTGGATTTTCTTTGGCAATACATTTACACGGCCTATTTTGGCACTTACAAAGCACGCAAAAGCTATCGCAAGCGGCGATTTTTCCGGCGAAATAACACCGGCCGGCAAAGACGAAATAGGCCAGCTTGCATCGGATTTCAATTATATGTCCTGCGAGTTGCGAGATACTTTGGGGCGCATTGTCAGCGAAAAAAATAAAATTGATGCGGTTTTGCAAAACACATCCCATGGTGTGCTTGCGTATAACGTAAGCGGTCAGCTTTTGCACGCAAACAACGCCAGTAGCGAGCTGTTAAACGGCATGGCACTGGACAACACCGACATGGAGAGTGCGCTAAGATTTTTCGGCTTCGAGCCGGAGAATGTTTTTCGCATTCGCCCGGGGGCAGTGCTTGAATCTGTCCACGAAGATGTGGACTATTATTTGTATGCGTGTATCACCAGCTATACTTCGGAAACCGGTGCGCTGGAGGGTTTTGTTATCGTTTTGCAGGACATCACCCGCCAAAGCAAGCTGGAGAATATGCGCAAAGAATTTGTGGCGAATGTTTCCCACGAGCTTCGTACGCCGCTAACCAGTATAAAAACCTACGCCGAAACGCTTCTTGACGGCGCAATAGACGACCGTGACACCACCAGAAATTTTTTGAAAGTAATCAACGACGAAAGCGAACGAATGACCCTGCTTGTAGCGGATTTGCTGGAGCTGTCCCGCATAGACTCACGGCAAATTGCACTGGAGATGGACGTGGTAGACCTTGTGGCACTGTTGCGCCTATCTATCAGGCAGTCGCAAATTTTGGCGGATAAGAAGCGGCAAAAAATCAAGTTTGTTCCGCCGGACACAGTTTGTTTTATAGAAGCCAGTGCGGCACGCATCAACCAGGTTATTTCCAATATTTTATCCAATTCCATCAAGTACAGCCCGGATGGTACAGCCATAACCATTCGTATGGAAGCCACCGACAAGTACTATCGTGTGTTTATCAAAGATGAGGGAATGGGCATCCCGCAGGACAGCATCAGCCGCATTTTCGAGCGGTTTTATCGTGTGGACAAAGCACGCTCACGTGCCCTTGGTGGAACAGGGTTGGGGCTGGCAATAGTAAAAGAGATTATGGAAGAACACGGCGGGCGGGTAAGCGCATCCAGCCAACCCGGAAGAGGAACAACGATGGTGTTGCGGTTTAATCGGATGCAGGACTAAGACCTCGGGGGCGCAGCCCCCGACCCCCCGCAAGGGCGGGAGGAATGCTTCCTTCCTTTGGCAGGAACGGCTCTAAAGAGCCGCCGACTTTAGTCGGGACATACCCCTTGACCCCTAACATTGTAATGCGTACCCCATACCAATTTCGGTTTTTTGAAAGGGGGTCTGGGGGAAGACTTTTTTTCATGACCCGACGAACGTCGGCGGGAAGTCTTCCGAATGAAAGTTTTCCCCCGGGAACTTATGAAAAAATTCATCCATCCAATCAAGTCTATTTTAATCATTGCGCTGGCGGTTTTGGCGGTTTATCAGGTTGGGCGGCTGTGGTTTGTTAATTTTACAGACCGCCATTTTGTGATGTACTTGGAGGCGAGATTTCCATCTGCGGCTCCGGACGGGCAAAGTGCGTTTGCGCAACCTTTTCGGATAATTTACGGCGCAGGCAACGGACGATTTTCTATGCGATACAGCGATATTTCCGATTCTGCCGAATGGGCTTTTGGCGAAGCGGTGCTGGGCGCACTTTTGAACAGCGGCGAATTTTTGGCGGTATCCGACATGGATATGGCGCAGTTGCTTTCCCGAAACGCCGTTGTTTTTGAATATGCGTTTGATATGTGCGCAGAGATTTTTGTGCAGGCGTTGGGACACAGAAACGCCAATCTTCTAACCGATTACGGGATGGAGACATTTACAAGCATAGTTGTGCAGCCGCCGGATGCACTTTCACCATCGCCGGCGGTTGATGTTTCGTTTGTGCGGGGCTTGCAAATTTGGCGATACGCATTGCCGCTTCCGTCTTGGAATCATGCGGCGGATTATGCAGGATTTTCAGTCCCGTCTGTAAATCCTGCGCAGCTGCATTTTGTATGGGCTAATGGCGGTTTTGTCCCCCGTGTGATGGGCGGCGGGTTTTCCTACAGCGGCGTTGTGGTTGAAAACTCTTTCCGTGATGCACAGGGGTTGTTTACGCTGTCCCATATTCGCAGTCGTGTAGAGCCGCTTTTTGATAATCCCGCATCAATTTTTCCGTCGGTTAGCGTGGATGATGTGTATACATTTTCCAACCGCAACACCATGGTGCGTTTTTTGGAAAATGCCGTGCTGGAATACACCAGCTATCGCACAATAGGCCGTGGGGCGCAGGAAAATTTTATGACGGATTTTTCTGTGGCACTTGCTTTTGTTGCCGCCGACCCTTTTGTGGAAAACGAAATGTACCTGGCGTATCACAATACCCGTGGTCGTGCGCACGTGTTTCACTTCAACTATGTAATAGATAATCGACCGCTGGTGCTAACTGCGCCGTGGCACACACGCCCCTATCCTCATTGCCGAGAGCCGCTAATCGCCCCTATCGAAGTAACCGTAGACCAAGGTCGTGTGGTACGTTATCGCCGCATAGTCTACACTTTTCATACGGAGGGAACATCGTGGATGGACGCATCCGAGCTGGAACATGACGAATTTTTCCGCCTGGGATTCCCCATAGGCGGCGGTCCCAATTTGAAGTTGCAGATGTTCGAGTAAAACCCGGGACTGCTGCGAAAATTTGCAGAAGCCAAAGCCCCGTCGGGAAATACTTTTCGGAGTCGGGGGGCAGTGCTGTGCGCGCCCCCCGACTCCGAAAAGTTTTTCCCGAGGTAGGGGCGACAACCAGGCATGACGAAAAAGTGCTGTTGCAAAATTTGCAACGAAGTAGCATGGACGAATTTTTTGAAGTGGTTGGTGTGACTAACCGGATGGTTTTGGAAGGAGTGCGAAGCGTGAAGAAATTTTTGGTGTTGGTACTGGCGATTGCGGCGGTTTTTGCGGTGGAAGTTCGAGCGAGTGGAGATGTGCTTGACTCTGTAACAGGCAAGGTGTGGAATCTTGCGAAACTGCATGACAGACCATTGTTTGCAGAAATCGAAAACGAGAACGGCATTTTTAGGGTAAGAATGCCGATGAGCGTGCATATCTTGGGCAAATTTTACATCGGTGACACCATCACCGCTTATTTTGAGAGGGCTATAAAAGAGCGTGTTACAGGCGTAGTTATGGAAAAAACACCCCTTTTTTCACGCAACTTTTACAGTGTGCGCATCGAGTATATCTGCCAGTGGACATCAGAAGTGAGTCAAGAGTCACTTCACGTGAATTTCGAGCGATTCTTGGGAGAACGGTTTGCAGTGGGCGACTTAATTACCGCATACCGTGACCAAGGTGAATCACCGATTATTGCCGATATGCCGGAATTTTTTGCGCAATTGGTTGTACACGGCGAGATTGATTATCATTTGGGTGTGATTGGCAGAGATGATGCGCATTTGAATATTGCGCCGGATACAGCGATTTTCTGCGTATTTGGCACAATCTTTGACGGTGAACTTACTGCCGGCACTCGTGTGGTGGTTGTTCCGGATTCCAGAGTTATTGTGTTGCACCAGCCGCATTGGTACGACCCACCGCCACCTGCGGGTTCGCCACAAAATGCAGGGCGCACCAAAGATGAAATCGTAGCAGACACAACCGCACGAATTGCCAGTGCGCTTGCAAATATGCGTAAACTTGCGGCGCATTTCGAACTTCTAAGCTACATCGAAACTTGCGAAAACGCCCCCAAATGTTAGGGGTCGAGGGGACTTGTCCCTAGGGGTATTGGGGACAGCGTCCCCAAGGTCTTAAAGGAGTTGTTAGCATGGAATGGGAACGTGCAAAAAATATAATACTAATCGCTTTTGTTGTGCTAAACTTAGGGCTGGCAGGCTTGTTTTTTGCGGAGTATCGCCGGTACACGCTTTCCCCCGCCAGAATAAACACCGTTGTCACCGTGCTTTCTGCAAATAATATTAACTTGGATACGTCTTTGCCACGGCGGTTCGAACCAATGCGCCACCTGGATATTTCCGGCTTTTACTACGATTTACCTGCACTTTTGGCAATTTTTTTCGACGAGCCTGAAAATTTATACCATATAGAGGACGACCATGGCGTAATTTTTTCCAACGGAGTTTCCACGTTGGATATTTCCAACGGATTTGTTACTTTCGAAAACGGCGAACCGGCTTACTCCCCCTACGAAATCAGCCGTGACGATGCCATTTTGATTGCGCAAAACTTTATCAATTTGCATTTTCCCAATTTTGTGCCGGACATGATTTTAGATGCCTACAGCGGCGATGGCGTGCAAATCATCTTCCGTGAGCAATACCGTGGGCAAATAATTCTTTCCAATTATATCGAGTTTTTAATTTCACGCCGCAGGGTAGAATGGATAGAGATGCAGTTTGGTCGTGTAATAGGACATTCTGCCGAAGCTCGTATGATATTCGCCCCGGATGAAATTTTGCTTACATTTTTACAACGTATGCGCCACAGCGCAATGGAGAATCCTATTTTCATTTCAAGCATAGATATGGTATACTTACTCGAGTACGCATCATATAGTGAAGGGCAAGTCTATCCTGCTGTGCCGTTTTACCGCATTTTCATCCGCTACAACGACTTCGAATTTCTCATTAACGCCTACACAAACGTACCCGGAAATTTCTAAAATTTCGAAAAAAAGGGGGAAAGCATATGGATTACGCAGTAATGATAGTTGACGATTCTGAAATTAATCTGCTTATGCTGGAAAACATTCTTGACGATGCGTACGATGTTATACCTGCGCAAAGCGGCGAAGAGGCATTGGCAAAACTTAATTCCGGCGCAAAACCGGATTTGATTTTGCTGGATTTGTATATGCCCGGCATAGACGGCTTTGAAGTTATATTGCGAATTAACCAAAGCCCCGAGTATTCCACAATTCCGGTCATTATCGTAACCAGCGAAAATGACGAAGCCATCGAGGAAAAAGGCATTGCTCTTGGTGCGGTGGACTACATCACAAAACCCTACAACGCAAGAATTATCCGCCTAAAAATAGAAAACCATATAGAGCTTAAAATCCTGCGGGACAAACTTACAGATGCCGTTGCCGCACGCACAAAAGAACTTTCCGAAAGCTACCGTGCGGTAATTCTTGGGATGTCTTTGCTTGCAGAAACCCGTGACAAAGTAACAGGTGCGCATCTTTTGCGCACAGAGCAGCTTACACGGATACTTGCACGGCACATAAGCAAAAAGCACCCGCAAATCTTAAACAAAGAGATGGCGGAGCTTATCGCAAGGTTTTCGCCGCTGCACGATGTTGGCAAAATAGGCGTACCCGATGCAGTACTCAACAAAGTGGGAAAACTCACAGACGATGAGTTTACGCAAATAAAAGCCCACTCTACCGAGGGTTGCGAGATTCTACGGCAGGTTGCCGGTTTTTTGCCAAACGATAAAAGCCAGCTGCACATCGCTACAGAGATTGCCCACTACCACCACGAACGCTTTGACGGTACAGGCTATCCATGTAGGCTTTGCGGCGAGTCAATCCCCATATCTGCAAGGATTGTATCCATTGTGGATGTGTACGATGCGCTTCGCAGTGCCAGACCGTACAAGGAGGGCTTCTCCCACGAAAAAGCTATAGACATAATCTTAAACGGCGATGGTCGCTCTATGCCCTGCCACTTCGACCCCTTGATACTTGCGGCTTTTGCTGATGTGAAAGAAGAATTATGCCAAGCCTTTGACGAAAACCCCGACCCCAAAGTAGAAGACGCATAGTGCGCCCGGCGGATACCGGGGACACGTGTGCGGGCGTTCGCATTCTCTCACCCCACTGCCTGATATCATCTGCACTTAAAAAAAGGGGGCTGTTGCAAAATTTGCAACAGCCCCTTTTTTCGCACCTGGAAACTTAACCGGCAATGGGGTGAGAGAATGTGTGCGCTTGTAAGATGTGTCTGCGGTTTTTCGCCCCTACCTCGGGAAAAACTTTTCGGATGCGGGTGACGCGCACGGCACTGTCCCCCGCCTCCGAAAAGTATTTCCCGACGGGGCTTGGGCTTCTGCAATCCTGTAAGGGATTTTGTCTGTAGTTTCAGGGGCTGTTGCAAAATTTACAACAGCCCCTTTTTTTTGAGTTTACGGGAAGCTGGACCCGGCTTCGAGAGAATGTGCTTGCTTGCACACGTGTCCACGGTTTTCGCAGTGCGCCGGGCGCACTTTTTGAGTTTACGGGAAGCTGAATCCGGCTTCGAGAGAATGTGTTTGATTGCACACGTGTCCACGGTTTTCGCAGTGCGCCGGGCGCACGTGCATTGATTCTGAGTAGTGTAGCATACTTTCGATGAATATGGCGTAGCCACGTGTTGGGTCTTGCACAAACACATGGGTAACTGCGCCTATTATTTTGTCGTTTTGGATGATTGGACTGCCGCTCATGCCCTGAACTATGCCGCCTGTACGGCGCAGCAACTCGGGGTCTGTTATGCGAATTACTATGCCCTTTGTTTCGTCGGACGGGTTTTGGTTTATATTTTCAACTTCGATTGCGTACTCACGTACATCATCGCCGGATACATTTGTGAGAATTACCGCAGGCCCCGGCTCTATTTGCGTGCGGCGTGCGGCGGAAAAACGGGGCAAATCGCTAAAACTGTCACGTGCATCAGGCTCTAAATGACCAAAAATTCCGCTTTCGCAATTGATGGTGATTTGACCCAAGTACACGCCGGAGTCCACGCTACCCTCCAGCTCGCCGGGGTTGCCACGCACGCCCCTGTTTACCGCTGTAACGGTGGAGGGCATTATCGTACCGCTTTTTACGGATAGTAGCATTTTTGTGTCCACGTCAAGGATTCCGTGACCCAGTGCGCCAAATTCGCCCGTTTCCGGGTTGTAAAACGTAAGCGTGCCAATGCCCTTGGTGGAGTCTCGCACCCATGCGCCTATCCGCCGCACGCCATCGTTTGCGGCAATTTGCGGTGTCACCGTAATCTCTACCAGTTCTTCATCACGCCTCACCGTAAAAACGATACAGCCCGTGCCATCCGCTACATATCGGCTTAAATCTTCCTTGCTTGCAATTTCCGTATCATTGGCCGCAAGAATCAAGTCCCCTCCCTTGAGAACGCCATCGGCAGGGCGAAATGTTTCGCCGTCTTCGCCCGGAAACGTGCCTGTTCCCAGCACCATAACGCCATCGGTGTTTATACGCACGCCAATGGCATGGCCTAGCGGAACCAGCTCTACCTCCGGCACTATGTCCAG
>Ga0209755_10004796_pt1 | contig 15768 bp, 5 predicted proteins | sample TergutCo191P1_FD_187301 | JGI IMG/M metagenome (GOLD analysis project Ga0209755, IMG submission 187301) | Cornitermes sp. P1 segment gut microbial communities from Petit-Saut dam, French Guiana - Co191P1 (SPAdes) (version 2) | ecosystem: Host-associated > Arthropoda: Insects > Digestive system >... | reverse complement strand
CCTATACCCTTTCTCCGGTTGTTATTTGGTAACACAATTGAAAACATTCGTTGTTTTGGCTGCTAGTTTGAATCCCGCGTATGATATAGGTAGCGTTATGTGTTGTATTATACACGCTTAATCATGTTTCCTCATCACATTATTCCTGTGAAGTACAGTAACAAAGCATCACAGAGTCTGTCATCCGTTTGTAACTCATGTTCTACCTGTTTCCGGTTCTGTGCTGACCGTATTACAAAGGGCTGTGTGTTTATTTCTCCCCTCACCGCGAAATATTAGAACACAAAAATCTATTTTTCATACAATTCAGTTGGGGAAAGAAACAACGGCTTTGGTATGTTTTATATTCGTGTTAGTAAAAAAATGTAATGTCAATCATAATGGTCGTACCGTATAAAGGCAGGTAGTGTCTTTGACCTCTCTAATACTTGGAGTGTGGGTTTGGTTCCCACTTTGGGCGTGGAAGTTCTGTTGCTTCTGTTCTCTACCGTCATTGTCCCGTGTAGGTCGAGGCATGCGGAAGGGTTTATCTCATGTCAAAGAGTCTTAGCAAATGTCTAACATGGCGGGCAACGTAAGGTACATATAATATAATCTGGCATGCAAAGCGCATGCGCAGTTATTATATAGTCAACTGTGACCTGTCTGACCATACCGTATTTTTCAACATTATCTCACAAATGACACGATTTAAAAAAAAGATTGCTGAACTTTAAATTTTGGTTTTGATTTTTTCTACAGATTTTGTTTGAAACATTTCTCTTTCCAAGAAGAATTCAGTGAGGTATTGTCGAATATGTATATTGGCCTTCATGTAAATTTCTCGTTACTCTTGCCACATTTTAATGGAACTTTAAAACTCTCGACAGATTTTAGAAAAAATACTCGAATATCGAATTGCTTGAAAATTTGTCCATTGAGAATCGTGTTGTTTCGTTGGGACTGACGGAGTGACAGACAGACAGACAGACCTGACGCAGTTAACAACTTTGTTTGCAGTCTTACAAAGGCGCCTAAAAATTCACAGACCCAGCGGATATTTCTCAATTGAAACATACCATAAGACCGAAATCTGAAGTTTAAAGATAAGAAGAAGGATCTTCACTAGCATATTCCTTCGTAACTGACTTTCACAATAGCCCTCCCCACCCAAAATAAGGCTTTGTTCGTACCACTGTCTACGACACATTTACAGCACAGCAGAAAAACATTTTTATAGACTATAAACCTTTGTGAACAAATACAATGCCAATTTTTTAAAAAAATGTTACAGCTCTTCCCTGTCAGTTTGCTTGATTTATCGTATTTACTTGCTTCAAACCACAGAGATATTAACTGTTTTCGCTACGTTATATACCATGTTTTCTGCACAAAACTGCTTGTTACATGTAAGACCACAGGCTAGAGTTATTGGTCTTTAGAGTGGGACTTTATGAAGTCTGGCAGGTAAGAATTAGTATTTCGAACGAATGTGCTGCATCCTTCTTCTATTTAAGGTTTAAAAATTATTTCCTACATCGTGGACTTCTCTTGCTGTTACTGTGCACAATTGTGGACAACATTTGTTGCTGCAGCTGCTGAAGAGAAGCACTCTTGTATGATCAAATGCATAGTCATTACGGAAATCATTGCGTTACTGCTATTAGGTGCATACAGGACTTTGGTGGGAAGACCTGAGAAAAAGGGACCGCTTTCGATGGGGATACATAGGCTGGATTGATCTGGGTCAGGATAGGGAGAGGCAGCGGGCGCTTGTGAAAACCGTAATAACACTTCGGGTTCCATGACGCTGGGAATTTCTTGGCTAGCTCAGAATTTGTTAGCGTCTAAAGAAGCACTCGATGGAGTTGATTTAGGTAACAGATTAATTTTAATCCAAAGAATTATACAAAACATGCAAATACACTTCTAGGTAAAGTGGTGACTTTCTGAGCGTGAAAGCAAGGTGCACGTATGGTAAAAACCGTACCTTGACGTATTGAAGAATCCTCTGCCTTCCAAGTTCATACCATTATTTTCGAAACGTTGGTACCTCCCTGAAGAATGATATAAATTACAATAGCACTGATAGTTGACAAGTCAATACTTCATTAAGAGTATACATCTTGCAGGATTGGAGGCGGGCCAACTTCACACTCAGTTACATCTTTATTAAAATGGATATTTAAACACCCATATTTTAATATGCGCATCTAAAGGTTTCATTAACGTATGCAATGTTTTAATTTTCAGTATACGATAAGGTTTCAGTTCAGGGTGGAGAAATACGAATACAGTGTAATGATAGGGTGTCAGTTCGTGTCCAGAGATCTCTATAACATGGTATACCTGGGTGGGGTTATGGATTTATATATCGAGGGGAGTTTTCATTCCATTGTTTTTTCTGTTGTCGGGGCATATACATTGTGTGTGTACAACCAAATAACAAAATGAGAGTCAGTTTTTCTTGACACCTTAAACGCAGGAATGTTATTTGACTCTCTGTTTATTGGGGCGTTAATTTTAAAGTCACTGTCAGTACTCAAGATGCTTATATCAATGAACTTTGACATCCTCAACTAAACATCAAAATATGTGGGCCTTATATTAAGAAAACCAATGTTTATTCAACCTCTGAAAATTACAATTTGTGTTATGTATCAATACAGTGGTGCTTTCGGGTTATGTAAGTACAGTCGTTTTATAATATCTTGTAGTTTTTTAGGACGAAACCAACAGCAGAGCTGAAACACTGAAGATGGAAGCAGCATAATCCTTCGAGACTTTGGCATACAAGGACACGACTACATTGTATCATTTTCCATGATATTAACAACTAAATTATTATAAGCCATATTTTCTTCCATTTCAAAATTCGGCATTTTTAAATTATGTAAGCTTTATTTAAAAATGATGATTATTTTAAAAGAACATGAGACGGTGAATTAAATATGTATTATGCGCATAAGTAAGCCACTAAACTTCTAAGTAATTAACTATCAAACTCATTTTGCAGAGTTTAGGCTCGCTCATCAAGCCCAAACCTTTCCCTGAATTTTACGGGAACCCCAACTTAATCGGTCTGCTCATAACAGCCCGCCACTGTAACCCAATCTGCGCTTATGTACAATATACACAAAACATCGCTGTTGAATTTTTGTTTTTGGCCTTTCATTCGAACCAGAAGCACCTAACACCATATATTTGTCTTAATAACGATAAATTAGTGTTGCCACTTTTAGGTCTTTTAGCAACGTGTGTCGTGGGCGCTATTGTCTACATTTGTTTGGGATTGTCTGCCTCAGTCTTCAGATAAACCTAAAATCCCTGAAGATAGATAAAACAAGTTTCTCTGAAGTTTGGTAAAAGATTACACAGCTACACAATGCGAACACCCAGTAACGGGATCAATATTGACAGTGAATTGTCACGAAAGCTTAAAGTAACTGAAAACAACGTTTTATTTAAGTTACGTTTGCAAAATTTCCTTTCTGGAAGTATCTGACATCGCGTAATTTGGTAGAAATTTGTCGAAGCTTAAAAAAACTGATGTTTCCCTCTTAACGACGTAAGATTCTTCTACCTTGAGGACGGAGTATGTACTTTCCTCTGAGAAGCCCCTAAAGTTCTGTCATTACTCAAGCCGTCATATACCTCAAGAATCAGCCTCAACCACCGCTATGAGAGGCTGAACTCCAATTCGTATGCTTACTTTGCTGTCAAAACGCAGTCAAGCAGATTAATATAAAAAACAAGGACGCAATTCGTACCATGATACAGGGGCTACGGTCAAGCGGAAGCACACTAGAAACTCCATTACTCACTTTACAGTTAAACCCTAGTTACCTGCTAGCATATCCTTTGCGTTATGCGATAAGGATTATCTTTATCGTGTCCAATCCAGTTCACTTCCTAACAACCTCAACAACTGAGCCTAATGCGCAGAAGGAAATGCCTGACTCTACTGTTTTCGGAATCTCTTATGACCCGTATGCCACATAAGACGGATTTCTAAAGATGAAGTTATACAAAACTGAGTTCTCGCTTGTTGTTTTCATAAGGTTTTTGAGTGGTCGCTCCTCAAACCTTAAAGGGTTAAAGTGTCCTTTTTCGAAGGAAATGCGTATTTTTAATTAACAGACAATAAAAAATACATGGATCATTATAATTTATATTCACATGTTCAGTCATGATTCGAATGATCAGGTCAGGAATATTTAATGTGAAAGTGTCAAGTAGCGTAAGTGGGGGATACGAAACATGCGTAAGAGATTTTAGAGGAGAAGGTGAAGACAAAATGTCACTTGGGAGGTGCCAAGAGTAGATACAATTTCATTAAATGGACGATTCACTTTTTGTGAGATGTGACGCGGTGCTCTTGGACGTGTGTTGTCTGATGTGTCGAAAGATCTATCCCCTTAAAATTCAGGGTAAAGAAGTCCAAAAATATTAAATTTCTCTTGGACTGTACGATTATAAAGGTCGAAAAGCTATCATCATCTTTATCATTATCCTTTATGCGTTATGCCTTAATGGACTTGCTTCGGCTTCGCCTAATAGTCTCCTCAAACGCCTTCCAAGTCGTCTTCATCCTGTTGGTCTATAATTCAGGCCGTAGTTCGTCGTCAAGTTTTCCGGTTGCCTGTACATTGAGCCTTGAAAGTAATGTTTAATTCCCTAGGGCGGGTTGCTAGCCTACGGCTTGGCTGTCCAGTGGTGGGGTTGCCAACTTTTAGCCTCTGGGCAGGTGCGTTCTGCAGCATTTCTTGTGCTGATGATGGAACAGTTATACAGCTGTGACTGGGTATGATCTTTCAAAATAAAGACACACAAGTCCCAAGTTGCAAAAATCATATCCTAGGAGAATTTAAATTTCAACAGTACTACCTGAGAATCTCAAATTTGCAATATTATATAGAATTGCAACGAAAATTATATTAATGTGTGGATTTGATATGACAGTCTCAGGATGACAGAGCGACGGGTTTCTGTAAACACGCTACTTAATTATGACAATTCAAACCAACAAATGCACTCAATTTTATAAAAATTACAATAATATTAAAAAACACCAACTTCTGCATATTTCGGGCCTTAGTGGTCCGCCATCGTGGAGTCTACAACTTTTCTTTGATATTAATGAGCGATAAACTTGTTTTGCCTGTCAGGCATTGACGAATTTTACATCTTTCATTCCGTGCATTATAATTCAATTATTAAAATTCAAGCCAACAACAGATTATGGGACAAGAAGGCCCGAAAAATGTAGGAGTTGGTAATTTGTAATATTACCGTAATTTTAATAAAATATACGAATTTCTTGGTTTGAATTGTCATAATTGAATTGTAATGCAAGAATGTAAAATACGTTACTTTCATTTTTTGGTTGCTCACTTCGTGGCTCACTGCGAAAGATGAAGGAAGGAGTAGGAGGAGCTATTCGGCTATGATTGAATTTTGTTTGGAAAGTTAAATTAGTAGCAGCAAACACACAGTTACCACCACAGTTTTTAACATCTTAGTAAACCGTAGTTCCATTACTGATGTCCTAAAAGTCTTTATTTTGTTACTTCTGTTTGTGTTAATAATATACTCCTTATCACAGTCATCAGATCTACTTTTATATTTACTGATATTTAAACCATTACTGATTTCCATAACTGCGAGAGTACCTTTCTCAGCTCTCAGTTTTGGTGTGTCCGCGGTAAAAAAAAAAGAAAAGAAAAAGAAAATTACTATATGGCTGTGGTCCCTGACGACATGGCTTTTATATCATATTTCGTAATACTCTGTCCAGCAGTCTTCAATTGAAACACGCTAACGTCCAAACAAAAGGAAACCCACGACCTTCTACATGCTTGTCCTTACTTTTCATGCGCGTTTTAAAATGTGGCATATTACGGGACATACAAGTTCAATCTTCATTCTACTGTCTTATCTCCATCTGTAGTACCTTTCAGGAAAAGAGTTCAGTAAGTCTGCAAAGCTCTGCGACAAAATACAGTTGAATGTTGGGATAATTTGTGGGACCGACTGATGCAGGTTATTCATTGATTTCCACATCAATTTGTAAGGGGTTGCGTACTGCTTAGAGAGATCACAAATTAAACGCCTGCCAATATAACTAGAAACACAAGTCTTAAAACATACAAGGCAAACTTACGATTAGTTTTCGGTAACAGTACTTACTACATATTTCTTAGTGTATTAGTTCGTAGTTTAACAAAACAATCCCAAGTGTACATGACATTTAATGCTGAAGTGCTTTAAGAATTAATAACATTCAGATTTCTATGGATTTTTGTCCAGATTACTCTGCATGTAAATTGAATACATGTAACTCTATAGGGTCTATAATACGATGTATTTACATCGTCAAAGTTTTCTTCGGCCTCTCTAGCTTTGCCGTACTCATAAACGGCAAGATATTAACATAAATATGGAGAAATGTTAAGCACAGGATCTGTTATTTTGTATGTTTTTATGTAAAGTTTGATTCAGAAGGCAGGTTTTAGTCAAACTCCACAAAATAAAATTTCACGCAAGTCCTTCCATCGGGAGACAAGTTTTTCAATGCGCAGACCTCAATCAGAAGAGTATATGGGGCGAGAAAGAGGTCTCTATTTGCTGTGATTTGCCGTAGACCTTCAAACCAGAATGAGAAAAGTGAGAAAATGAAGAAGCACTGAAATATTTTACAGTTTTATTGCAAGGGTTAAAAAATAAGTTAAATTACTGACCCAAAATTTCCTCTTGAATATTTAGTACGTAGTCAGCCCACCAAGAAATTCCATGTTTTGTGAAACCTTACATCTTATTCTAGCAAACGGCGCCGTACGTGACCTTCTTACAGGATTCACTCTGCTTCGGTTTATTATTATTTTCACACATACTTCTAGAAAGTGACTCGCTACGGGCTGAACAGTCCGGAGATCGAAGCTCGATTGAGGCGAAATTTTCTGTGGCCGTCCAGAAAGGCCCCGAGGCCCACCCAGCCTCCTGCAAAATTGGTGTCGGATATTTGCTGGGGATAAAGCGGCCGGGGTGTAGTGCTAACCACGCACCACTTTCTAGAGCCAAGATTACAAATGCTTTGTGTCTATACGTCACTTTTCTTCTGTGCCTTCCCGGGCTCTTCATGGTGAGACTTTGTAGACAGGGACCGGAATAACTTGAGTTTATAGTAATTAAAATAGGGCACGATGTGGCACATTTGACTGAGGAGCTGCGCTACAAGTAGGAAGGTCGCGGGTTCGATTCCAGATGGCTTGTTCACTATCTTAACTTTTCCGGCCGCATTGTAAAATACCTTTTGGGAGGTAATGGTGGCCGCTGCGTAGGGCTGACAAAACTGCCATTTTAACATGCCAATTGTCTGGAAATTCTGTAAGGCTCAGCCTCCTGGAGCCTTCAGGGTCTGTCCAGGCCTATACAAGGATTGGCACAGTAATAAACCTACGGGCTGGACAATACGAGTTTCAATTTCCGACAAAGACAAAAATTTGTCTTTTATTCCAGATCGTCCAGATCATCCTTGTAGGTCGACACAGCCTCCTATTGTACAAGTACCGAAGGGTGTTTTCTAGGAATAAGGCGGCCGGAGCGTGTAAATAACCACTCACCTCCACCTAGTGTCGTTGTTCGAATTGCGTGGATCTACCTTCTCATCTCCATGCCCTCATGTACTTGAAAAATATACCGTTGCCTTCACGTTTATAAATCTCCTAAGGATTTCAGACTGAAATATTTATACCTATTGCTCTTTTTCCACTTTCATCATAGGCATATGACTAATCTCCTACTCAGTTTAAGCACTCCGAAGAACATTATTATAAACTGTGCAGCTCCTACTCATGTGGTTTACTCCATCCATCCTTTAGTCACTCTCTTGTGCTCGGAGTTTTGCTATCACACAACGCATTCTCAACCTAAATACGGATTATCAACCAAGTAACTTAACTGACGGAGACCCCTCGGAGTGAGCCTAGTTAAGAGTTGATTTGCCATTCAATATATTCTCCATATTTTGTCCAAACAGAAAACTTACTGTCCTGTTCATCACACACGTCTATTAGCAAAGCAAAGCAGTCCCCGTACGGACCTAGACAGGCACTCAGGAGTTGCACATTTCGAGGCTCCGATATTTCAAGACACTCGGCACATGAAGATGGTAAATTTTCCAAACCTACGCACCCGCCGCCTTTACCCCCAGGACATATTCCTGGTATTCATTTCTGTTAGAAGCTGAGTCGACCCCAGGGACATAGCGTGGCCGGAAAGATTAGGTTAATGAAAAATTTCCATGATACCATCGGCAATCGAGCCCGAATCAACTGCGCCACCGGGTGCCCCAACTGGATACTACTCAGCCAAATATCTCGTACCTGTTAATTAGCTTAAAATCTCTCACATTCCAACATTCTTACGTTTAAATTATATGCAACTGAAATATTCTAAACAATTTTAAAAAATAATTTAAAGTTATTCAAATAATTTAAAACTAAGTCAGTGTACTGACTAGGCTATGGGCTGAAAGATCCGGTGTTGGAATCCGTACATGGGAAAGAATGTTCGTCTCCTCCGAAGCGTAAATATACATCTGGGGCTTACACAACCTCCTATTCAACAAGTTCAAGTATTCTTGCCCGGAAGCAAAGCGATCGGGGAATGAAATTAACTGCCCCCCACTATCTACTACCAAGGTTAAGAATGAATGGAGCTAATCCCCTGCTCCCCAATACGCCTTGGCGGCGTGGACAAAGAAAACTGTACCGTTATTTTACCCATCTGTACTACATACCCTTACCAGCTTCCTCCCTCCATTTCATCTTGCTAATGATACTGTCTTAGCAGTACTAATGATGAAAGTCCTCATTAAGGAACGTTAATCAGTCCTTCTGTTACTTCATCTTAGATGCAAATAATGTCCTCAGGCACATGTTCTTAGACACCCCATACTATTTTATTTAATACAACACAACCATAGAATAGACACTTATTGAACAATGTTATTTACATTGTTGTCCCTCATATCCTCTGCCGTTCCGAAATAATTGTCAGAGGAATTCACAATAATGTCACAGAAAAGTCAGATATAGATTGTTATCAATTGTAATAAACATTCTCTTGACGATGAGTATAGAATGTTCGAAACACATTGGGAAAAAATGTAAATAATAAGGTTATTTTTTATCAATTAATGTCATGTAATTGTGTTAGAAAATCGTAAACTGCCAAATCTGGAGTTTAGTTTTATGGTGATGAAACTTGGATTTTGTAAGAGAGATTATAAGTAATTGTAACGTATTGAAATGCGGTGCTTGAGAAAGAGGGAGAAGATTTTTAGACAGATCGTATGAGTTTGAAGAAGTACTACAATGGGTGAAGGAAGGGAGAGACATCCTACAAACAATAAAAGAAAGGACGTTTATGTGGATTCGTCACATTTTGTGTAGGAAATCCCTTCTAAAACACGGCATTGAAGGAAAGATAGAAGGAGGGGTAGAAGTGATGGAAAGACAAGGAAGAAGACGTAAGCATATACTGAATGAATTTAAGTAAAAGATAGAGTACTGGTAATTGAAAGAGGAAGCATTATGCCACTTTCTGCGGAGAAATTGCTTTGGAAGAGGCAGTGGATATGTCGTAAGACAACAGCATGAATGAGTGAATAAATGGTGTTTTATCGAACAAATTGTGATTAGTAAACGTTATACTATGAGCACAACTAAAACACTCAATGTATCACTTATTCTTACATTGCTGCGAGAGGCATTTAAAGAAGGGAGACTTATTAAACTCATAATATAACTCAAATTTGGAACTACTGAGTATCCTACATTAAATATCTACAACACGAACTGGGAGGGTACAGTGGCATCTTCTGGCCAAATACAACAATTATCAGACAGACGAAGCTACTCAGCGAACACTGCGTGCAGCATACTGTATGTGTGTGTGTGTGTGTGTGTTCTCCGAATGTGGGCACGTACAAAAGAATGAACTATGGACCTCGATTTCTCTTCCTTTCCTTTGTTTTATTTCGTTAGAAATTCCGGTTTGCTAACCAGTTATATAGAGTTGTTGAAATTTCAGGACACATGCCAGATAGCGCTATCTTATGACATGGTGTAATACACAACGTTTTCAGTTGATGAAATTGATATGCTGGGTCAGTCAAAGAAATAAAATGCTATATTTATCAAAACTCTCGCGGCATAAACAAGAACAAAGCAAGAGTATGTTGCTGTCACGGATACATCTTTCTTGTCGTCTGAGGAAGATATCAACCGTCTCCAGGCAGGAGGAAATGAAATTCATGACGCAAATTATAAGGCAGCTTGACCGTCCGCAGACCCACGCTACAAAAAACCTGTTTTAATGAACGGTATGCTTCTATGCGTTCTCTTCCAGAGCGCACAATTAGGAGGTGGTGTCTGTCTGTCCATCTCTCCATATACCAATGAATATATTTTGTTTACAAATTCGGTACGAGATTATGACACCAAACGTAATGGCAACTTTTTCACAGAGGATAAACCGGCCGGTGCGTGAAATTCACCTCCATTTTTGCGTTGTTGTGAATGCGTGGAGTCATATCACAGCATTTCTACGTGCGCCTTCATGGTGGTTCAATTAAGCGCAGTGAAAATTTTGTATTCGCTCTTCCTCCTTTCCGTCACTTAAGTTCCCCCAATTTCTTCCTATCCCAAGTATGCTACGACGTATTCTCTTACATGTTTCTAGCATTTCCATTGTTTTGATTCACGCTTCGCCCGGCTTGTCATCCTGAAATTAGAAGTAGCATTACAAATTGTGGTATTTCTATTTATGTAATTTTTGTCAATACTCTGATAACAAATCTCTCCTAGTTCCTATTTACTACCTCAGAAATCTTTTTAAAAACACCGTCGATATAAACAGTACTTCAGAATGCGTTTTTTGTTTTGTCTTTTGCGCAACAGCCCCCAGTGGGTCAGGACCCCCTTATTCACGAGGTTTCTAGATCACACACAACGACGCACCACAGCCAGTAAGATACCTCTGGACGAGTGATCAGCTCGTCGCAGAGTCCAATACCTGACAACACACAACACTCACGACAACCGTGCCCACGGCGGGATTCGAACCCACAATCTCAGCAGGCGAGCGGCCACAGATTACGCCTTAGACCGCGCAGCCAACGGGAACGGCTGAAACTGCGTAGTAAGGTAAAATTTAACTCATATTTCGGAAGTACCGGTTGTTTCTACTTTCACTCTGAAACTGAATATAGGATGTTCCTTCGAACAGTCATTAAATTTTTCCCAGACCACAAAGCGTTACTTCCCAAAAGACAACATTCTCTATATACCTTGCAGATATTGCCATGACAGATCACATCATCAATAGAATTACACATACTTCCGTCAGAGGACTAGCAAAAACAAAAGAATATTATAACGAACAAGTTTAATGGAGCTCTAACACTTCTGACTTGTATTCGGGGTGGTTCGGGTTCAAATCTTGGTTTCATTTTCAAAGTGTTGTACCTAGGTTTACAGAAACATGGTTGTGTAATTCCCTGAAGCTTGGTACAACCATTTCCCTTCAAACTTTTAAATTAATCGTTCATTAATCCTCCTACCAATCGACATTATAATGTAATCCTGGCATTTGAGAGTATCGTTAATGAACTACAGATAAATAACAACTCAAATAATGCATTGATTTTTCAATTGTCTCGTGTTAAAAAAGACGAGCAAATTTTTGCCTCTCGGATTCAACGGAGTAGGCCTTAACCTTATCATCTATCCTGCAGAGGGGCACTAACCCTGTCTCTGAAACGAGGGCTTTTATTAATTTTTTGTTTTTCTTGAACACGAACTGACAAAGTCCATTAAGTGCTTGATTAAAAATTGTTATATACACGTATCAGAGTCTGATGAAATTATAGCAAACGTCAATAAATTTACGACCGGGTAAAGCAAGATGAAAAATATTTAATTTTACGGAGTTATCACCTCATTGTCCAAATTTAAGTTAACAAATTTTTATAAAATTTTGATGTGTCACTTTACTCAAACCACTCCCGAATATAAATAGGAACTCTCTTCTAAGACATCAGCTTTTAAAAGCTGACGTCGTAGAAGAGATTACACCTCTTTAATTCTTCTGACATTGACAGCATACAAAGACATAGAATTCAACCGGAAAACTTCTTTCGTGAATTATAAATACATCATTTCTTCATATTCTACATTCGTCTCACCTGTATGAATAATTTTGGCTTGAAGACAATATGGCAATATTAAAATATGGTAGAAGTACGAACTTGTCTTGCTTTGAATAGCGGATAATGAACCAGCTGAGAGACGTGATCTGTACCTCATATTATTGCATTATAGCTCCCAGCTTTGATAAATTAATTGATTTTCAGTCTGTAAACTCAGTTGATGGAAATGCAGGCTAACATTACGTAATGATCAACCATAATTCTCCTTAATTAAAACAAGGATGGTGCACTGGTAAGTTTGCACGTAATATACCGTGTTCTCGAGTGCATGAGTAGTGAATAGAACTGATGGAAGGGGTTCGATTCGTGGCAGGATGAGTGGGATTATTTTATTCAAAATCAAGTACAGCAGAGATCCTGAACGTCATTGCAGGAAAACTAATTAACTAGGCAATTATCTCCATAGCACGGAGTCTTTCCTAAGAAGTTAACAAATTCTCAACTAGCCAAGAAAATTCCCAAATTTTATGTAACCCGAAGATTTATCACCGCGTACACAAGCGCCCGCGACCTGTCCCTATCCTGAGACGGATCAAACCAGCCCATGTAACAAGGCTAACAGTGTTTATCCAGAAGGTGTCTGGTGTACAATTTTATCTCAGAGTTCCAATGTAATAGCAGGATATTTCCTTTACACTGAACAAAAACAGCTGCTTTATTACTCGAACTTGTTCTTCTCTAATAATTATCTTCCCATTCTCTTTGTCAATACAGACTCGAAATATGCTTTTTTTTATGTACTTGTTTTTCACCAATAATTATCTCTCCAACCTATTTTTCCGCATAGACCTAAAATATTCAGTTGATGAGTAGTTGTCTTATATTCCAGACACGGACGAATATAAATATCTGGAACAACTTTCAAGATTTAAACCTGATCAATGTTTAACCTTTAAGAAAACGAGATATTATTACTTAATAAACATAATCAATACACTCAGATTCTTCCATTATTTTATTACAAATACAGGGAAATTAAAGAGTTGTGGGCGTTACTCTAGGAAATAATATCCTAGGTCTTTGAAAAAAAAATCCTATCAATGTGGGTTCTATATAAAAATGAATACGGTAATATGGGGGTGTATTAATTTTCGTAAATGCTCTCCTATGGGCCGCGCGTACACACTATGCGACCTTAAACAAGCACAACTTCTTGAACTGAATGGCGGATATGTAAACAAATTTCAGCTTACTTTTTTCGCACATCCAAGCGCGCCGCCAGCAACCGAGTGGCGAAATGAGTTTGTGGTTGACGGTGGCTCTAAATCCTGTTCTTTGTAAATCAAAAGCAGTTCCTTTCATGGAGTTAAACTTAGAATTTACCTTAGTCAGCTACTACTTTTTTTTTGTACTTGTATCCCACATATTCTGAAAAATTCGTACCTTTTTCTAAGCTTCAGGTGGTCATAATTTCGTAACCGGACACATGTTTATACGAGTTTTTGATCACAGACACCTATGAAATATCTCGTACAGGTACGTCCGTAACTCGTAAAACATCCTGTATAATTATTATACTATCGATGACGTGATGACTCTCTGCCGAAGTATGTCATACTTCGTGATTATGGCAAACATAAAGAAATATGTAAAGAGGTAAGCATTAAGAGTCTTTAGTACACAACACAAAGAAATATTTGATGAAGCACATCCCCATAAGGTTTCAAGAATTTTCTCAAAATTTTATACAGTATTATCAGTACTGTTTTCCAACGGAAAAAGCTGTCGAAACTTAAGGTAACTATTTACCTTTATCAAATATCTGGATTAAAATTCGCATTACATTCTAGGTAATAAAAACATAGAACTTTACGAAAATTTACAAAGAGACCCAATGATATTCACTACATGTAGAATTGTACGGTCTCAACAATGTACGTATTATTCAGAATGTTTTAGGAGCGGAATCGAGAGCGGCGGCGTTATCGGTGGCTATGCATTAATGTGACGGTAATAGGATTTGTAGATTCTATGAACGGTTTCAGCGTTTGGGCATACAGACTCTAATTTAAACAGTAGTGAACAGAATTACTGGACACGAGATAGAAACATTAACGCGTACGGTGAAAAGGAAGTCAAAGGTTACTGCTGCGCAGTTTCCGTCAATTAAGATCTTAGAAATAGAATCACAGACAATGAAACGAATGACGCATGTTGGAACTGAGAAATACCTACGAAAATTTATCGTGAAACCTGAAAGGAAAAAATTACTTTGGAAATATAAACATAAAATATATCATACTATCAAATGTATCTTAAGAATATGGGAATATCGACCTACTCACTTGAACATGGATAGGCTAGCTCTTTCCTTTCAATACAGCAATAGACTTCATTCGAGCGCAGGTTTTATCAGCTGGCTGAATGTTGTCTCCCAGGGAAGAGACTTTTTTTTCGAAATAGCTAATCTATGTGTGTATATATTTTCAATATGAAGTTAAATCGACCCCACGGCCAGTCTGCAAATTTTGGCTCAGAGAAAAATCTCTTGACCCTACATGGAATTCGATTCTAAGTAAAAAATCTCCGCGCTAATGAATCATCTCGAATGGGGGAAACTGAGTTAACCAGAAGAAACACACTTACTTAACTTCATACGTGATGTGAAAATCTACATACTGTGTACCTACTAATATTTTTATTACGTCTCTTTGTCATGAAGATAAAACACAGTAGAAATATTTTATCCGTCCTCATGTTTCGTCTTCAAATCTACTGCACGAATTTCATTTACGAGCACACTGTGTGTAACTCCCTTCTCTTAATGCCACACATAACTGGATGTTAATAATTATAGCCTTTTTTATTTGGGGCGACAGCCCCCAGTGGTCCAGGTCCTCCTCATTCACGAGGATCCTAGATCACACAAAACGATGCATCACAGTCGGTAGGGCTCCTCTGGACGAGTGATCAGCTCGTCGCAGAGACCTCTACCTAACGATACACAACACTCATAACGGACAAACATTTATGCCCCCGGTGGGATTCGAACCCACAATCTCAGCAGGCGAGCAGCCGCAGATCTATGCCTTAGACCGCGCGGCCACTGGGACCGGCAAAGTTTTTTATTACTTGTTTCACAATTGGTCCCAATTGCTTTGTGTCTGTACTGAAACTTCTTTTTATTATGTGCGTCATTGTTCTTTTGTACACAAACAAGTTAAATTACTTTATTTCTTGAATTATTTTGTTATAAATAAATTTTTTCCCCCGTTAATGTGCTCACTTGTTAAAACGTCACTACTTTTGCTTTAACATGAAAAATTTTGAAGGTTTTCCTCTTTATAAATTGTGTATAAATATGTATCAATGTAAATACACATATACAGAATGTTCTGTGAAACGTACACCAAACCTTCAGGATGATATTTTACACATAATTTTCTCCGAAAATGTTATATCACTTTATGGCCAATTAACAACAGATCGTTACAAACATTTTAGTGATTCAAGCTATTGCACGATATTGGACCTATCAGTTCTTGTGAACCAGTCTCACGTTTACTCCCACCACT
>Ga0209755_10004795_pt1 | contig 15768 bp, 3 predicted proteins | sample TergutCo191P1_FD_187301 | JGI IMG/M metagenome (GOLD analysis project Ga0209755, IMG submission 187301) | Cornitermes sp. P1 segment gut microbial communities from Petit-Saut dam, French Guiana - Co191P1 (SPAdes) (version 2) | ecosystem: Host-associated > Arthropoda: Insects > Digestive system >... | reverse complement strand
CTTCAGGATGGTCACATACTACACAACTAGTTACATTCAACCTTTGTTATACACTGGAATTAATCACACAAATTTTTATCCTTTTTTTTTTATTTAATATGTATTTTAAACCATGTATCGTTAAAACTTAGTATTTTACGTATATGCATTGGTACACAAACTTTTGTAATATCTCGACTTAGCCATCCTTTGTAATGCATCTCCCTGAGGATGGCCACAAGAGTGGCCGAAACATGTAGGACTACTGTGTTTATAATATAAGATACTGTTATATATTTATGTGCATTTGTTGGTTTCATCTCCATATTTAATTAATGTGAATTATATTTCAAGATGCAGTTCATACTGTTCAGTAACCATGCTATGTCTTGATTGTAAAAACTAATAATTTAATTTAGTATAAGTAAGTTGTCTCTGTTCTGAGATACATTTAAAACACGTAAGTACACTCTGTGAGTAGGTAGTTTAATTGCTAAAACTTGTGGTGTATGTAGTAAATCCTAGTCTTTAGAAAGTTAATATATGTTTTATGGGACAAACAGCATAATTTGTAATAATCACAGATTTTATATGGCAGAATGGGGTGGTACATTATACCAGAAATATTTTTCATAGAACATGAAAGTGAAAAATGGTGGCTTTTTCACATTAAATTCCTTGTTGCCTTTCCCTTTATTCTAAAGGTTTACTTTATCAGAATTTTGAAAGATACTGCTCTCCTCCTCATGGTTGTATCTAATTTTCAGCACCTTTGTGTCTGTGAATAAAGCGCTGGTGTTGACCTTGGAACATTTCTTTTTTATTCTTTGGAACTGAATTATAAATGCCAAAATTTAGATTTATAAATGTCAGACTATTCTAATGCATGCAAAAGTCACGCAGAAAATTAATTTGTCTTACATGTTCAAATCTTAAAAATGTAGATTATCCATGAAGATTATTGCATTAAGTAATACCTCTGGTTTTATACCAAGTACAAGGGTAAATGAGTGCAATATTAATGTATTGTTTTTCTGGAAATAATTGAGTATCTGATTACAATGAAAAATACACAGTTATCTACTGTGTCTTGGAATCCATGTGCAGTCTTTCAGTTACAATTTTTGTCCTGCATTTTGGAGATGGAGAAGTCATGGTATTATACGTGGTCTGACTTAATATGTGGTATTGGGAGGAGGTGTGTGCCTGCTCATGTGCGTGTGTATACACACACACATGAGCATGCACACAGTTGACTCACCATATCTTGCTGTTCTTGTCTGTCATCAAAACACATTTTTATTATTACTGGAGTTGATAGACTGGACATATAACTTTTAAACAAGATATGAAGGAGAGACACTAATTTCTAGTGCAAAGAAGTAGACTATAGTCATTTCACTAAATGTCAATTAGAATACAGCAATACTGGTGTGACTTTCTGTCTTGAGTGTTTGTAAGGCAAAATTAATTGTCTGATATACGACTTTAACTGAATACATGTGAATGGTTTACCATTTTTATTGCCACTGCTTGAAGCAGTCGTTGTTGTTGTTGTTGTTGTTATCTTTATCATCATTCAGTCTGATGTTTTAATTTTTCCCTTTGTTGTGTAATTTTTTGTGGGGTGTTGCGCTAGTTTTGGAAAATTATTTTCTTTATATTAAGTTAATTTATCTATATAGATATCAAAACCAAAGCAAGTGATCTCACCTCCCTCCAAAATCAAATTTTCTTTTACCATTAAATAAATACATAAATTTACATTCTGCCCCTGTGCGAACATGAACCCAGTTATCTACCATATGTATGCAGAAATAATTATGTAAGTCACATTTAATTTTAACTGCCATTTATTCACATGCAATAAGTGAACTACTTCACAGTGTGGTGGGGACACACAGAAACTTAAAGACTTAGGTAGTTGTTAGTTAGCATTCTTATGACTTCTTTGCTCAGCATGTACAAAATGAAAGGCATATTGAGAAGGTCATCTGTCCCTCTACTCATTTTATCTCTGTAAGCACTGAGTAGATGTTCATTAAATTTGGTATTGAAGGTCTAGTTTTAAATTTGTTGGGGTAAATTTAAGTTTGTTTTCTTTCATTCAAGTATATTCCTCACTTTTTATGACACTTTATATCTGCAATAAATAAGAATTAGGCCATGGAGCTGTGCAAGCTTGCAAGGAATGCTGGTGTTATGTCTGTGTACTCCATTGGTGTACATGTTTTTTCTTCCTGTATGATGCATGTTTTGTAGTGTTTTATTTTGTATTTTGTCTCTCTTGTGTGATGTGTGAGACATATGTACACATTTTATTTAAATATAACTTTTAATGCACTATTTCTGCAGATATTACTGCATATAGTTACATTGCCATCTCATAAATCCTCTCAGACTAGAATTGTTCCCAAATTTTTGTAAATGATCCTGTCAGTATTGTACTAATTACTACAACAAAAACGAGCAAATATTAACTGTTTTAACACAGTTTACAGGTACACTAATAAGCAGTGTGTATTTTCATTATACTATATGATTTTATAGAAGTACCATGAAATTGTGTTTTGTGTAACACATTTTAAAGTTTATTTTGATTGAATAAAATGAACTGAAATTATATGTTGTATTAGCTGTGTCATCACTGCGAGCAGAAAATGGAAATGGAACTTTGGAGTGATAACAGTTTTGTTGCTGCCAGGATTATAAGGTTTGATGGTTTCAGTTATCAAATATTAATTGTTATTAGTTCTTCTGAACAGCTTGGCTTCACTTCCATATTAATCTGCTCTCTATTAATAGTAATCTGTTTATTAAATGTGTTTTAATGCTTGCTTATTACATCCTCTTTTATTAATTGTTTTCCACGAGGCATGCTTAGTTTGCTTGGTTTGGAGTTGTTGGCACTCTTATATTTAGTGTAATGTGGGTGTGTAGTTGTGATTTATGTATGTCCCAGTTGATGTGCCATCTTAAGACAAGTAAGTTCTGTGTAGATTAATGAAAGACAATATCCAAATTGGGCTGAAAAAATTATGTAATTTTTTATTTTACTCTGTTTCTATGATACTTCTTGAACTCCTATAAGTAGGAAACTTGAATGAATGTAATTTGCAGTATTAATAAACCGAAAGGATATGTACGCTTTCGGTGAGTATGTTTAGTTCATTAGTTCTTCCCCCCCCCCGTTCCTTTGCAGAGGACATACATTTATCTTAATCAGAGAATATTCTGTTGTTTCAGTATATGTTACTACATACAACAGTCAGTTCATTGATTTGAAGGGGGGCAAAATGAACTGTTTCCATCTCATGTTTTGTACTTTGTAAGCATAAATTATGAATTTTACACTGTAGCCCAAATACTGACTCGTATTTTCAAATGGCATTGAACTCTGTTATGAACAAGGTGTTAAACTCTTTTGTTAGTGGTATGAAGTAAAATTGTCCTTTTTCAAGGTAATATTTACTGGAAGATGTAATTATGTGTGAAAGAATTCACAGATTTGTCATTTGTTCAATGTGGAGGGCTTCACACCTATTCCATGGCATCTGGAACTACCTTTATCTCTGTGTTCTGCAAATACTGTAGTGGGTGGTTTTGTGTAGGCAGTATGCATAAAACCTGAACATTGGAAGGCTGAACTTCACAATTTCAAAAAAATTATTTCTGGGGTACTGTTGCAGTTACTGAACTTCAGTTAAAAAAAAAATGCTTGATTTCTGTTTAGACATTCTGTGTGCATATTCAGAACTGATGTATTGATGTGGAAGTGCAAAATAGATGCATAGTTATACTCATTCAGTTGAAAACGGTGTCCCAGCCAAAAGCAGTCATAGTATAAATGATCATTAACTATCTAAACAAGATATCTGCACATAAATGTCTATTTTTAATGTGAAGTACAGGCAAATATAACACTAATAATAGTGCTAGGAATAACAGTAAACATAAACATGTTTCCTGTTATTTACATGAAATTTACAGGTACCTTCTTCGGACAGGTAAATTCAGATACTTGACATTTGGCCACTCATTGCTGTACTCTGTTTATGAAAACTGGTCCTTCTAGTACTTATATTGAATATAAAATAATGATGTACTAACGTATACTGTGCGATCATTTACTGTCCATATATCTCATTAATTTTTCTCTTAAGTGCTTTGGCTTCTACCTGCATCACCATGACCATTTTCAAAAATGTATAATATTTACTTACCTGAATGTTGTTATAATATTCTGGAAATAATAAATTATATCTTCAATTCCAATTTGTCATAACACGGAAATTTGAATTCTTCTGTGCTGTGATGCCGTATCACTGGGTGAGTACTTCTTGCAGTACAGTGTCATGTCCACAAGACTTGCATCTTCAGTGACACTGCTGTGGGAACTTCACATTTTGCATGGAAATACTGATCACAAAGATAATGTAATTCAGTTTGGACTCTATTGTCAACAGCTGCCTACATCTTCAGGTGTTACTGGAAATGAGTTGCACCTTATAGTCTTACATGTCCAGTACATGGGTTTATGTGTTAATTATATGAATTTTGTCTCTCTGTGTCAGGACCAAGCCAGCAGATAAGAAGCCACCCCCACCAACACGACGCATTAGCCGTGGTAACTCCGTGGCACATCGAGCCTCTAGCAATATGGCCAATGGAGTGCGTGGGTTGGAGATATCCAGCCCTCTTCCTGCAGATGGGTCAGCTGGATCTGACAATGCTCATATGTCCCTTCTTCCCAAGCCAGATGGCAACAGTGATCTAAATCCAACCTTCAACCCCTCATCTTCTGTCAGCACAGACGGAAGCACTACAAACCTTCATAACAATTTCTTTGGGCAATTCAAAGGCTTCAGCATTACTCCTCTTCCTTCAAACAACTCCTCTCCCAGCAAGTTCCCTTCTCTGCCATCTAGAAACCAGCCTGTGCCTGGCAGTGTCGCCACTTCTATCCCATCTGTGCATGTAAAATCTCCTAAATCTTCAAATAACCTTGCGTGGAGAAACAACACAGTTGGCAGTACTGAACACAGCAGTACTACGGTGTCCTCAGCAAGTTCTTCTGCGCATACAACTGCAACATCAATTGCCCCAGCTCTTCCACCTGCAAATGTACCATCAGCCACAGCTCGTCCATTCATCAGTAACCCAGTACTGGATGCCACAACCTGTACGGCCAAAGAGCTCATCTCATCTATACAATCAGTTCCAAGTAGGCCAGCCCCAGATATTCCCACTAACAGTGTGAAAGCTGCTGGTTCCACAGCATTTTCTGGCTCCTCCAGTAAACCTACACGTCCCTTATCCTCGCCTAACTCACTTGCCATTGGTGCATTTCCATCTCAACCACTGGAAGATAAGAAGACAAAAGACAGTGGATCAAGTTACCCAACTCTAACGCGTTTAGCCTCATTCATGATGCGTCAGAATTCAGGGGGAGTTGCAAGGAGTCAGAGTCAGAATCGAGGATCTGCCCAGTCTAATGAAAAGATTAAAGGCAAAGACAAGAATAAGACTATGCCAAGTGGGACCAATTCATTGCCTAGAACACACCACCATGGAGTTAAAGCCAACAAACTGCAAATTGACAAAGAGGCACTGAGGAACCTTCAGATTTCAAACCCCATCCCACAGCAGGACATTGACATACCTCAGAGTGTGGTGCCAGTGAGGCCTGCCCCATGCCCACCTAGCCCACCTCCTTCCATTGATTCTTCTAAGCAAGTTGTGATGCGAGCACAGAGCTTGCGAGATAAGGGACCACTTACCCAAAGACCCTCCATACCAACATTTGGTTCAATGCGACAACCTTCTGGCACCAAACGGCCAACAAGCATCCCAGCTGGAACACGCCCAACATCCCCACCACCTCCACGACCTCCTCCACCACCTTCTAAATCTGAGGAATTAGCAACAGGAATTATTGGACTGCCGGGATATCAGAATCCTCCTACAGTCAACCCTGTGGAGTATAGTTATGATGACTGTTTGAACCTCCTTTCTGATGCCAGTGCGCCTCTGGCCAACATAGATGAAGAATCTAGTCCAAACAGCGGTGACAATATATATGCAGTGATTGAGGAAAGCCCTCTTGGAAGTAGCAGAAAGAAAATTGGGCAGAGTTTCTCTCCACCATCAGAATATGCAGCTCCAGTACCACCAAAATCAAGTACTGCCAATGATAACCACAGTTTAAATTCTAAGTTTGAGTACACATCACCGAGCTTCAATGAATATAAGTCTCCAAAACCTGTAGAAAATAGCATTTCTGCAGGAAGTTTAGAGTCTGTTGGACTTCTTTCAGAGATTGTTAATGAGATCCAAGCCAGAAACATGGAATCAATATACAGCACATCAACACTTAGAAGAAAGCAGGATACCAAATTGAATACGTCAGATGTTGATGATGTGTCATCTGCTATTACAGCTACAGATTCTTCTGTAGCTGGCTCTGCTTCTCCCCAGCTCTCGCGTGATAAATCTAGTGCATTAGCTTCATCCAATAGCTCGCTTGGGACATATGTGAATGCCAACATATACCACCCTGGGGCCAGTGTATATAGCAACCTGTCAACCCAAACAAACCCTGCCAGCTCACCACAATTGCCCTCTGTCAACTCCAGTAGCAGTTCTTCCAGTTCAAGTAGTGGGTACCTCAGTCCCAAGCCTCAAACAACAACCCATTCTTCTTTAGTCAACAACACTTCTAATACTAGCATGAGTAAAGATTTCAGCACTTTCAGATCTCCCTTACAAACCACAGACATATCTACCACACCTGGAACAGCTGTAGCAGCCACTCCTGTTAAAAAGCCGGTTGCAGTGGACATTAAGAAAATGCCAAGTGTCACTAGTCCCCAGACATCTACATTACCTGGTGATGTTTCCACATATAAACCATACAGTTCCACATTGCAGCGCTCACTTGGACCCCTAGCAGCAAGTTTCCGAGGCAACAGCTCGTTAACCACGTCTTCAGCTCTAAGGGACAGTAAAACAAATAATATGTCCAGCGAAATATCAAAACAGCCCATATCTCAGAATGCTGTTCCTACTCTGCCCAACAGGAACACTGTGGCCAAAGTGGCATCTGGCTCCCTCTCAGCTGCTGTGTCTCCAGATGCTTCAAGAAACGATAAAGATACCACATCAGTTACAACAAAACCTTCTAGTACCACCTCAACACCAGCACCACCCTCCCAATCAGCCCGACCATCCTTGCACCGCACACCCACACCTCCTAGTCTGTCTGCAAAAACATCTGTTTCAGGTAGTAGTGGCTCTGCAAAACCTGTGTCTAGCACAGCAAAGACACCTGTTACAGCCACAGTCAATAGCAGTGCTTTGCATCGGGGAAAAGCACTCAATGCTGGAGTTAGGGGTGATACTTCACCTGCTAATAATAGTCCAGATGTTGTGTCAAGTTGTTCAATGGCAGGGAGTGGCAACAGTGGCAGATCTCCAGATGTTGTGGGAGGTGGAAAGGTGGATACTCAAATCAATCTGAAATCCCCTGATGTCATAGTTGCAAACACAACAGTGAAGCCTCTTCCAAATCTTCCGACAAGAAGTACTGTCCCAAGTGGAATTAATAGAACTGCATCAACTGTTGGGAGTGGACCTGCTAAATCTACAGTGGGCACTGGTAGCAGAATATCATCTGTCCATTCTTCATTCAAAGGCAGCCAAGCTGTGAAGCAACCCCAGTTGATTCCAAAACCTTCAGTGTTAAGATCTGGTGCACCCACAGCTACAGGAAGTATTTCCCAACAAGACAAGATACGAGCTGGGTCAGCTGGATTGAAGGATGCAAGCAGTAAGGTTACAGGAGGTGGGAGGGGGACAACAGTGACAAAGTCTGCTTCAGATGTGACAGGTAGTGGGAACAAATCAATGCCTGGAGCTGCAAGAGCTTCAGCAAGCAAACTATCTCATGTTGCTTCATTACAGCAAAAATTTGAAACTGTGGCAGCCAGTGAAAAAGGTGGAGCATCAGTTGGTAGAACATCATCCACTGCAGCCAACAAATTGCGAGCAACATCATCTGTGGTAGGAGCAAAAGCTGCCACTGTGGATTTGTCTACAGTTAGAAATACTGGCTGTAAGAAATGAGATTCTTCAGTTGGTATTTATCAGGCTGTTGGCATATACAGAACTGGCTCCAGGTTGTGGGGCTGACAGTACTCTTGGGCTGACCAAACCAGAGCATTGGTTTGAGAAGTCATAACCTCACCTAGTCAGACTGAATGGAAAGATGTCTAGGCTCTATGTAGCTGCCAGAGAGAATATTACATGCCTTTATGTAAGGGTCAGGATATTGATGGCAATCATGTTGGTAGTGTTACTATTATGAAAATAAGTTAATATAATGCAGTATTGTTTCTTGTCCAATGATGTAGATGCAGCTGCCTTTCCACAAGAAAGATGTAACAAAAACATAACATAATTATCGTATCAATAAGTGATCAAATCAACAGCATATCTATTAAAGTTTAGTAATAGGTCATGTTTTATAAATGTAGCATTATACTTGCTCATAAGTAAGCATGATACTGCCCTGTGTTAAAGTAATTAAGTGTTTGTGCTGGAAGGAATTCCTTCAAGGAAGCATATTTCTGTAACTTCTTCCATTCTATAGTTTGATTCAACAAGAATTTAACAGCTTGGGCTCTATTCCTAGTCCACCCTCAAAATTGTACCCAGATATCAAAACCAATTTACCGCATTATTAAAATCAATCATAATTTTTTCTGCAGGAGTTGCTCCATAAAATTATGGAGATCAACTTCACTGCATGTTTAGTGTTGAACTGGTTAACTAGTTTATTGGTGTTATGAAAACTGGAGATTCTTAACCTTCACCACAAAGGCATCACTGAGGCTAAAACATAATTCTGTGCATTAGTTTAACATTCATATGTCTGTGCATTGCTAATATACTCTCAGAGTACAACCAACAAGATGCAACTTTTCTTAATTTATTTATTCCTGTAAGACGCTCGTCATGTTTCAGATGGTTTTTCTGTCCATCATCAGGAGCTTAAAACTGCACATACAGTGTCTGGAATTTGTCAGACCATTACTGTTACCTGCTGTTAGCAGCAGGTAGCAGCTTCTGATGATGGATGGAAAAACCGTCTGAAACATGTAGAGCATCTTGCAGGCATAAATAAATTGAGAAAACCTGCATCTTGTTGGTCGTACTCTGAGAACCAGTGCATTAGTGTTTCACATCATATGTGTGTACCATTACAGCTACACATGAACAATTATGAGGGACTTTATTAGAGAACCTTTTTTGTCTTCAAAATTAATGCCTTTTAGGGTTATAAATGTTTGGGATTTATATATGAGAGATTAAATAGATATGTTATATAAATACAATGTGTATTATTACTGTCCTTCTGGAGATGTAAATGAGATTAGTAAAAGTAATCAAGATGCCAAGGCATCCAAGGTAAGGATGCACTAGGAAAACAAATTGCAGTAATCGAACCCCATGCATTCAGAATTAATCTCTGTGAGACTTGTTGTAAATGTATGAACCATCTGGATGCAGGCACGTGCAGAGCTTTTGTGTTGACAGTGTTAACTGTGAGATAAGATGGATGTTTTTGAAAAGCTTAGTGATTAAGTAGTGCTCACAGAAGACTTCATAGGAAGTTGGTTGCAGATAAGCCAGGGGGAGAAGCATGACATGTATGCTGAATGTGACATATTGATCCACACAGTCTGATACCCCATGATATTTATAACTAGCTAGCTTTGATCTCTGCCGGCTAATTTACCCTTTGTGATAATGTTGAGTACAAGCTAAATGGACTTTATAATAACATCCTTTAAGCTGAAGGCAGCTGGTTTGTTGTATTGTCTTCTGTTGCAGTAGCCAAACAAAAATGATTGCAAGAAGTGATCTCCCCAAGGATAAAAAGCGTGTTACTTCCATCACACAGTGTTGGATTGCATGTGGAACTGTACTTCATATTCAGCATACCTGTTGGGCTGTTTGTGTGCAGGCTGTCTGTTGACCTGCAACCAACTCCCTATACTATCTTCTGTGAATATTTGGCAATTGCTAAGTTTGTCCAATAATTTCCTGCTGTCTAGTGATTCAACAGTCACTACAAAAATTTCCCATTCAACTTTTTACGTAACAAGTCTGGTTCATATATTCCTAACTGATCCCCCTGCATTTATTTCCTAACACAGGTGAGATTTGATTACAGATTTATTTTCCAAGTACAGCTTTTTCTTTTTATACATACTATTCCAACTACCTTTGCTGCATTGTGTTGAAAACTCCAAACTTCACATTCAAGATAAATGTTTAATTAACCCAAAATTATACATATGGATGCATGTTGCTCTTTTCCTGACATAGAAATTTGTCACTTAGATGGTCATTAAAGCTCATAAATTGTATTCTGTTTAACAACTCCACATAAACCGCAGCGAAATTTAGTCCTGAGTGATATGTAACATTCATTATGGCTAGTGATGCAAGTGAATTAGAAAAGATAAGGAGGTAGTAGTTGTGGTACTATCCCATAATTTTGAATGAATAACAGAAAAACTGCCAACCTCTCAGAATAGCTGGACCTCTGGTGAAACTTGTACCATGTATAATGTAGTTACTGAAGTGGTAATATACAAATGTTGCTTGTGTGAACATGTTTGAGACACTGTGCTTTCTAATGGACAGTTGGTTATATATGTTTGCATTTGTTTGAAAACAGGGTCTTGTATGAAAGCTTTTTATTGTACATTTTTTGTTAGGATACTGTTGTCCACAATACATTGGATTGGTTTATTTAATGTAAATTCAAATTCTTGTGCAAAAGAAATACCATCTGATCTCTAGCAAAGACTTCCTTGTCAGTGGTGGTGAGTTTGTGGCACTGTACATTGCCACATTGCTAATTCTGTATGAAAAATTAATTTAGAGCAGTCTTTGGGGAGAAGAGTTATTTGAACTGATATAACTGGTTCAGGATATGTCTTGTGGTTGACATTCATGAATATTGCAATAAACCTTTGCGTTCCACAAACATGAGGGATTTCCTGAACAACACAGTAACTGTTGTCTTTTTAAGGGAGATCCAGTACTCTGAATTTATGGTAACTCGAATGCTGTTATGGTAGTAATGAAAAATGAGTCATGCTACTTTTCATGTGATATATGTATTTGGTCACTACCTTATGCAGTGTGATGCTCAGATCATCGGTGGGGAGATACTTTTAGCTGTTATTAAAAATTGTAATCCTGTTGATTTTGGTGAAATTTGTTAAACTTGAGAAAGAAAGTAGTATACTAGGGAAGAGAAATGGGAAAGGAAGAAACCTAATATGAATATGGCAGTTATTTAAAAAATCCTTCTGACTCTAAAAAGAATGGTTAATAGCACCTTGACCAAGACTTATAGTCATTTTAAATCAATGTTCTTGTTAATGGTGATGAACATGGGATTTATGTTACCTCTAAGACATAAAGCTCAGCAGGGATTCATCTGTATGGAAAATGTGGATGTTATAATGTTGTTAAATCATGTTTTTCATGAACTCTCTTTCAATTCTGTGATACCATACTTCTTCAGACTCTTCACTTAAGAGAGAGAAGCTTTTCCTTGTAGCTGTTTGTGATGTATTCATAGTGCTGAAGTAGTGTTGCTAGCACAAAACCAGAAGCCAAATTTACCACAGTCATTGACTGTACTTGGTACATTCTTTCTGTTCAGTTTGTTTACTTACGGTGAACTGTAGTTAAAAAGACTGGCAAACAATACAGCATATCACATTTGTTTCTGTTGCAAGTACATACATATACTTGAAGTCAGCTTGGCTTTTTCATTGTCATTGTGTAAAATACTTAGTTAATTTCTTTCACCTAAAATGTGACCATTTGAGCATTTCAGTTTTTGAAACAGTGTCCATGATTGATTTTTCTTGAAGTGATTCTCTTTATTCCATGTTTCACTGTATCTGTTTCATTGTCATTGTAAGTAGTTTTGAATGCTCACTCAATTGGTAGATTTGTTACTTCATACAGTAAATCAGTAATTACATTGCTGTCTAAATAGTAAATATTTGTTTATGATCACTTTCATGATATACTTTTCCTTTTTCTGTAAGTTTCCATGTTACTCCTATTCATTAAATTGAATCATTCTGTGCAAGTTTAATTTTAAAAAGTCATTCAAGTGTGCAAATATATCCCTGGTAGCATTTATCTTCCACTTTTGAAAGTCACACATTATATTACGTCTCAATAGATAGCAGAGAAGTGTTCCTTCACTCACACTGTCATACATCATTTACTGATCAGAAGGGAGTGACATTTTTAAGCAAAATGAAGGTAACTTATTTGTAGCATGGAAAGAGTTAAATGTTTGTGGGGCATGATGAATGCATCAGACGAAGAACTCTTGCAGGTTAGAAATATTACTTTTTAATGTAAAAGCACAACTGTGAATCTTCTCAGATGAAATGAGGTTGAGTGCACTCAGAGTATGTTTATGGCCAGACCTGTACTACTATTTCAGATCTCCCTCCCTGAAATTAGTGTGCTGAGCTTTAGTACTTGTGGGTGCCAAGGCCAGGACAAAATAAATTCATGTCTGTAGAATATCTTAACCTGCCTGAAGTGAGGTTGATTAGAGGCTGTCATGGGGAATCTCTTGGCCCCTCATTTGTTACCCAAAGGATTAGTTTACCATCTGTGAATTTACCATGCCATCAGTCATGTTTGCAGCTTCAATTTGCACGCATCAAACTCCTTGACCATATGATGAATGTCTTTGTTAATATATGAAGGTGCTTTCTCTGAAAACACCTTGATAAAATAATTTGTTGGAACCAGTCTAGATATGCAGGCACTTGTAATCCTACAACTGACATGAGTACCCACAGCTAGTAGATTCTTGTAACATTATATTTGTGAAAATTGTCCAGACATTTTAATAACTGCAGTTTACTACCATCAGGCTTATTTGAAATAAGAATGCAGTGTTCTAAATTCTTTTATTATCGTTTTTCTTTTTTAGTCTACTCTGTGCTGCTTGAATGTAGTACAGTTGTTGGAAAGTTTTTGGACTAGGTGTTACACGAAAGTTGCTGATAATCTACTGAAGCGTATATATTGGTATGTGCTAGTAAGCAGGGGCCTCTAGGCTTTATGGGAAATTTGCTGATAAATCGAATGAAGCATATTTACTGGTATGTACTGGTGAGCTGGGAGTAGGAAGTGGTGTGGTTGCCCAGCTGGCAAAATGAATGAAGTTGATAATTTCTGTTAAGGGCGATTATTGTGATTACTTTGGGAGCCACAAAACCTAGTGATGTCACACTGGTGAGTCTTCATACTTGTTTTATGGATTTCTTAGTCTCATGCCTACAGGAATTAAGGGGATGATGTCCAGTGTGGGAAGTGGGAGGAAGAAGTCATGGATGATGTAATGTGATGATGTTTTGAAAAACCCACTGTCTAGATAGCAGTCTCTAGTGAACTATTTTGGACCTCCTTATGTAGAAGCTGCAGTGTTCTGTCTCAGGCCTCATAAATTATGCCTCATTTGATATATATCAACTGGTTATAACTTGTACAAAGATAAATGTATATATATTGCAAATAGCTTTTGACATGTAGTGTATAATGGTGCATACATGTGAATTATATAGACAAAAATAAATCAGGGTAAATTATCACCAATACCTGATGGAAATGAATACTTACAAAAAAAAAATGATAAACACATCTGAATGGCTTTTAGCACTTGTGTCATTCAAACAAATAATGATTATTGAGTTATGTAGTTTTGTAAGAAAATAAGTTAACTGAAAAGGAAAATGAATATGCTGTATAAAAAATTTGAAGAATCTAGAATCGTATGTATCGTTAAGTGCTTCTGAATACAAACAACATGTCTGTAGACTGTTGCACAAATCACAGTTACAAATTCTATGGACATGTTTTTATGGTCTTTCACATGATGTGCCATTGACAATCTGCATTTGCACATATTTTAAAGATCATCAGAGCTTACCTTCAAATTCTGGCACACACTTTAGTATTTATTATTCAAAATAATTTTCACAGCATTAATTAAAGATTTGAGGGGCTTTTGCAAATACACCCCATGTTTAAAAACGAATCTATGAAAAGTTTGTTACATAAATATGAAAATCTTATTTTTTTCTTCTTATGAGGTGTGGTGCAAAAAGAAAATTGCTGGCAGCTAATAATATTAAATATGGTAGCTACTTCTGCTTTTATGCTTGAGAACATGAAAGGCAATTTGCAAAGTGAATTCTACTGTAACAGCACATAATTAAGAAATAGTGATGATACACTGCCCATTATTGTGGACATTATCCATGGTCTGGAGTTTCTTCAAACTCAATGATGTGGGAACTTCTCTGTTTTGAGAACATTGTTTGGAAAAAAATCAAGGCACTGAATGTCCAAAAGACACATGTCTACTGTAACACACAATTGGCAGAAACATTGAGTCTTGTTAGAAGTCCTAGCTTTTAACATTTACATTCTAAGGCCCCAAATTTGTTACATTGTGCATACAGTGACATCTAATTTGAAACCCTCTTATAGATATCAACAAATGTAGACACTGTACTGTCAACAAGCACCATTTTAGTAACATGTTAAAAACAATGTCAGAATCTTATTAGTAAAACATCTAGCCTATGAAAATGACTGTCTGATTGTTTCAAATGTATAAAAGTTGAGCAGTACACCTACCATTATCTTTTATTCTAATGTATTATATAACTAAGATATTTTATTGTACACATGCCAAAGATTTTTGTATCATAATAATAAAATCTGCACTTTGTGTATGATGCCACTTATTGAACGGTCATTCTGCGATAATCTGTTCCATCTGGATATTCCTGGTCACTACTGCACATCTCATGTAATAATTAATGTGATTCCCTTTTATTTTTATGAATGTCTAAAATTACAATGTAATTCATCCCTTTTGAATGTGGCTGTAATTTTACCACTATCTTGTATCAATGCCCAGTAGTGAATACAAGTAAAAAACTACAGCCAAACTTTTAACATTTGTCATCGAATGCTACATGTTAGTCATTACTGTACAAAAGTTTAAAAATATGTAATGTGCATTATTGGTTTGGGAGATCTCACTTGTTTACAATTATTATTTATTCAATAATGCATATTGCTTGTGTTTTTTAAATTTTTGTGTAGTAATGCTTGATGATTTGTTGAACCCAAATATTTGTGCTGGATGAAAAATTGTTTTGTTTGACTGTACTACTTCATTTGTAATCAATATAACAAAACAGGACGAATCAGAATAGAAGAAATGTCTAATATGCTATGTAACAAAAAAAAAAAAATGGATACATGGTACTCCACAGAGTTTGTGTTTTTGCCACAAACTGACTACAATTGAAAGAACTTTACACGCACACAGAGTATGGTTGCATACTGAGCTGTCTCCACTACCAGACCTGATAATGGAGGTAACAGGTTTATTTTGACATTGGTACCCTACTTACCTTGTAAGGCTATAACCTAATGCAGTAAAGGTAAAGCAGTCCTGTTACAGGTCTGGAGTGGCCAGATTTCATGACAGTGGCACAGGATGGTGGTAAGGTTGTCTCCCTTACACACCGGCCGCCTCTACCCCCAGGAAATGCTCCTGCTACTCATTTCTGTTAGAGACTGAGTCGACCCCAGGGCCATAGTGCGATCGAAATTATTTTATGTCAATGAAAAATTCCAATGATACCAGCT
>Ga0209755_10004794_pt1 | contig 15768 bp, 13 predicted proteins | sample TergutCo191P1_FD_187301 | JGI IMG/M metagenome (GOLD analysis project Ga0209755, IMG submission 187301) | Cornitermes sp. P1 segment gut microbial communities from Petit-Saut dam, French Guiana - Co191P1 (SPAdes) (version 2) | ecosystem: Host-associated > Arthropoda: Insects > Digestive system... | reverse complement strand
GTACAAATACGGCAACTCACGGAAGACGGTGCAGCGGATAATACTGCACTAACATTTGTGTATGCGGTACTGATGATGATAGTGTCCGCCATTGTATTGTACTTGGCATATGGTAAGGGCTCCAAGGTCCTTTCAAACGAATAGGCAGAAAACCATCGTATCCGTCAAATTAAGCGGTGAAAATATTCCATTACTATACACTTGTATAGTAAAACATGAAAAAAACGCACATTTTTTTTAAAAATTTGCCGAATTTTTTGAAAAAATCCGCCAAATTTCTTATATAATAGTCATCATAATACATCAAAATATCACCTTTCCATCAACATCTTTTCTCTGAAGTACGCTCAAGTCCAGCGGCATATTTTGTATGCCGCATCTAAAAACAAAGGGAGGAACCATATGACAGAAAAACCAGGGGATGAAGGCAATGAGTAACGCTAAAAACATAGCGTTGGTCATTAAAGACGCCGCCGCCATTAAAGGCATAAAAAGGCCCGATTTAGAAACCTGCATTGCGGCCCTTATGCAGGACGGGATGCTTATCGCGCATATCGACACGTCCCGTTTTACCCGCAGGGAATATTTAAACCTGTGCAATGCTGCCGTTAAGTCAAATGCCAGGGCTTTAACCGTGGTACAATGGGGCAGGCTTGGGAGCAGGTTATGCGATTCCGTCAGGTTCACTGCTGTCCAAAAAAACGGCCTTGCCCTCCGCTGGATAAAAGAGCAAAGTCCGGAACTGTGCCTTGAAGCGGTCAGGCAAAACCACAAAGCCCTTGCCTGCGTTGACAAAACCATGTGCGGCACAATAAGCCCGCACTGCTATTCGCTTTTGCAGGAGGAGGCGCAAAAAGCGGAGAAAAAGGCATCAGAACGGAAAACAAAAAGAGCCGCCAAAACAAAAAACAAGGAGGCGGAAGATCAGGAGCCGAAGATCGACCTTCGCGTTGTTGACCGGCAAACAGAGGAACTCTGCCTTAAAGCCGTAATCCAGGACGGCCTTCAAATACAATATGTCCACAGGCAGACACGCAGGCTTTGCCGCGCCGCTGTGCATCAGAACCCGGAGGCAGAGGAGTATATCCGGGATAACAATATGGTAAGTCTGAATGATTTGCTCAGGAATGTCAGCGAGGGCGTTGGGGGATTTTCTGGAGCGCTTGGGAATTATATGTTTTACTGTATCAGCAAAAAAACAAAGAAGGTTCCCGCTGCGCTTAAGGTAAAGGGAAAAGAATCTTCCCCTTCGCATTATTACAGCCAATGCCAAAAAGCCCTGGAAGACAATTGCTGCAATTTACGGCATGTAAATCCCGGCCTTCTTTCCAGAGACCAGTACAGGGAACTCTGCATATTGGCATTAAAGGAAATGCCGGACGTAATGGTTTTTATAAACGATGCGGATATTGACGCTGATCTGTATTTTCAGATATGCCTCCAGATGCTTGCTGTCGTGAAATCATTCCAGCTTGAGAGGGCTTTCACAAAAATACAAAGCGCAAGGTTATCCACAGAACAGTATTACCGTATTGTCCAGGTGTTATTTCAGTCTTCTCCCTTGGGAGACATGTTCATGTTTGAATTCATTGACGCGAAAAAGCTTGCGCGTCAACAGTATTTTGAACTCTGCCGGGATCTGGTGAAAAAAAGCATGCATGATTTTGAACATGTGCAGGGCAGCTTGTTGACCAGGGCGCAGTATACGGAACTCGCTTTTGACGTGGTAAAGAAAAACCATGCCTACATTGACATGGTAGACAAAAACTTCCTTGCAAAAAAAGACTGGTTTGAACTCTGCAAGATGGCGGTCAGTAAAAAAGGCACCTTCCTGTATAACCTTGATATTCCGCCAGGCAGCGATTTTAACGCGCTGCTTGAAATCGCCGGAAAAAACGGCGGCGGCCTTAAGTATATATCAAGCCAGGATTTTAGCCGATGCCTTGCCGTTGTAAAAAAAGAAGGCTACGAGCTTGAGCATGTCCGTCCAGAACAATTTACCCCAGAGCACTATTTTGCGATTTGCAAAGCGGCGGTAAAAAAAGAACCACGCGCCATTGGCTTTGTAGACGATGAAGCCCTTGATAACCACCAATACTTTGAACTTTGCGCGGCGGCGCAAAAATCCTTTTACGGTATTTTTTTCCTCGTTAACCCGGAAAAAATACCCGCAAGCCTGTATCATTCCTGGTGCCGGACGGCTTTAAAGCACAGCCCCTTTTGGATTAAAGATATTCCCTATTCAAAGCATTACTATTATTTCTGCCTGAAAGCGGTAAAGAAAGGCGGGGATATGTTAAAGCATATCAAGCATCTGCGTTTATCGCCGGAAGAGTATGCCGCTCTTTGTAAAGCGGCGGAGGAAAATAAGAAAGAGGAACATGATGAACTTTTCTTTCTCAGCAGGACACCGAAAGAGCAGACAGAGAAGAGTCCTGAAAATATGACAGCAGATTCATTAGGAGGCAAGAATTGACAGAAAATCTTTTCATGAGGGAAATCGGGCGGGAGCGGCTTCTTACTGCCGAACAGGAAGCGTACCTTGCACAGCAAATGCAAGAAGGGAACACCAGCGCCAGAGACAGGCTTATTAAAGCGAACCTGCGCCTTGTTGTTTCCATTGCCAAAAAGTACTGCGGCCGGGGAACAGACCTTTTTGATCTGGTGCAGGAAGGCAGTATCGGCCTTATGAAAGCCGTGGAAAAGTTTGAATACCAGAGGGGCTTTAAGTTTTCTACCTACGCGACATGGTGGATACGTCAGGCGATATGCCGCTCCATCTGTGAGAGCACCCGGACAATCCGTCTGCCGGCACACATGATAGAGCAGATCAACGCCATAGAGCGTGAATCCCGTCTGCTTCTGCAGGCCCTTGGCCGCCAGCCCTCTGACGATGAGATTGCCGAACGCCTGGGCTTAAGCGCAAAGCGGGTACAGTACGTTAAAAATATCGCGCGGAACGAACCGTTAAACCTTGAAAGTCCTGTAGGAGATACAGGCAGCACGGACGATTCCTGCCTGGGCGACTTTATCGAAGACGCCTCGTCAGAAGACCCCGCCGACACTGCCCACTCCAAAGCGCTCCGGGATGAAATCGCCGCCATGCTGAAAACGCTTTCCGCCCGCGAACGGGAAGTGCTTGCCATGCGCTACGGCCTTGATGACGGCTTTCCGCTTACGCTTGAGGAAGTGGGATTTCAGTTCAACATTACGCGGGAACGAATCAGGCAGATTGAGGTAAAGGCCCTGCGCCGTCTGCGGCATCCCAAGCGGAGCAAACGCCTGAGGGGATATTTGGAAGTTTAAAGGAGAAAGGACATGGCAGGAGGAGCCGCAAAAATAAACTGGGATTTTCCGGGCGTATCCTATGGCCCTGATCCGCTGCAGAAATTCGACATGGCTTGCGGCAAAAAAGGGAGCGTCCATGCGGTTGTCTATATCCACGGGGGTGCGTTTTTCACCGGCAGCCGGGCGCAGTACCCGTCGTTTATGGCGGACTTTGTTGAAAGCAGCCTCGTCGCAGCAATAGACTACAGGGTTATATCTCCCGACAATGATATGTGCATGGCGGATATCCTGTCAGACATCAATACTGCCCTGTCTGCTTTGCTCAATCTTTCCCGCAAGAATGGCATCGAAATCCGCGACTTCGTGCTGATTGGCCATTCTGCGGGGGGACACCTCGGCCTGATGTACGGATACGGCTGCCCGCAAAAAAGCCCGGTGATAAAAATCGCCGCCTGCATGAGTATGGCCGGCCCTGCCGATTTCTCTGATGACCTGGGATGGTCTGAGATGACGATGTGGGGGCAGACACCGGAAGACAGGCTGGCGTTCTACTCGTGGATGGGGTCAAGGCTTGCCGGCGCGGGCGTTCTTCTAAGCCAAACAAACTGGACGGCCCAAAAGAATTACCCGGAAATCAAAAAACTTATCGATGCTATTTCTCCGTTGGCGTTGGTATCCGATGCCCCGGGGATTCCCCCAACCCTGCAGGTTCACGGACGTGATGACAATCAGGTTCCCTACAGCAACGCCGTCAGGCTAAAAAAAGCCCTGGATTGCGCGTCAGTCCCAAACAAGCTGATCACCCCTGGCGGAGACGGGAGCGGTCATATGCTGGGCGGGAAGGTCGAGCGGGATACTGAACCAGTGTCGTATGCGGATCAGGCATGGGTAAACGAGGCGAAGGAATGGCTGGAACCGTTTCTTCGGGGTATTTTATAGAACTGGTTTGGCTTTTTGCTGGAATATTCTGGCTTTTTAGTGAAAAGTTCTGGGTTTTTTGTGAACGATTTTACCATTTGATGAATAACAATTATGGCGAATGACAAGTAAACAGACAATGGATGACAGGAGCAAAAAAATGGGGAAGGTGAAAAATGAAAGAAGTATTTAACTTGATCGATCCTCCAGGATTGGGCCCCTTGTTTGATATAAGTGTTTTGGTTTACCTGGAAAAATTACTTGCCGCAATTGAAAATGACGACAGCCAGGATATTTCAGAAAGTAATAAAATAGGATGTTTTCACAAAGTAATCAACATATTAAAAAAGGAATTTGCAGAAATTGAATTAATAGAAGATGAGGATAAAATCAATGCAGATATCAAAATGTTTTGGGAAGAACCTTTTGTTGTGCATAGCAGGGCTCTGAATATCAATGCCATATTAAATCTTGGATACAACAGAGATGCAAGAGTATTGTTGACCACAAGAGATGATGTAACTTTAATGATTTGTATTTCCTGCATTGAGGAGGATGATAATGATCCTTGCAGAGATGATGCTATGAAATTGCTAACTAAACTGATGGACAAACTAAATGGCTATTGCGGCACAACAGGAATTGAAGCAGATGCTTTGGATATAGGATTTCCTGCAGAATACGGTATTATAGAAGTTGTAAGGAATAAAGCCAATGAAATATAAAAACAAAAAGATGGTTGGCAGCAAATTAGATATTATTACTCAAGATATGGTTGATGAAACATTAAAGCGTTTTGTGCAAAAGAACCATCGTGAATTGCGGTTGTTTAGCATCTGGAAAAACGACAGCGAATTTCAGGCATTTTCTCAAAAGACCGGCATAAAGCCATTTGACGTTCTAAAAGATTAAAACAATTTTGGAGGAACAACAAGGAGGACAAGGCATGATGACACAGAAAGATTTTGCAGAACAGGCAGCGCAGATAGTACGCAGGGCCTGCGAGGTCAGAGAGGAAGCGCAAAATGAAGGGCTTCTTGGAGTAGAAAAAAATCTTGACGCTTTGAAAATAAAGAGCCGGGATATTTTTGAGTACGGCATGCGCTTTGTAATAGACGGCACTGATCCTGAAATAATACGGGGGATTTTATCCAGCCTGATTTCCCAGGAACCGGACGCCCAAAAACGGCGGCTTAAAGAAATGCAGAAAGACGCCGTGCTTGGTATTCAGGCGGGAGATAACCGCAGGGTGCTTTTGCTTACCTTAATGTCCCGCATAAACGATCCCGCACTGGAAAACGCCCTGATGAAAACTTCCCATGATGAAAGCACGGAAGTGCCGGAACAGGAAAAAAAGAGCATTGCCCGGCAGACAGCTCTTACCGTAAAGTGGGCTGTAGAGCTCACTTTAAAAGCGGGAAGGGAAGGACTCCTGTCACTGGAGGAACTGCTTGATGACATTGACATTGTATTCCTGAAACACGGACTGCGCATGGTGGTGGACGGCACTGATCGCAGTGACATCGAAAGGATTCTTTCCAACCGTATCTCCTGTGAGCAGGATGAGGATGCCAGGCGGCTTAACGAAATGCAAAAAGATACCGTGCTTGATATTCGGGAAGAAAATTACTACAGGATTGTAAATTACTACAGGGTTGTATTTGAATCTTTAATGGCCCGCATAGGCAATTCAAAATTGAAAGCCGCTTTGAGAAAAGCTTTTGAGGATTTTGAGACCTCCGGCATTTTTAACTTCGATATGCCCGATGCCGATGATGCGGCTCCCGAAGCGCCGGAGAAAGAAAAGAAAGGCTTTATGGAGCTGGCAGCTCTTACAATACAGCAGGCCGCTGCCCTGCTTGAGAAAGCAAGAAGGGAAGGACTTCTGGCACTGGAAGCAGAACTGGAAGGCATTGACGATGAATATCTTACACAAGGGCTGCGCTTGCTGATAGACGGCATTGCTCACGACCTTCTTGACAGGATACTATCTGCCGGTATCGCCATAGAGCTGGATGAAAATACCCGGCGGCTAAAATCAATGCAAAAGGATGTCGTGCTTGGTATCCATGCAAAAGATAAACCCATAAAATTTGTTTTGCCTGTCGTCCTTTTTTATACCTTACTGTCCCATTTGGATGATTCAGAGCAGGAAACTTTGCGAAGAACTTTCCCGGATATGTTCAGTATCACAGGGTACCCCTTCCGCAGCCCCCAGCCGCGTGATGAAAGCGAAAAAGGGTTTATCCAACAGCTGGGGCGCATACTGCACGATGTTCACATGCTCAGCGAAAAGGCGAGAAGGCAGGGCCTTATGTCTTTGGAAGAGTCGTTACAGGATATGGAGGACGGGTTTTTCAAAACGGGAATACACTTGCTGGTTTGCGGCACAGACAGCGCTGCCATCGACAGGATTTTATCCGCCGGTATCGCCATAGAGCGGGACAATAACGCAAGACGTTTGAAGACAATACAAAAGGAAGCCGTACTTGGTATAGTATATGCTTCCGGAACGCTTTGGCATATCATTTTGTCCCATATAGACAATTCAGAACTGAACGCTTTGCGGAAAATTATTCCTGTCCCTTTCTTTTTCTTTTCGGACAAGTTCCCATGCGGCTGCGATGCAGAGCCAGAGAATGAAGAAGGGAAAGGGTTTGTCCTTGAGGCGGCGCGCATAGTACGCAGGGCCGTCCGGTTCAACGGCAAGGCAAGAAAAGAAGGCCTTTTGAACCTTGAGGGAGACATCGACGGGAATAAAGTAAAACTCAGGGACATTTTTGAATACGGCATTGGTTTAGTGGTGCACGGCATTGACACTGAACTGGTGCGAAAGATTTTATTCAACCTGATTGCCTGTGAACAGGATGGCAGCCAGGACAGGCGCTTGAAGGAAATACAGATGGAAGCCGTGCTGTGCATTGCCGAAGGACTTCATCCCATAGTGTTTTCGCATATCCTGTTATCCCGCACAGATAATTCCGAACTGGAAGCACTGTTGCAAAGCGCCGGGGATATTTCCCGGGCGTTCCATTACGAGGGCATCGAACAGGCAGAGGCGAAAGGGGCTCAAAGCCGGACTGCGGCCGGCAAAAACACATTCCGGGTTTTTAGGGATTTAAAAGAGAGGCTGGAAGAATCTTTTGGCAGCCGGAAGGCCGTTAAGATTGTAAGCCGTCTTGAATCGAATCTCCTTGAGGAAGACGAAGGTGAATCTGCTGAAGAAATCGAGCGCGGCATATTCATGTTCGATGACATAGCCGCAATGCCGAACGACAGGGACATACAGAAAGTCTTGAAGGAATTATACCGTGATGAACTGGCCAAGGCCCTTGGGGGCGCGGACGCCGATGTGCAGAACAAAATATTCAGGAACATCTCCAGGCGCGCGGCCGCCATGCTCAAAGATGATATAGAGTACATGGGGCCGATTAGGCTGACCGATGCAGAGGAAGCCCGGCGAAAAGTTGTTTCAATTATCCGTCATTTGAGTAGTAATGGTACAATTGATATTGGCCGCCGCCGCGACCCTCTGGATCGCTATGAAGGCTGGAACGTTTCACAGGAGTTTTTCAAAATCCTTAAAGAGCTGAGGGGCTTGCTGGAAATTTCCCATGACAGGAAGGCTGCCATGAACATCATAAACGGTCTTGCCTCACGCTTGCGTATAAAACTTTTCGACACTTTAGTGCTCGAAAACAATGATCACCAAAAGGCCATTCCCGAAGCTGTCATTCCCAGAAAGTTTTTCAGATGCCTTGCGGAGCTGCTTGGCAGGGATAAGGCAATTGAAACCATAAAGCGTCTGGCGTCCCGCCTGCACGAAAAAGGGCTTTCCTGCCTCGCCAATGAAGCTGAGAAAAGCATGATTTCAATTGAAGACATTGCCGCGCTGGATGACCAGACCTTTCAGAATCTCCTTGCGGAAATAGATTTCATGAATCTTGTCAGAGCCCTCAAGGGTGTGGAAATGTCTGTACGGGTTACGATAGTCGAAAAAATGGACGCAGAGACCGCTTCCGCGTTTAAGGAAGCGTTTTTGGATATTGGGCCGCAAAGGGCGATAGATATTATACACGCCCAGAAGGAAATTATTTCAACTTTTTTCGATATAGGGAAACGAACATGACGGAAAACCAAATTACCACGGAGCAGAAAGCCTGGGCATTGGCGGCGATAATGGAAGACGGGCATAACCTTGCATACATTCCCGAAGATCAAAAAGCCATGGAACTGTGCATGGAGGCAGTTAAAGCGAAAACCTCGTATGGCGAATCCGCACTTAAATTCGTGCCGGAAAAATTTAAAACCTCAGATCTATGCCTTGAAGCGGTAAGGATAAACGAGGATGCGCTTCTGTACGTGCCGAAGGAACTGCAAACGCCGGAAATGTGCCTTGAGGCGGTGAACCAGGACGCTGGTGCGCTTCAATATGTGCCTGAAGAACTCAAAACAACGGAACTGTGCGCTGCGGCAGTGAAGCAACGGATATGGACAATTAAGCTGACGCAGGAGCATTTAAAGGCGCAGGTGACAGCGGCAATAGCGGATAGCCCCAATATCGCAAAAAGCGGGGAAGGCACAGTTGGAAGGTTAACGGGCAATGGATCCTGTATCTTAATGTCAGGCAAATAACAAATATTTCTTGTTTTCTTCACCTATTTTCACTATAGTAGTAGTAAGGGAGAATATCATGGCGGAAACTACGATGCATACCGGCGGCACACCAGCTGAGGAGATTTGGGCAATACTGCGTGAGGTCGCAGATCGCCAGAGAGAAGTAAAAAAGCAAATGAAGGAAACCGACAGAAGAATCGGTGAACTGTCCAACCGTTTTGGCGAATTGGCTGAACACCTGGTTGCACCCAGCATCAGGGAAAAATTCAACGAGCTTGGTTTTACTTTTGGGGAAGTGTCCAGAGACAAGGAAATTGTTGATGCCGCGGGCAATCATGTCGCGGAGGTTGATATACTGCTGGAAAACGGAGATACGGTAATGGTGGTGGAAGTAAAGGCCAAACCGAATCAAAAGGATGTCAAAGAACACATCAACCGTATGGAAATCCTTCGCCGCCGTGCTGACGCCCGCAGGGATACGCGCGAATTTCAGGGGGCAATTGCTGGAGCGATAATGAGCAATGAGGTGCGCAGCCACATTCTAAAAAATGGGTTTTATGTGATAGAGCAAACCGGAGATACGGTACAGATAACGATGCCCGAAGGCTTTAAGCCCCGCCGCTGGTAACAGATGATTGACAGGTGCGGGAAAAAAGAGCTTGACAAGCCGGCATTTTCCGGGTGTACAATGGGTGAAGGTGCCGGGAGATATAAATGCCCATAAAATTATGGCGTGAAATTGAACAACGCATGAGAAACCAGGATTTTTTCTGTGAGAAAGAATTAACCATGGCTATCATAAGCGGAAAGTACAAGGTAGTCATTATATGGCATCTGGGGCATGAAGGGCCGCTCAGGTACGGGCAGATTTTCAAGCTCTTCCCGGGCATTAGTGACCGCATTTTAACAAAGCAATTACGGGAACTCGAACAGGACAGTATTGTCGGGAGAAAGGTATTTCCGGTGGTGCCGCCCAAAGTGGAATACCACCTGACCGATTTGGGGAATACTATCCTGCCCATAGTAAATGAGATGTGGCTGTGGGGCAAGGAGCACATGAACTACTATTACGAAAAACTTCTGGAAAAAGACAAAAATCCGGCTGCCAAACCATAAACCAATGGCATACAGGGCAGAATGTTCGGAGCCCTGTACTTGTCAGCCCTCTTCCGGATAGAGTTTCTGCACCTGTTTGATGCAGGGAAGTATCTCAAAGAAAATTTCCACCAGCTCAGGATCAAATTTTATTCCCGCCAGGGAGCGTATTTCTTTCAGTACATCTTCTTCTGTCCAGGGTTCCTTGTAGACGCGCCTTGAACAAAGGGCGTCATACACATCGGCAATGCTTACAATGCGCCCTGCCAGGGGAATCTCATCGCCCCTTTTGCCACGGGGTTTGCCGTCCTGCCCTATCCGCAGGGCTTCTCCCGTATAGGGATCTACCCAGCCGGGGTAGCCTGTTCCGTCCCAGTTTTCATGGTGGGTAAGGGCTATGTCACGGGAAAGGCTGTCAAGCGGCGACAGGGGGTCATCAAAAAGGGCAGCGCCAAAAATGGTGTGGGTCTGCATGATTTGATATTCCTCCGGAGTCAGGCGCGCGGGCTTTTTCAAAATGGCATCGGGGATGGCTACTTTTCCCGCGTCATGGAGCATGGAAGCGATTTTTATGCTGTCCTTGAATTTTTCCTTTTCCTCATCCGATACCCCGTGCCGTATGGCCCAGCGGTCGTAAATCTCCATCGCGTAACCCGCGACGCGGTTGACATGGCTTCCGGTTTCTTTCGGGTCGCGAAGCTCAGCCATTTTGATCAGCCGGAGAACCATAGTCCGCATTATCTGGGCTTTCTGGAGCGCCATGCTGGCCTTGGCCGCAAAATGGGTAATCAAGGTCTCATCGTCTTCGGAGAACGTAACCGTATTTCCGTTTTTATCTATGGCATTGATTATCTGGATAACACCCAGGAGCCGTCCTTCAGCGTTCGTTAAGGGAACGGTGAGGATGGATGTGGTCTTGTAGCCAGAAATCTGGTCATAGTTTTTCCCGAACAGGTAGGAAACCCCGGGAGGCAGGTTGTACGCATCAGGAACATTTACCAGTTTTTTGGTAAGGGCGCAGTAACCGGAAATGGTCTTATCGTTTATTGGGATGGAAAAAACAGAGTAGATCAGCTTTTGGCCCGGCGGCAGTTCCTTTTGGAGCGTGTCGTTCTGGGAGTATTTAATGGCAAGCTTATCTACTTTTTTCCCTTCTTCTTCTACTACGGCTTGAAAAACATAAATGGAACCGGCATCGGCATGAACGACTCTCCGGGCCTCAAAAAGTATTTTTTCCAACAGCAGATCAACGTCCTGCACCTGATTGAGCTCAGAATCGATCTCCATTATTGACTCTAAATCAGTCATTTTCTTCTTCCTGGAAAGTATCATATTACTCTTTACGCCCCGTACATTTGATAAGGTGGTAACCAAACTGAGTCTGAACAACATCCCCGATAGATCCCGGAGAAAGGTTCTTTACTGCCGATTCAAAGGCAGGCACCATTTTTCCTGTCCCAAACCAGCCCAAATCCCCGCCCGATGACTTTGAGGGACAGGTGGAATATTCCCTGGCCAAAGATTCAAAGGCGGCCCCTTGCTTGGCCTTCTTCAAAAGTTCTTCCGCCAGGGCTTTATCTTTCACCAAAATATGACTTGCCCGCCATTCCATAAACAACCCCTATCTTTGCGCGGCTTCTGCCGCATAATCTTATCGGCAAGAAAACCCGTTTCCTGGCGATTCCTCATACTTTTTTTCGTCAAAGCTATCGGTACTCCAGGCTGCGCCTGAATATGGTTCCCGGAGACGGAAACAAAAAACCAGCCTGGGCGAACATCTGTATTTCCCGTCTTTCAATCCAGTTACCCCGTTCGTCCAGGGTATACTCAAAACGGTATTCAACGGGCCGGCTTTCAGATTCCGCCGCGCCAATGGGCACCATGCGAACGAGAAATCCCCTCGCATCCCACTGAAAATAAAACAGCCCCGTTCCGCCGGCGTCTCCCCCCGTGCTTTGGCGCTCCCAATACCGTGGAAGCGCATCCCGGTAATGAAGAACCGTATACGTTCGGCCGGGCTTTGATACTCCCGTAAGGAAGCCCCAACTATCGTAATAATACCCTAGAATAAGATTATTGTCTTCCCCCAAACAACGAATTGACCGAATTTTGTGACTTTCTTTGGTTTCCGTCAAGTCGAAAACATAGCCCCCAAGGACAGTTCCTTCCTGGTCAAACCAGGTTTCGGTTATCCCCCTGTCCCAGCGGGAAAGCGTAATAAAATACCAGGTGTTCCCTATAAAACCCCTTACAAGGGTTGGGAAGGCCCGCGCTGGATAAAAAGTTTCGGACTCAAGAACTTCCAGTTCCCAGCTGTCCCCGTCCGGAGAAATGTTCAGCGTCATTTCCCTGATTTCCCCGTCCCGGAAACCAAGGCTTACCTGGGCCATGCTGCCGTCGAGCATAAAGGGGAACTCCCGCACCCTGCCTTCCGTGTCGTAACTGAAGGCCAAAAGAACGCCCTCCCCTTCCAGCGTGATCCTGGAAACCCCGCCGTAAAGAACCCTGAAGGCATCGGGGGGCAGTTCCACAGGCCAGGGAGGCTGCCAGATTCCCCCGTCCGAAGCGGCAAAGTCGGCGGCTTCCCACACAAGGGCAAAGGGAAACATGCCTGAAGGCGCGGCCGCCTGAAAACCGTGGGCCGGGATTGTCGAGGCGGAAAAAAGCAGCAACGCAAGACACAGGAACTGTCGCATGGAACCATTATAGCAGGGCGGGGAGATTGGGAGCAAGGGCACAGAAGGAGAGCACCACGCCAAACGAAGCTCACGGTAGAAGAATTTTACCCCGAACGCGCACCTTTGGTGCTGCCACAAACGTCACGAACCTGTAGTCAGAAAACCGTCGCTTTCCACACTTAAAATATCAAAATCAGCAGGATTTTAAGGTCCATACTCAATAATCCTATCGTTCGTGGTGGTTCGTGATGTTCGTGGTTAAAAATTTCCAATTATCTTATCGTTCATGCGTTTAGCGTGAGGAGAGCAAAGGCTGGCAAACAGGGGTTATCTTTTTCGTAAATCTTTGAGGTTTTTTAAAATATAAGCAGAAATACTTTTTTCCACACTAAGCCAGATATGTTCTTCCACTTCTTTTTTCATTTCATCAAATTGTATAGGCCTCATGGAAAATAACTCGGGCGTGTCAATTCCCAGGACACTGGCTATTTTTTCAAGCATTTCCACAGACGGGAAACGCCTGCCGGCTTCGATAGCCGCTATATAATTGGTTGCCGTATCCGCCCGCTCAGCCAGTTTTGACTGCGACAGGCCGCCGGCGCTTCGGTAGATTTTTATGTTGGATCCTAGCAAGTGTCTAAGGTTTGTCATTTTTGAGTCCTAATGATAACTATTTTGACCGGCACTTGTCAAGGTGAGAAATGTATACTGCATTACAGCCGGCTGCAAGGCCGCTTTCCGCCCCGCGCGCTAAGTGCGCCCATGACAGTGCTTGAACTTTTTCCCGGAGCCGCAGTGACAGGGGTCGTTGCGTCCCACCTTGGGCTGGCTGCGCACTACGGTCACAGAGCCTCCCTGGGCGCGGGCGGCGGGCCGTGAAGAAGAGGCCCCGCCAGAAGGCGGCCCAAACGCTGACGCGCCAAAAGCGCCCATGCTGTTGTGGGTAGCGTTCTGAACCGTGGCAACGGAGCGGGTGGGCCGGGGTTCCCGGTTCTCGCCTGTCTGTATGCGGACAAGGTGCAGACGGGACGCTATTACCTGGCGTATGTCGTCAATCATGGTGTCAAAAATCTGGAAGCCTTCGAGTTTGTACTCAGTAAGGGGGTTTTTCTGGGCGTAACTTCGCAGATACACCGCTTCCCGCAGGGCTTCCATGTTTTCAAGGTGATCCAGCCATTTTTTGTCCACCATCATCAAATACTGATCCCTGATAAACAGGTTCAGGTACTCGCCTATTATTGCTTCCTTGTTGTCTATGTCTTCCCTCAGTTCCGCGCAGACACGCTTTTCCAGCGCTTCCGTGTTATTGCTCTCATTCCCTTCGGGCTTGAAGGCATAATTGAATTTGGTTTTGAGGGTTTCGCTTAAATCTTTCATGGCCGCCGCGGGATCTTTTTTCTGGCCTTCCTGGAAGGTTTCCAGGTACAGCGCCACCATGTCATTTGTGGCATTGTTCACCCGCTCTTTAAGGTTTGCATCGCGGAGGATAGCGTCCCGCTGTTCGTATATAAACTTTCGCTGCTGGTTTAAGACATCATCGTACTCAAGGAGGTGTTTGCGGATTTCAAAGTTCCGCTCCTCCACCTTCTTTTGCGCTTTCTGGATGCTTTTGTTAAGCCAGGGGTGGTAAAGGGGTTCCCCCTCTTTCATGCCGACTTTTGCCATGAGCCCTTTGATGTTATCGCCGCCGAAAAGCCTCATAAGGTCATCTTCCAGGGAGATAAAAAACTTGGACTTTCCAGGGTCGCCCTGGCGGCCGGAGCGCCCGCGGAGCTGGTTATCAATACGCCGGCTTTCGTGGCGTTCGGTGCCGATGACGTAAAGGCCGCCCAGGGATTTTACTTCCTCGTAGTCCTTCCGCCACTTTTCGTACTCTTCCTTGAAAATGGCCGCGTATTTTGCGGCGGCCTCCGGTGTCGCGCCCTCGGCGGCTTCGGTGCCGGCCCTTTTGCGGGCGCGGTGTTCGGGGTTGCCGCCAAGTTTAATGTCCGTGCCGCGGCCCGCCATGTTGGTCGCTATGGTCACGGCCCCCTTGGCCCCGGCCTCGGCGATTATCGATGCTTCCCTCGCGTGGTTTTTGGCGTTGAGCACTTCGTGGCGTATGCCCCGCCGGGTAAGGAAGGCATCGATTTTCTCGGACTTTTCGATGGACGCGGTTCCGACAAGTATGGGCTGGCCCCGCGCGTGAGCTTCGGATATTTCGTCACACAGCGCGGTGAACTTTTCCTTTTCGTTAAGGTAAATCACATCGTCGTGATCGTCCCTGGCAACGGGCAGGTTCGTGGGAATGACAACAACTTCCAGTTTGTAGATTTTGCCGAACTCAGCCGCCTCGGTGTCCGCGGTCCCGGTTCCCCCGGCGATCTTGGAATACAAACGGAAATAGTTTTGGAAGGTGATGGTCGCCAGGGTGCGGTTGCGCTGGGCGATTTTGATCCGCTCCTTGGCCTCAATTGCCTGGTGCAGGCCGTCCGAGTAACGCCGTCCGGTGAGTATGCGCCCGGTAAACTCATCCACTATCTGCACCTGTCCGTCCTGCACAACGTAGTCCACGTCTATGTGAAAGAGCTTGTGCGCCCGCAGTGCCTGGGTAAAGTAATGGATGTACTCGAAGTTTTCCTCATCCACTACCGAGCCTTTGATAAGGCCGCGCTTTGTCAAAAGTTCTTCGATTTTTGTCTGTCCGGCGCTTGAAAACGAAACGTTCTTGTTCTTCTCGTTGAGTTTATAATCCCCGATAACTTCTTCGCCCTGGACTTCGTCCGGGTATTCGCCGTTTTCCTTTTTCTGGATTTCCTGGAGCGAGCCTATCATGCGGTCAATTTCGGCGAACTTGAAGGTGTCGTCCTCGGCGGCGCCGGAGATGATGAGGGGGGTACGCGCTTCGTCAATAAGGATGGAGTCTATTTCGTCAATGACGCAGTAGTTGTGGCCACGCTGAACCCGGCTTATCATGTCCCGGCACATATTGTCGCGCAGATAATCAAAGCCAAACTCGTTGTTGGTGCCGTAGGTTATGTCGCAGGCGTAGTTTTCCCTGCGGCGTTCGTTGTCCATGCTGGAAAGAATGGTTCCGACTGTAAGGCCCATGTAGGCGAAAACCGGGCGCATCCAGGCGGCGTCGCGCTCGGCCAGGTAATCGTTGACGGTAACGACATGGACGCCTTTGCCG
>Ga0209755_10004793_pt1 | contig 15769 bp, 7 predicted proteins | sample TergutCo191P1_FD_187301 | JGI IMG/M metagenome (GOLD analysis project Ga0209755, IMG submission 187301) | Cornitermes sp. P1 segment gut microbial communities from Petit-Saut dam, French Guiana - Co191P1 (SPAdes) (version 2) | ecosystem: Host-associated > Arthropoda: Insects > Digestive system >... | reverse complement strand
ACCTTTGTACAGTAAGTGGTCTGGACCACTCAGAACCAAAATAAAACTCACATCATATATTACAGTGTAGATTTCCTGTACTGAATATTGTGGTTATGGAAGATGAAATATAGATGGACAGATGCATGGATGCTTCTCTAAAGATGGTACTTAGACTTACATTGGCAATGTAAAATTCCTAATGGTGTCTTCCAGCATGGTAAGTGCAGGGTGGTGTTACAGGTCTAAAGCTTAATCATGCCAAATTCTTTGAAATTTCAGGAACTCTCCATACAATAATTCACTTTGTGCAGTGAGTTTTTATAGTTGTTGTGACACTGTTGGTCTCTCATTTTGTATGTTTGGTTCATTAGTGTGCCCAGGAACAGCAACTGAAAGGAAAGATACACAGAAGTGGAAAGAGATTAGAAGTGCATACAGAATTTTAACTAGAAAGTGTCAAGAGATAAGACCACTTAAGAGAACATGTTGTAAATTGTAGGATAATATTAAAGTGTGCCTCAACAGACATCCACTTTCAAAAAATGGATTAGATTCTGCTGCCTCAGAATCAGATCTGCTGAAGAACAGGAGCATGGTAATGAGCCTCCAGATCAACAGAAGAGTAACCATGAACACTGCACCACCTTGGAGTTCAGTTTTTAAAAGGAACCTTCGAATCCTCAAGAACATGGGCTCATCATGTGCTTCATCATGACTGTTAGTCTGGAAGACTGAGCACTTGTACCACTGTGACTGTTTAAAGGATACAGTTCTGATCATGAACAGCCATGATAGGAAAATTATTTTGTAGAACATCCATTATGCATGGAATAATTTTTTACATCCTCCACATAATTGCCAGATGTACTGTTGTCTAAATGCCATATAATATAACCTTTTGCATTCAGTGATACTCCCTTAGACTGGTAATTTCTTTATTTTGATCCACTTGTTTTACGTAAACCTTGTTTGAATGTGAGAATAATGAAGCTTCATAACTAACAGTCATGGCAGTGACAATTCAAGTCAGCAAAACAGTACAAAACAAATGACATAAGTTGTCTACAAGGACTGAGAGTACAGTTTAGGAATCCATATTACAACTATGGTTTCTAAATTGTCACTTACTCCTCCCATATGCTAAGAAGTAGCATCTGCACATTTTGGCAAAATTGGAATGTGATACTGTTGAATCTGCAAAGTATATTGAATTATTTGTAGTCTTACATAAAATTCATATGTGTGATGTCAGTAAACATAAAGGTAAAGGTAAAAGTAAATTTGCCGCTGATCTTAATTAAACACAGTGCCATGTAGGCATATGACAAAGATGAGGTATACCTATATACATTCTTTAAAACTTGATGGTGGTTGTCCACAAGTGGTCAGCTTCACACCCTTGCTGTTTGTGAGTCTTGGAGAAGAACAAAATACTTTGTCCCTGCTGGGAATCCAATGTCAATATTTCCATCATCCAGCCCATAGCTTTGTCCCTATGCTAAGTGAGCTATTTTGGCTTCATTATGTAGTTTAATTGCCTGTATCACTGAAGAAGTGTGATTATTTTAAGGGTGGCCTGTCATTAACACATTCACAAGCTCCACAATTTTAGATTTCTTTTTGTTACATGTCAGTTGAAACCTTGGCTGCCCATTATCTCAAAACTGCCAGTATTGGAGAGGCTACATTTTTGGTTGTCAAAGCAGCATCATAATCATTATTTGCTTTGTACCTTTTCACTGTCTCTAACAGCCCCCTCAAATGTGTCTGCAGAATTATAACATGAGCCATAACACTGTGTTTCACCTGTTCTTTTTGCTTGAAACATCATAATCTTTGATAAAGTTTTTTGCTCACCGTTATGAGTGATGTAAATACTGTGTTTTTTAATATAGCACAATTCTCTTAGGTATGTCTGTGAAGTGTAGTGTCAGTAACTGATTTTTGCCCAAGTACATTTCCTGGCTTTATAACACTTCACATGCCATACATTTTGGCCACTAGATAGCTGAGGTGGTTAGATTTCCACTTCTTGCCGCAGATTCCCAGCTCTAATTCCACAGCATTCTGTAGGATTAGGGGTGAATGAAGTGGTATTTGAGTGGACTTCCTCTGAGTATTTTGGGTTTCCCTGCTAGTCATCATTCTACTTATGTTACACATATAACCACCAAAATATACAAAGGTTGACCTGCCAGCACATTCTGACCTTTGCTCATTGTCTGGGGCTTCACCTTACCTGAACTTATAAATCAGGAAATCTGTGTTTAAGTACAGAATCATGATGACAATAGATCCCTGCCAAATACATTCATCATGCCTTCATCAGTGTTCATTGTTTTGAAGCATGAAAATAAAGGCAGGTTCCACTGCTCTTAAGTCTTGAAGCAGGAGAATTAGCCACCCAGTTTCACAGATTCCAGGTATAGTATTTTCACATTTATATATTGGAAGAATTGTTGTTAGAAGACATCATTTTTGGAAAAGTTCTTCCTTTTGCAACTGCAGTTGACTTAAAATTTTCACAGTATCGCAAAGGTAGATGCTGAGGTGCCTCCACAACTTTGGTACCTATTTACCAACACACATGGGTTTCACATCCCACAAGACCACATTTGTCGTATGTATTGTTTTCATGGGCATGACCAGTGACAATTCTGAATAATACATATGATTGTTCCTTAGGAGTTAAACTTAAGAATTAATATTACCTAAATCTTTTACAAGTGTGTTGTCTACTATTAATATACTGTTTTGCTTTCTTGCAAGAATGTCAGTTGTGAACATATGAACCTTTTGAATCTGAAATCCGCATTAACTTCACTGTATCCTGATGTGATCAAACCCTTGAATTTAAATGACCTCTAGGCACCAATATTCACACAGTTGGAGACACTTAATTGTATGGATTTCTCCTGTATTAATCCTGTCAAATGTTTAAGATAAATTAGGCTTTCTGTATGGCATCTCCAGCCCTTTACAACTGAACATTTTGTTCACTTACTTGAGAGGTTAGTAAGTTTAATTGTACATCCCTCCATTTTAATACTGCAATTCAGTTTTGGTTTAGTATATTTACTGAGTGCAAGATGATTCCAGAATGTTCAGTTTTATACCAACATAATTTAGTGTGAAGTTGTGAACACATCACACTGTGAAAGGTGTTTATTACTGTCTCTGAAATGTGGGAAATAATACTCCATACACAGCACAAATCCATGCACTGTCCATTGATATTAGAATTGGAGTCCTGTCTACTGTCTTACCACAAAGTCTCATTCAAATGGCTGTAAAAAATAGTTGGATGTTTCACAAAAATTGAGTAACACCTACAACTGGAACAGATCTTTGTGCTCAATATGAGCTTGAAGTACAGAAAAAAAGACTGGATGGAGATGTGGTAGTTTACCACTATCTGCCTAAGCAACTGATTCAGTTTACCTGAAGGGAAAGGTTTGCAGAAAGATGGCAATCTATTGGATGGCAAAAACATGCCTGGCTTTTGAAGTTTATAGTGTGAATGGGATTATGATTTAATGTTTTCAATATTTTTTAGCCATCAGCCACCAGTGAGTCTCGAGCAGATGGATGAATCACAGGAGCTGAGTGCCAAAGACCAGGTTCCCATTGTTCGACTTGTCCTGGCCCTATGGTTTGCCATCATCTCACACTCGGACCTTGTGTGTTACTTCATGGTGTTCCTCTATCAGATAAAATCGGCCACCATCTTGTCTCTACCTCTGCCACTCATGGTGTTTTTATGGGGAACACTCACATTCCCAAGACCCACCAAAACTTTTTGGGTCACTATGATTGCTTACATTGAGGTATGCAATATATAGTATATTTTGGATGGAAATTGAGAAATTTTCACATTGTAATTTTTCACCTATTTTCTGTTTCCCATAATTTGTAATTTCATAATAAATATGGTGTTTGATGAGATCTGTTGTTGAATAAAACATTGTAGAACCCATACTGTAATTTGTTAGGTAAGTGTGACCTACATCTAAATTTCACAATAACAAGAATAATTTTTCAATCCTTAAATACATATTTAGACATTGCTTCAGATATACAGTTGGTTGAAAAATACTTCATTTAAAAATGGCAGATGTTACAGAAATGATTGTAATTATTGCTGTTTGTGTAATATTATTTGGATAATTTAATTAAGAATAAGATGGAAGAGACAAACACCATGCATAAGGGCAGAGAAATTCATAAAAAAAATTTTGTTCAGATGTCCTCAAGGAAGGAGACTATGTGGGAGACTTAGACATAAATGGTAGGGTATTCCTAAAGAAATTTGGTGTGATGCTGCAGGCTGGATTCACCTGATACAGTATAGAGCCCATTGGAAAGATTTTATGAATACCTTAAAGAATCTCAAGTTTCTAAAGTGCAGGGAGTTTAATGGCCAGTGGAGCAACTATCAACTCTCGAAAAACAGTTGACCTCTGCGTGCTTCTACCACACACAAATTATAATGACTGCAGTTTGTTGCATGTTGAGTAACCAATGCAAAGACAGCAGTCATACAGTACAGATCATTTTACAGACCACTGTATTGTTGAATATCTGACTATCCAGGTCCTTGTTTTGTTGCCTTACAAAAAGTGCTGTATATGAACATGACCAAATTTGTCACTGTTGTCACTTAACATTCAGTGATGCTGTTGGTGATTAATGTTGAAATATAGTTGATTTCGTTGCCAGGATTATCAGTGGCGGTTTTGTTTTTGCAGGTTATTGTGATTGTGAAGTGGCTGTTCCAGTTTGAGTTCCTGCCGTGGAATAAAACTGAGATACTTGAGAAGAACCCATTCTATGCCCCTCGAATCATTGGAATTGAGAGAAAATCAAACTATGCCACATATGACTTGTTCCTGCTGCTCATCATATTTTTTCACAGGTAACAGTTCACAAGGGTCATTAGCCCTTACTTGTTCAGAATACACATACATGTTACATGTGTCTTGAAGCTTAAGTCTGCTTTGCATGGTTGAATTGCAATTCATCATGTTAACAGAATGGATAGTAAAAGAAAACTATGTCAAGTGTTTAATAGTAATTTCCAGGGAAATTAGTAAGAGGACAACTAGATAAGCAAATTGTGGAGCTGTATACAGATATTAATAGATGCAAAATTAAAAACTGGAAAGAAATGTCAAATATCTTAACTGACTGGGAGAAGTCCATTAAGGAGGCGAAGATCCGCACTAGACTGTAGTGTCATCTAAGAAGAATAAGAAGCATTACATGGAAGAAAACTATTAGTTTTTACGTTTGTTGACCCTATTCTTGACACTGTAGATGCAAAATTAAAACCTGGAGACAGAAGTCAAAAAACAGACCTGGTTGGGAGAAATCAATTAAGGAGGCAAAGGTCCACAGGAGACTGTAGTGCCATCAAGGAAGAAGAAGAGGAAGAAGCATTACATGGAAGAAAATCTTTATTTTGTACATCTTTATTTTTTACCCTTTTCCTGACACAATTGTCATCCAGATCTCCACCTGGCTGGCATGCCATTTCAACTTACAATTCATATCCGGTTTATTTTGTTTATGTGTGGTTTATTTCATTATGCAGTCAGTACCTTGGGCCATGTATAATTGAATGGTAGATTGGTTAGTGAGGAATAATTTGGAAAGGATATAGAAGGAAGGGACTGTGGTCTGATTAGAAGTGTGAATACTATCCTTCCATTCAACTGGAGGGACTGAAGAAAGTAATGTGAAATTTGAGACCATCCAGTCAGTGGAACACTAATGAACCTAGGGCTTCCTGGACACATCACACGTGCTACTTACCTGACTGTGATGTTTGTGTCTTTTGTTATACATTACTTTATTCCAAACAACTTTGGCCTCAATAATGATAAGTTTATTTCAAATTTTTCTGGTATGGACACTATCCTAGAGATATCAGTAGTATACAGAAAACTGTTATGCACTTTATATGAAGATAAAATCAATCAATGCATATGAACATACAAGAATACATTTGGCATGAAATTAAACCAAGACCAGAAGTGGCCAGGGAAAGAGTTATTGAAATGAAGTTGCTGGTGGAGAAAAGTATGCAATGGGAAACTATCCTTATTTGGGTTGCCCATGACTTTCATAACAGCATACAAAATTACTGGGATGGTTCCTTACAACAGACCATGTCATGTTATTTCCTCATCCATCACATTGTGTCATTCATAGACATCCCATCACAGCACAGGATAACGTATACACTTGCTAACTTTTTTACATGAATGTGAATACAGTAAGTGAGTGAATGGTTCTTTACAGGTACATGTTAAAATCGCTGGGATTATGGAAAACTACATATGAAGACCCAGACGTGTTCAAAGAAAAAGAACAGAAATTCCGTTTGGACAGAGAAGGAGAGTCTGTAGGTCAGCACCGGGTGGATGAGGAAGGTACCTTGACAGCAAGTGCTGCTGCCTCTGCAGGCAAGGACATTTCTGCTCTAAAACGTGGAGGAAGCAGGTTATCATATTCAGCACCTGGTCTGGGTATCTCTGGGTCATCATCCCAACTCACACGAGGTTCTGGTCTGCGTCGCCGCTCCTCAGCAGGCAATGTATCAGAGCAGGTGAGATATGGTACTTTGTGTCACATATATACTGAGTGATTTATGAGTTACAGACGTAACTGCAGGAGATGATTTCTGAGGTCTGTGTGATCAGAACATGTCCTACCAACATACATTCTATTGTCAGTGGTTATGGTGCTGTGGATTTTTTTAATTTTCAAAAGTGCACTTCTGTGAACCATTCATACATGGTAGGTGAACTTGAACAAGCATTGTTTATACCACCAAATGACAGCTGATATAAACTGATTTCAGGCTTATCTCTTGCACTTGCACATACACTATTCACTAGAGGGTGGTGAGGTGAGTTGCAGTTGAGTGTGGAATTTTCAAAAACATGCTTTAAAGACATGTCATTCAAAATTAATGGCACTTTTTTCATGAAGTCAAATTTAGACATTAAATTTATCAGGTAATGTGCCTTACATTTTCAGTAATCCTTACCATTTATTTTAAGTTTCAAGCAGTTGTAATGCTATAACCATTCAGAATTGGATACATGTCTATAATAATGTTTTTGGTGACAAAACCTAGCAAGTCATCTCCTGCAACTTTGTCAGTAAATCATTAATAACCCTATACAGTGTTGTTGTTGTTCTATAAAACAGTGTAGAAGTATACTTCTTGGGAATATTAATGTTCTATGACTGTATTATTCCCTGATTTGCTTGCATTGATCTTCATTTATTGCAGTTCCAAATCTGTTGTCCAAGGCTGAGTATTATAGATATCACTGCACAGTGGTGGAAATTGCTTGTCATTTGTAGACTCTTTTATGAAGTATTCACCACAACACAACTGTTTCAAATAAGGTTGTGCATCTTGATGATATCTGTATATTGTATAATAATTGTTTATCTGTTATGATTTTGGTCAGGAAGGTTGCATTGCTTCAAAAGCACTAATGGTACTAAGTCCTGGATGAGACGTGAGATTTTCATAGCATTGAAGATTTGGATTATGTCGTTCTGTGTTATGACACCATGTATTCTTGTAGGTATTACCACATATAAGACTCGTGGTGCCATAAACTATTTAAGTTGTGTTAATTTACAGTACTAATCCTATAGCATTATACAACCTCATTTGCACTTATCAGGTGGTGACGCAGGGAGGCAGACGTCTCAGTGCCTACAAGATGACCGCAGATCAGTCTGAACCAGGAGATCATGTCAGGTCTGCTGATGAAGAGCCAAGTGCCTCCAATCTGATTGTGGTTCACACAAATGAGGAAAAGTCTAGTGATCACATCCCTGGGTTCCTAATAATGGCGTAAGTACCAATATATCATACTTGGTTCTTTGAATTCTTGGGATCTTTGGAAGATCATTTTACATCCTTTTACATTAGTACATATTAGTTCCTACAGCAGAGGTAAAACAGGTTGTGACTAATTTCTTATACTTCTTACCAACCATGATCACTTACATGTTACTTGGTACTATGTAATATCGTGGTCATGTGCACAACAAAAATGAAACGTGTAGAATTTTATATGACTGAAATCAGGCACGAAGTAGGAGTAATTCCACTCATTCATGATTTCCTTACATTTTTCCATATGTAGCATTTCTGTGCCTTCAGTTAATTGTGATATGTCATGTACCTAATAAGGAGAGACACCAGTATGTCTTAAGAAAAACCTCACTTAAGGATTATGACTTTCCCAAGTCATGTGATAAGTTCCATGGCAAAACAAAGGTGAAGACCAGTCTACACCACTTAACTTGAACATCTGTACCCATTGGTAATTAAGTGGATTGTAGACTAGTGTTTATGTGGAAATCAACTACTAGTTTGAATCAGAGTATCCCCACCTCCTTCTTTTTGGCATGTATGCGTACGTTCTTGTATACACATAGACATATGTCCTCTTATACTCTGTACAACAACAGTGATAGTGAATCTTCAGTATTGACTCTTTGTTCTTTCATTATATAGGTTACTTTTTACTTTACATGAATTTGAGTAAGTATCCACTAAGACTGAATAGTTGTATCTTCTTTCATTTCTTCACCAGCTGAGATCACTTTTTCAGATTAAAATCCTTATTTCCTTAGGCTTTCTTCTCTTTTTCAGCACCAGTACTATCTTGGATTAATACCTCTGAATAGTTGCACGTACTATGTGGAAATGTCTGAAACTTTGGCAACTACAATTAAGGTTTAAGCATGTAAGAAATAACATCTCTGAAACATTGATGATATAACAAGTTTTCATGCATGACTGTCATGTTCTTAACATAAAATGATACATGTTGCCTTTTGTCAGTAGTGGAGGGAGCTCTTCAGTGTGTATGTCACTGTGTTTCCCACTACTGTCTGTAAATATAACAGTAATACTTGTGTGCAGTAATGACGTGCTTAATTATATGTGCAAAGAAGTTGTTGTCTAATGGAATTCTAGGTTCTTTGGAGCAGCTGTTCCTTCACCCCTATTTGCCTCCACCATTTAGTTCAGAATGGTTTGTTGCATGAAATGTTACTTTGGTTTAAGAATGAAGTAAGTCTTCTGTCCTAAGTTGGCAAAAATATAGTACTCTGCACTGCTAATTTGCTGCGTGAAAGATGGAGTCATCACAACAGGTTCCAAAGCACCATCCAATTTGTTTTAAGTTTTGTCAATTAATGGAGTGCTTTCACCAAGCCATAGAATTTGATCTGAATACTGTTGCATGTATATCTCCACTAGTTATTAGAAGATATCCTTATTTGTTCGCAGCAGTCTCTTGCAGTACAGTAATGTAGCTGCAGGTTCTTCCCTACCTTTTTTCTGGTGCACAGACATGTGTCGTAATCTGCTCTGTTTTTGGTCTTCCTGCTTTTATCCCATGATTAAACTCATAACTTTCAGTCTGAATTTGCCATTTTTAATCAATAGCATTGCTTTTACTGTGGACATCTTTATTTGGTCCATTCAGCTATAAATATTAGCATAGATGTGTAATTCCTTTGTACGTTTCAATCCCTCCCTAACATTCTTTCATTCTTTTCTGTTAATTACACAGTTAGCTCAGATTCTTTAGTGTGTAGGCCTCTTGATAATCTGTGTACCACATATTAGTCTGAATCATTTTTTGTTTTTTTCTGCCTGCATTAGCATGTTTTCTATTTAGCCCTCTCTGACTATGATGTAATGGAGTCACTGTCATGTGTAAAGTGACCAGCCTTCCTTTAAGTTCACCCCACAAAAAGGGTTACCTCTTTCACCAAATTTTCCAGTCTTATTGTCATCATTGCAATTGTGGATTTTATTCTTGATCCTAGACAAGGCACCATTACCAAAAACCTAACATCAAGTCAAGGTCTGTTGTGACCTTAACTGTGACATTTAGGTCCATTGTGCTTTATATAAACTGGAGCACCCAAAATGAGCTGTGATTCTCCATCATGTACGACAGTCTTGGAGTTCTAAGATCACTGGCAACTATCAGGAGGTCATTCTGAGTACAGCTGCTACCTGTTATGCTCCATTTACTCCTCATTAACTGTGTAAATTTATTTTCAGCTCAAAGCGATATTGTGATTCAGTGAAGGTCTTCTTCGATCACCTGCTGTCCAGAGCCCAGCGTGTTACTGTTGATGTGTATGCACTAATGTTTCTCTGTGACTTCTTCAACTTCATGGTTGTCATCTTTGGCTTTGCATCATTTGGAGTGAGTTTATATTGTACATATTTTCTTCGTCATATACAACATTAACTTTTCAGAATAGTAATAAGTAATATATCATTGTCTTCCATTTGTAGAAAATTTATATTAAGTCACTACTGACTATCAATTTTTATACATTTGTAATGCCTCCTGAGACGATACTCCAACTTAACTGTATCCTGCTCACTAAGGTACTACAGATTAAGAGACTTTGACTAATAGCCTCAACGTCTTGGTGTCCAATTTTGGTAGCTGCCACCAGACAGATTCTGACCAAATTTGGATAGTAGGAATCTGACAAACTACTATATTGTACAGTATAATAAAATATAAATACACTCAATTGTATCCCTGGGTCAACTTATCTGGTACTTAAGGTTATCATAAGTAGATGGCCAAATGTACGTTAAATATATAAGTGAAAAGTAATAATTAACCAAAAGAACATATTTAATATATAAAGATAAACCTAAAGTTTATAAACAACTATTAATTTACACGAATACAATAAAATAAGTGAAAGAAATTTGAATTTAGTAGTTAATCGAATAATTGCTTTGCCCTTCTCTATATAACCCAATATATGCCAGAAATTTAGAATTAATTTCAAAATAATTTTCCTAAACTGAAGGTAGCCAAAATTGCTCAACTTGTGTGGAGATGAATGTAAAAGGTTTTCTAAACATGTTCAACACAAGCTTACCTTTTGATTAGCAGAAGTAACAAACATCTTGTGCACATAATATAGTTTCTTCCTTGGTATGAAAGTCAACTTTTTCCACAATATAGTACGTAGACCAAATACGTAGATATGACAAATAATAGTCACGAGAATGAGGCCAATCACCTGGTTACAATGGGTTTTATAGAGTAAGGCAGCTGACTCATCTGAAACGTGCGTATTTTCCAGTACACTGAACTGCCAGCTGAGTTTTCTTACAGTAGGATTTCAAAGACTCTGCCACATTACAGTAAAATGAAATCAGTATGCCTTAATCATACATATTTTCCAGTGCACTGAACTGATGAAAAAGCTTACTTTTAGTTGGCATGCAGTAGCCTTGTCATATCCATGTATGACTGTTTTTCAAATTTAAACTCAAATTTTATGTGCACATTGTTCATTCATTACACATTCTTTGAATTAAGTGCATTTAGTGGAGGAAATCATTTCTCTGTGACCCCCATTTTTGCAGAACTCTAGATTTGATATTCAGTGTGTCTATTAAAAGTTAAAAAAAAATGTCATTTTGATCTTTGTCACAACTAAGACACGAACTCCAAGGAGCACTGTCTGTCTTGAGAAGCTAATATTTTATTGGCTATTCAAGAAATTTTCCATTTGTTGTGGCACCTGAAAAATCATTAACCATGTTCAAAAGGGCCCATCATTTATCGCTGCACCAAGCTTTATGCATTCAGTTCACTCTGTCCAATCCTATTTCTGTAAGATCTATTTTAATATCATCCTTCCCTCTGTGCCTGGGTCTTACACATTGTCTATTTCCTTCAGGCTTCCCACCAAAATTCTCTATGTTTTTCTCCACTGTCACGTATACGGTTGGTAAAGTTGTCCTTATGCATGCTATGAAAGCATATAGAGGGACTGGAGTTACAGAGGCACTCATTGTTAGCCTCAGCACTAGATGGCAGTGAGTGGTCAGTTCCACACCCTAGCCACCTTACCCCTGGGGAAAGAGTCCCTGGTTCCCATTGAATAGGAGTCTGGATGGGCCTCAGAGCCAGTCTGGATGTTTTGTTTTACTGCATCACAAACCCTTTTTTATGAGAGGCTCAAGTAAATGTGTCCTGAGTCAGTTGGCTCCATTCTTTAGCTTCACACCATAATTCTCTAAGTTTTATTAATATCTGTCCATTTCTGCCTGGGTCTTCCAACCCTCTTTTCTGTATTTTTTCTCACCAAGTGTGTTCCATTCTGATTTCTCCTATATGTGGACCGTAGTTTAGTCATTTTATTCTCTTTTGAATTAAACACTCTTAATAGGTAAGGGAGTCAGGACATCATAATTGGTATATAAGTGACTAGGCTATGAGCTGGATGGTTCAGTGTTTGGATCCTGGCAGGAGCAAGAGATTTTTCACTTCTCCAAATTATCAAGACAGGCTCTGGACCTATGTAGCCCCATATTCAGTGGGTACCAGGGATTCTGTCTCTGGGGATAAAACTGTGAGACTGTGGAGTTGACCATTCACTGCATCTAGTGCCGATGGTATTAGAAATGAGTGGAACTGTGCCTTTGTATCGCCTATTTGCCTCATGGCAGACACAAGGACAACTTTACAATGAAACTGTGAAGCTGTTCGTTATGTGATTTTTCTTCCCTTCCCTGTTGCCTCATTTTTTCTTAGGTCTAAATGTCCTCCTTACCATTTTGTAACAGATGAGCTTCAGTTGCATTTTGTTTAATTATTTGGGTAAGTAGGAAAAGTGCCCACACCCTAAAGAAAGTGTGTCAGTCTTTGTCAGACTTCAGTCTACTGAAATGATGATGTTTGTAAAACTGCTGTTGATTTCCAGTCTGACCTGGGTGAAGGAGGAGTTTCTGCATATCTGGAGGAGAACAAGGTTCCTATTCCATTCCTCGTTATGCTCATACTGCAATTTGCTCTTATTGTAGTGGACCGAGCACTGTACTTGCGTAAATATATTCTTGGAAAGATTGTGTTCCAGTTCTTGCTTGTAGTTGGAGTTCACATATGGATGTTCTTCATTCTGCCTCTAGTCACTGACAAGTAAGTAGGCAAGCTAGCAAACTTGCTTTCCTGTCTTTCTTAAAGAGAAAAAGAAAGCAAAACTACTTTTCTTCCCTAAATAAAAAGGTGTGTGTGTTTGCATACCCATGTGTGGTCATTAATGTTATTGAAAACAAGAATGAGCAGTGCACAGTTTGGAACACAGTTGTTATGCTGATAATGACCCCAAAACAGGAGATGATTTTTATATAATTTCATATAATTTTGTTATAGTAGTGAGTGTTAAATGGGAAAGGGTGACCATTAACCCTTTGCATTCACCCTTTGCATTCACTCTTTTCTATGCTGTGCTGGCTGGCCAGCCAGCCAGCCACCTCTGGTTAGTTTTGGTCCTTCTGGAATCTCTAGAGGTTGAGAAAGTTTTATATTTTAGTAGAGAAAACAGGTGCCAAATTTAATAATGTAATTAATACGTTCAGCTGGTAGATGACATACATGCACGTTTACAGTAACAGAAATTTTCCTTGATTTAAGAAGTACTTGTTAGAACCAGTCCAACAAATTGCAGCATAGGGAATCTGTGAAATTAATGTTGTCCAACAAATGAGCACAAAATGTTGAACCTGTTTGTATTTATGTATATCATACTTATTTAATGTGATTACATGATAACTTTGTGCATTGAAGTTGTTCTGCAAAACTTAAATAATTTCTGTCACAATGAGGTGCAAAATTAATATTCAGTATTGATAAATGAAATTAAATTCAATCCATGCACATTTTTTAAAGATTTGCAATTTATGTTTCTGTTTTACGCTAGACAGTGATATGTAAATTTCAGTTAAACTTCTATCTTCATGATTTGTAGAACTAGCTGAATAGTCTAAATGCAAAACAAAGTATGAATGAGGAAATAAATTGTGACTGTGGTATCATGTAGCCAAGTGTCCATGAATAAGTGTGCACAGTGATGAACCCCAACCACAAGAACAGTAACTGTCTTGACACATCTGACTGAAGGTTAATCTTATGCCATTCCATACAGTAAAAATTACGAAGTCTTTAATTTTTTATATAGGTATATGAAGCATAACAGGATCTGTGGCCAAGTGACAGCTTTTTTCCGTTGTAAAACATTTGTCATAAGTGTGAGAGTAATTGGACTAAAGGTGGCTATAAAATAAATTAACAGATTGCTCTTTTATATTTTCAAGTCTATTGTTATCTACCAGGTAAACAAGGCTTACTCAAGAATTGACCAAATTAAAGGACTGTATGAAACTACAAGGCTCTCCAGGAAAAAACAAGCACTTCCAAGTAGATTTCATACTACCTACTCATGTACTGGAAAAATTTGTTTTGTTTTATGAACATGAATTTGAAATTAAATCGTGTATGCCTTTAGTGTGAGTATACAGGGTGATTCATCAGTAGGAAATGATTTCCTAGGTCTTTGTGATCAAAAAAATTTATTTAAACATGTGTCCAATTTTGAATGGTTACAGAGTTGTAATTGATGGAAACTTAGAATAAAATGTAAGGGTTACTCAAAAGATATGATATAAATTAGTAAATGTAACACATATGTTATAAATTAAAGTCTGATCAGGAAAATGTGATTGTATTTGCTACTAGTTTGCCTGTGCAGAAAAATCTGTGCTTGTATTTTCCCAGTATCCTACAGTGGCTTTACAATTTAATGTTGAATTTTCCTAATGTTCTAGCAAAGAAATGTATCTGTGTTTTTCCTAAACAGAACACCTACAACCTACTTCCCATTTCTTATGCCTGTCATGTTGTTTTTACCAACTGAAGGAAATTAGAGTGTGGCATAGGGTTGGGATCAAGTGGTATAATATGCATATGAAGTACTGTGGAAACTGGTAAACTGGTTCAGCATCACAGTGCTTCTCCCAAATGGCTTACTGTGTGCAATGATTAGACTGACAGAAGCAAGTATCATATGTCTTGAAGCCAAAGAAATATTAATACTTGTGCATCATAGTAAAAGCAGAGTTGTGTGATGTACCTATGCAGTGTGCATCCCAAGTTTAGTCACTTTTGTTTGCATGAAAATACACACACAGACTCTGCATATACACATATATACGTGCACCAGCATGTATGTCAAAGTTAAAAGGAGGTGTTCTGAAACTGCTTCTCCTTGTATGAGTAGTGATGCAGCAGAAGTATAATAATTTCTAGTAATTACAGAACATCAGAGAGGGTAGATTTGATGGTATTATTAAAAAATTGACATGTTCTGTGCACCTGACTGCTGAGTGTAAAACAGTTGGAGACAGGCATAAAAAATGTACATGGGATGCACGATTTTCTGTTATATCGGGACACATGAAAATTATGCATTTTTATTTACTGTGATTTAGTAGAAATTAAAAGGTGTTATTAATTACCACTTGCAAAGGTATATTTAAAAATGGTATGTAATTTTGAAATTTTGAGAAGTATTTATGTGTTTCATTTCATTTCACAGGTAGTTTAGTAGAATGTGACAATTGAACTTCTTTACTAATGGTGGAGGTTTTGTTGCAGGCAATTCAATGCTGAGCTGCCGCCACAGATGTGGTACATGGTCAAATGCTTCTACCTGCTTCTTTCAGCATATCAAATAAGAAGTGGATATCCCACTCGCATCCTTGGAAATGTGCTGTGTAAACGCTACAATGCCGTAAACATGATCCTTTTTAAAGGGTATGGAGCCATTGTTTCCCTAGGGCATTATATGAATCTGCTTTCTCTCTTGATGCCCTTCTTATTATGTATTTACAGTAAATTACAGACAAGTCTTG
>Ga0209755_10004792_pt1 | contig 15769 bp, 13 predicted proteins | sample TergutCo191P1_FD_187301 | JGI IMG/M metagenome (GOLD analysis project Ga0209755, IMG submission 187301) | Cornitermes sp. P1 segment gut microbial communities from Petit-Saut dam, French Guiana - Co191P1 (SPAdes) (version 2) | ecosystem: Host-associated > Arthropoda: Insects > Digestive system... | reverse complement strand
GGCGTTGTATTTACAGACGCTGTAAAAAATCTTGCGTACATCATCAAGGCGCGCACTACTCTGTTACGCGACACCGGAGCCGCGCTCTCTCCCTTTAACGCATTTTTATTTTTACAGGGGCTTGAGACGCTTTCATTGCGCGTTGAACGCCATGTGGAAAACGCGCTTAAAGTTGTGGACTTCCTGAAAAACCATCCGCAGGTAGAAAGAGTTAACCATCCTGTGATGCCGAATCACAGGGATCATAAACTTTACAAACGGTACTTCCCAAAAGGAGCAGGTTCAATCTTTACATTCGAAATTAAGGGAGACTCAGAAAAAGCAAAAGTCTTTACAGAAAAACTCAAGCTCTTTTCGCTTCTTGCAAATGTTGCCGATGTTAAATCGCTTGTTATCCATCCTGCTTCCACAACACATTCGCAGATGACTGAAAAAGAGCTTCTGGAAAGCGGAATTAAACCCAATACGATAAGACTTTCAATCGGGACAGAACACATAGACGACATTATCGAGGATCTAAAACAGGGGTTAGGATGAGTCAGGAGTGAGATATGTTTAAGAAACAAATATTAATATTATTAATTATCTTTTGCTTAATCGTATCGTGTTCCAGGCATGATGAACTTTCGCTTGATGAGTATGAGGCTCAGGGTGTTGAAGGACTTGCGGAACTTCTTGCGAAAACTGTAAGCAAACCGTGGAAAGGCGAAGAGTTTTTACCCGGAAAGATCGGCGGAACATGGTATTCCGCCATGAGAACCGAACCTAAAAGTTTTAATTATATAATTGCAGAACAGGATAGTGATACAAGCTCTGTTATGCGCAATATGAATGATTTTTTAATTTATTATGATGTGGTAGCGCGCGGCTGGAAACCGCTGCTCGCATCTCCTGAAATAGTCATCAATGAAGCAAACGATACCATGCAGGTTATTTATACGCTCCGCGATGATATTTACTGGACTTATTACAATTCAAACAGAAGAATAAAAGTTACAAGCGACGATGTTATTTTTTGGTATAATGAAATAGAAGGCGATCCTGCTGTGGGAAGCTCAGGTTATTATCAGCAGTTTGTTATGATGCCTGACGGCAGCGAAGATCGCGTCACCATAAGCAAAATTGATAACTTGCGTTTTTCATTTAATTTTCCGCGCATAATCGCAGATCCTCTTTTATCAACTAACATGGATTTTGGTCCCATGCATATTTATGAGCCTGCGAAAAGAAACGGCGGAGCAGACGGACTGAGAACTATCCACACTGTAGCGGAAAATCCTCAAAATATTCCGTCCATAGGCGAATGGTTTTTGGTTGAATACACTCCCGGGCAGAGGCTTTTATATAAACGAAATCCAAATTACTGGAGAAAAGATTCCGCCGGCGTTTCAATTCCATACGTTGAGGATTTGATTGTCCGCATAATTCCTGAGGAAAATACGCAGCTTCTTCTTTTCCAGAAGGGTGAAATTGATTCATACAGTCTTCGTCCTGAAGATTTGGACACTCTTGTAAACAAAGGAGACGGAAGTTACACGGTCTTTAATTCAGCCGGAGGTTTAACAGCCAGCTTTTGGACATTTAATCAAAATCCTGTTAATTCAGGCAAACCTCAGTATGAATGGTTTACGCAAAAAGAATTCCGGCAGGCGATGAGCTGCCTTTTACACCGCTCAAGGATAAATATGCAGGTTTACCGCGGGCTTGCGGAACCTAAACTCACCATTTTCCCTGAACCAAATCCTTATTACAATCCCGATTTAAAACTTCAATATATTTTTAATACAGAACGGGCGCTGCAATTGCTGTCTTCCATCGGCATTAAAAGGGACAAAAAGGGAGACATGCGCGACAGCAAAGATCGTCTGATTGAATTTGATCTGTCGGTGGCGTCAACCAGCACAATGAGTCAGGACATTGCTTCGATAATAATGGACGAACTTTCCAAGGTTGGCATTAAAATCAATATCCGGACAATGGATTTTCAGCTTCAGGTGCAGCAGTTATTCGAAACTTTTGACTGGGATTCAACGATAATTGGTCTTTCCGGAGCAGGCATTTTCCCAAGTCAGGGAAGCAATGTCTGGCCGTCATCCGGAAATCTTCACATGTGGAATCCAAATCAGGAGGTGCCTGGTACAGCCTGGGAAGCGCGTGTTGATTATCTTTACAAAGAAGGACAATACACGCTGGATACTCAAAAGGCGCAGGCGATTTGGGATGAGTTTCAGTCGATACTTCTGGAAGAAGTTCCGCTGATTTATCTAATGCGTTCCCGCGGTTTTTGGGCATTAAACAACCGGTGGGATCAAAGAAATGTATATTACGACAACATGAATGGCGCAGAAACTACTTTTATACATCTTAAATAAGGAAGTAAAATTGAGATCACCGAAAGAATTAAATATTGACAGTAAACTTATAGAAAAAGTTGAAGCCCTGGGGCTTTCAGGAAAGGCGTTAAAATGCCTAAACCTGCTGCTGGAAAATGAAGAGGTTCAGTATTCGCAGGAATTCGCGAATACTGTTTCGATTATAAGGCTCGGTTTTAATGATCACGGACCTGTCCACATGAAGACAGTTACGCGCAACGCAATTAAAATGCTCGACATTCTAAGAAAGGGCGGAATTAAAACAACGCTGGAAAACGACGGCTGCGGAAATTTTGAAGACAGCCTTATTGCGGTAATGTTATCCGCCATGCTTCATGATATCGGTATGTGCATGGGAAGGCAGAATCATGAACAGCACAGCATAATTCTCTCCTACCCGATTATCGAAAAAATTTTAAATGAAGTCTACGAAAACAATCTGCAAAAAAAGGTTATTGTCCGCGCGGTCGCGCTTGAAGGAATCGCGGGGCACATGGGAACGCTCAGTATTTCTTCAATCGAGGCGGGTATTATTCAAATCGCCGACGGCAGCGACATGACCAAGGGAAGAGCGCGTATTCCAATCGCCATGGCGCATCCTCCCAGAGTCGGGCACATTCATCAATATTCAGCTAACACAATAGAAGATGTTTTTATAAAAGCCGGAAACGAAAAACCAATCCGCATCGATATACACATGTCAAACGAGGCTGGTCTTTTTCAGGTGGAAGAAGTATTAATGCATAAAATCGCAGGCAGCACAGCCAAGCAGTTTGTCGAATTATACGCCACTGTCCAGAATGAAGAGCGAAGGTACATATAAAAAATTCAGCCTTTTCGGATATACAACGGCAGTGAACCGGCTTCTTTATCGTCAATGAAAAGGACAAAATTAACAAGCCCGTGGTTTTTAATGTGTAAATTGGCGATATTAAAAACAAGATGCGAAACTGCCGACGCGTTTCCTACGCCTTTTACCTCAATGTTGCCGGTTATCGCTTCCATGCTCATTTCGCCTTCCAGGTCGCGCGTTTCTATGCGGAAAGTATGAGAGCCGAACTCCCAAATATCAAAACGCATCCGGATGACTACAGATAACTGCGGATGCACGCACGGAAAGTTACGCGAAATTATTGTGTCAAATGTGCCTACAATGGTCAGTTTGCCGCCGCTTTCCTGGGCAAAATCACAAAATGTTAATAGTTCAATTTTAATAGAACACCTCGTTAATTCTCAATTTTATTTACTTCTTCTATACATATAAGATACGCTTTTTCAAGATCAGAAACCGCCTCTTTTACCGCGCTTTTTTTATCATCTTTATAATGAGAAAGACGCCCGCTTAGATTTATTACAGGAGCGGGTTTTATGATAATCTTTCGCGGCGGTATATTGATTCTGCCAGAGATCGCGCCTCCCATTGTGCGGTTCGCAAAATCCCAAAGATTCTGTACAAATTCTATTTTTAAATGAAGATCTGTTTCTTTATCGGGAAGCGGCTTTCTGAAATACCAGCCAAAATCAGCCAGTTCCTGATGACGCGCAATATGCCATGCTTCTCCCGCGTTTAAATCCATTACGCTGCGTTTAACATTCGCGGTCTTGTCAAGATTATCAACATCAGGAAGAAAAATCATATCCCAGCAAATATGCCTTACCTTGTATAAACGCTGGAAAAAATCGCCTTCGCTTTTTAAACCCAGCATTCGTTCCGCGGTCTCAAGCGCGTTATTCACAACTTTATCAAGACGTTCTTCAAATGATGCAGAGTTATCAGTTTTTATTTTATACCGTTCTTCATTAATTTCCAAAATAAAATCGCTGCACTTTTTTATTCTGTCTTCAAAAGAAAACATTTTATTCTCTTTACTTTTAAAACCGCAGAATTTTTCGATCTTTCTTAAAAGTTTTTCCATTGCCGCCTTTCCCGGATTCCCGTAGCGGAAATGAATGGAAAGCGGCAGAATTTCAAGCGGACAATTATTATCTTTTTCACTTAACAGATTTGCCGCCTGAAAACCAATTCGGATAATGCCTGTTTCCAGACGCGGAATTGAATCTGTCGTGTACGAAACCTGTCCTTCCGGCGCAAGAGCCAGCGGGTATTGACCGTTTAAAATTGAATCATAAATTTTTGCCATTCCTTTAGAATCAAGTTTTGTATGATGAATGGGGATGGCTCCAATCTTTGGCATAACAGTACGGGCGATCCAGCCGCCCCATCGCGCAACTTCATATCCGTAAACAAAAACCGCGTGAGGTCTTTTAGGAAAACGAATCTTGCCGCATGCCGCGAGATATTTTACCCTAAAAAGAAAAAACCATGTTAAAAGCTGAGGCTCTCTTCCGTCTGGATGGCGAAAAGCTATAAGGCATCTGCTTTTTTTAGAGAGAGTTCTTTGAAAAACATCAAAAAGAATTTTTTCGTCATGTAATTTTATTTTCGCAGGTCCGAAAAGCATTAACATATATGGTTTAACAAGAAATGATAAAATAAAAATAGCTAATTTTGAAATATTTGGCTGCGCAACATGAACATCCGGCGAAGCGCTAATCACCGGCGTTTTGTATGGTTTATACATAAAAAGATGTTAATGCCTTCATGTTGATATGTCAAGCCGAACAAGTCTAACGACAAATGTGAAATGACTAATGAGAAGTTTATTACTCACCAGTCATAACACATCAATAATTTTACTGCTCTTCTTTCGCCGTTTTGGAAGCCGCCTTGGCAGGTTTTTCCGCCTTGGTGCCGGGAATTTCCCTTCCTGGGAATATCTGTTTGCGTAATCTGATTTCCAGTTCTTTCAGGAAATCTGGATGCTGTTCAAGATATTCGCGCGTATTGTCTCTGCCCTGCCCGATTTTTTCTTCGTTGTATGAATACCATGCGCCGCTCTTTTTAATTATTTCGTATTTAACCGCGCAATCCAGCAGGCTGCCTGTCGCAGAAATTCCTTTGCCGAACATTAATTCAATTTCGGTTTTTCTGAAAGGAGGCGCGACTTTATTTTTAACTACCTTGACCCGCACCCTGTTGCCGATGGCGTCCGCGTCTTTGCTTACTTCGATGGTTTCAGTTTTACGGACTTCGAGGCGCAATGATGAATAAAATTTAAGCGCGTTTCCTCCGGTAGTGGTTTCCGGGTTGCCGAAGAATACGCCGATCTTCATTCGGATTTGATTTATGAAAATTAATATCGTTCGCGATTTGCCGATTGTCGCAGTCAGTTTTCGCAAAGCCTGGCTCATGAGCCGCGCCTGCGCTCCCATCTGCGCGTCGCCCATCTCGCCTTCGATTTCTGATTGAGGCGTAAGCGCCGCGACTGAGTCGACAACGATTACATCAACCGCACCTGAACGGACAAGGCTTTCTGTGATTTCCATTGCCTGCTCGCCGTTATCAGGCTGAGAAACCCAAAGTTCATCGATGTTTACGCCAAGCTGCCTTGCGTAAACAGGGTCAAGAGCGTGTTCCGCGTCAATGAACGCAGCGTTTCCGCCGAGCTTTTGAGCTTCCGCAATTGCATGAAGCGCAAGTGTCGTTTTTCCGGAAGACTCAGGACCGTAAATTTCGATAATTCGTCCGCGCGGATATCCTCCGATTCCAAGAGCTTCATCCAGAAGGATGGAACCCGAAGGAATTACCTCGATACCAGCAGCCGCATCGTGCGTACCCAGTTTAATTAATGATCCCGCGCCAAATTGTTTTTCAATCTGAAGCCGGGCCGCTTCCAGGGCTTTAATTTTTTCCTCGCTTGAAGCGTTAGGATTGACCCTGGTTTTTTCTGTCTCATTAGACTTTGCCATAAATATCTCCTCCCCCGTATATGGCGTTCAGGATGCGCTGCGCATGACCGAAACTGGAATATTTTTACATTTTTACATAAAACATTACATCATACTACTATAAATTTGTCAAGTACAAATTTAAGCAATTGATTTTTTTTTCTTTACAATAAATAATGATAATATGAATCCATTTATTGTCTGCGCGACCCGTTCCATGCGAAATTATGCCTCCGGAGTAATACAGCATTTATCCCAATATTTATGTTTCTCAAAGATTGCGGATCAAATAAACGGGATTGATCTGTTGAACACCGATATATTCGCAGACGGCGAAATAGAAGTATCTGTTAATTCATCGATACGCGGAAGGGATGTAATTCTCTTTTCTTCAAACTCGCGAAACGAAGCGGGCGTTGGCGTCAAAGAAGCGCAAATTGAAGTTTATCATGCCGTAGACGCACTCATTCGCTGTCAATCCGGCAAGATCATTGTATTTGAGCCTTTTATTTCCTGCTCGCGTTCAGATCGCACAACCCGCAGAAGCTCTGTCGGTTTATGGGTTCACCTAAAAACACTTTCCAGTCTCGGCGCGCGGCATATTGTTACATTCCAGCTTCATTCCGATAAATCCAAAACAATGGTTGATCCTTCTGTCTGCGCAATTGATGATATACCCGCTCTTACCCTTTTAAAAAAACACCTTTGCGATGTTTATATAAAAACAAAAGAAAAACTGGAACAGGATGTAAGGAACAACTGGGCTTTTTGTTCCGTAGACGCAGGCGGAGAAAAACTTGCCCGTGTTTTTGCCAATTCATTCGGCGCGCCGCTTGTAGTCGCGCACAAACAGCGCGATTATTCTAAACCAAATACAGTTGAATCCATTAATATTCTTTCCGCCGATCCTGTAGAAGGCAAGAGCCTCTGGATAGTGGACGATATGGTTGATACTGCCGGCTCTGTAGAAAAACTTATACGCACTCTTGCGCATTTAAAACCAAAAGATATAAACATTATTTCCGTTCACGCGATATTTTCGCCGCCTGCAATACAGAGGCTGCAAGCCCTTTCGCGGGAAGGTCTTTTAAACCGGATGATTGTAACAGATACAGTATGCTGCACCAATTATAAAAATGAAATTCCGGGGCTTGAAATTGTACAATCCGCGGAACTTGCATCCATGATAATAAAGGCGATAATCAACAATGAATCAATGAGCAAATTGCTGCGTCCGTTTGACGCGGGTATTTATCTTGGTTCAAAATAATTTTTTTGGTTAACACGAAACGCGGATTAACTTTGAATCTCTGCGGTTTATAATTCTTTAGTATCCAAAATTAACGTAACAGGTCCGTCGTTTGTATAGGAGACTTTCATGTGCGCCTGAAACTCTCCGCTTTCGCAGGTCAATCCCTGCTTTTTTACCGCTTCAATAAAATATTCATAAAGCTCTTTCGCTTTTTCGGGCGGAGCCGCTCCGTTCCATGAAGGGCGTCTGCCCTTTCTGGCGTCAGCAAGCAGGGTAAACTGGGAAACCGCCAATACGCCCGCACAAACGCCGCTTTCTGTTAAATCTTTAAGAGAGAGATTCATTTTATCGTCAGTATCATTGAATATTCTAAGATAGGCTATTTTTTCGGCAAGCCAGTCAGCGTCCTTCCCGCAATCGTTATGCGCAATCCCAAGATAAATTAATAATCCGCTGTCAATCTTACCTGTAACAGAGCCGTTAACACTTACAGACGCTTCAATAACTCTTTGAACTACAGCCTTCAAATTCCTTATTCCTCAAGCCTGCCGGATTGATGTACCGCCGTTCCTTCCAATATGAAACCATTTGTTGAATTCCCATCCAGTACTATTTTTCCCAATATTTCCATATCGCGTTCGGTATTTATCTTGTAAGGACCGCTCATAAAAACATATACAATTCCTTCAAGCATTGTACGCGTATCATAACTTACTATAAAATCAAAATATGTATATTCATCCGTTAATTCAACATTTCTCGCCATACCGTGCCAGAGAACAAAAACATCTTTATATACCGCAGGCTCTTTGCTTACTTCTGTAAATGAAACATTATCTTTAGATTTAAAATTATGAAATCCGGGCTCTTCCATACTGTTAATCATTAACTGAGCCCTGTTTTTAATTGACTGTGAAGCGTTGGATAAAAGAATTTTATTTAGGTTAATTTTTGCTTTTTCATCGCGATAATCGGTAAAAAAAGATAAGGCTTCATTGTACAGTCTTATTACCTGATCCTGCGTTAGAGGATTAGTCTGAAAATAACCGCCGGCTTGCACCGCATTATTTTTTTCCGCGCCGGAAAGCGCGTATTCGGCAGTTTGGCGCTGATTTGCCTGTTTAAACGGACTTGGCAATATTTTTAGCATCGCAAGAATTCCGTATGTAAGCAAAAAAACAGATGCAATTATAATTACGATTTTAACAATTGTATTTAAGCTGGCAGCGGGCGCAGGAATCGGTGGAAATAATTTTTTCAAATTGTTTTCTGCCGCCATCCAGTCGGAAAGAGCCTCGGAAGCGGAATGTTTGCGTATAACAGCAAGAGCTTTTTTCGCAATTTTGTTTTTTGGATCCATTTCCTGAACATCAAGATAGAAATCTACAGCCTGAACTGTTTTTGTCAGTCTTAAAGAATGAATGGCAAGACCGAGCAATGTGTTCGGATCCTGCATTTTTATTTTTCTTGCAAATTTAAAATTTTCCTGGGCGTCTTCATAATTGCCTGCGTAAAGACTTATTACCCCGTAAAGGTAATAATACTTAAAAGAATCATAAAAACGTTCCTCGTCGGCTTTTAAAAGACTCAGCGCGCCAGCGTAATTGTGTTTTTTTGTCAGTTGAGCCGCCTTTTGTAAAACGGGATCGGTTTTCATAATTAATTGCAATCACCTGTAATTTCTTACGGCGTCTTCAATATCATCAAGAGCTTGTTCTGTCAGATCAATTTCGCCGTTAATAAACTGATTGAGAATTCCCTGCATTTTAACAAGATTAAGTAAACCGGCGTCCGGTTTTTTTTCATTTTCTGCAGGTTTCTCTTCAGGAGGAGCTGCTGTTATTTCTGCGTCTGTCTCTGTTTCAATAAAAGGTCCATAAACAGCGACAGAATCAGGATTATACCATCCTATATCTTCCGCTGTAAGTAAAACTGTATATGTAATTGATTCGCCCTGCCCAAGCATCTCAGGTTCATAAAAATAACAAACCGCCGAATCTCCGCCGAAAGAGCGTCCCAGCGAATGACGAATTTGCCAGGGAGTGTCGTACAGCCTTTTCCAGTTTGCAAAGTAAATAACATCCGGCGTTTTGATTGATCTGTCATCAGGATTAATCATGCTTCCCATAAGCGATGCTTTTCTTCCGCGGCTAATCCAGTACATTGATTCAGCCGGATCAGTAATTAATCTTTCGTTTTTGACAGATAAATTATCAGTGATAAAAGGGGTTCTTCCAATTCCTTCGCCCAAATCTGTGTCAATAAGAAACCGTAAGCCTGCCGGATATTCAGAATCGCTTATATTCTGAATTGTAAAAGTAATTTTAACGCCGTTTGTAAAATAGGAATTACCTGTTTTAATAAGAGTAAAGGTTTTCGTAACAATTGCCAGCGATGATTCATAAATAAAAGAAACAGCATCATCCTGTTTTTGATAAGTGCGCCTGAAAATTCTATCGCTTAATTTATTGATTTTGCCGTTTATTGATACAGACGCAAAAGACGCTTTCTGTTCTTTTGTGAATAAAGGTTCGAAACGTTTTGACTCGGGATCTCCCCTGTATCTAAGCAAAAAACCGCCTGTCTTTTCATTGACAATAAGCTGAATATTCCCTTCTGTTATTTCTTCCGCGTATAAAAATGAAAAACCATTAAAACAAATTAATGCAATTAAGATGATAATTCTGCGCGGAAAACCACATTGTAAAAACAGCGGAAAACTTCGCTGTAAACTGCGTAATATCACCATTGTCCTCCGGCATCATGTTCCTTGATTATCGCCTGAATTTCGTTTTCAAGTAATATCGCCCTGTCAATTAAGTAATTATCCATAATTACGCTGTCGTCGATGACAACCGGCGGCTGTACAACCGGACTTACAATGACAGGTATTTCGGGCTCTGTTAGTTGATCCAATAAATCATCCTGATTCGACAGTTCCGCGATTCTTCTTTGATACATATTTAATGTATATTCGTATGTTCTAATCGTTCTTTGATGCTCTTCACTGGTTCTTAATGATTCTTCGTGACTCCACTGAAGAAGAGCCAAAAGTTCGGCTTCTATTTTCTTTTGATTGATTAAATCGAGGCGGTAAGAGGCGGCTTCGACTTTGGGACTTTCAGGATACCTGCCGACCACCCATGCGTAGAATTTCTGCGCTTCATCAAATTGACTCATCGAAAAAAGACTCTCGCCCATCCAGAAATAAGCCGCCGCTCTTCTGTCCGAGGCTTCACGATCCGAGTCGGTCGTTGTTGCGATATAATGATTGAATAACAGAAGCGCATCTTCAAAATACCCCTGAGCATAATAAACTCTCGCGCGGTGATAAACCATATCTCTGGTATATGTTGAGTTAGGCGCTTTTGATTCCAGCTCTTCCATATCTCTAATCGCAGAGCCGAAATCGGAATATGCCATTTGGCTTAGAATTACCCAATAAAGCGCCCTTGACCAGTCAGCTGTGTTATTTGCAATTTCCTGAGCGCGGCGGAATTCTACAGCAGCTTCCTGCCAGCGCGAAAGCTGATAAAATAACGTTCCGTTTTGATATCTTCGCGCGTATTGCTCCTGCACACTCTGCTGAGCGGTCAGAAAAACAACCGGAAATATGAGCAATACTATAATAAAGAACCAAAAAACTCGACTTCTTTGCATCATAATCATATTATAAAGAATTTCGGTAGAAAATGCCAGAAATCTATGAAGAAATTGGCTGTAATCTGTTTGCGCGTAGCCAAATCATTTGCCAAAACTACCTTAAAGATTAGAAAAATGTTATAAATATTTCAAAGCAGCCAATGTAACAACGGCAATCATTAACAAAAAAGATACTTTAGGGTTACCTTTTACATATAATGATTTTGGAATTAAACGATCTTTCAAATTTCTCTACTGTAAAAGAGATTGGATGAATGTTTTAATTTAGCAGTTTTACGCAAATCCATTCAGGAAGCAAACAAAGGAAAATTCGTTACGAAAACCCTTGACGAATTACGGGCAATGGAATAGTGAAAATAAATTTTACAGAAACCGGCTGGAAAAATAAAAGTTGTTCGGAAACTTCAGTTTCAGAACAACTTCCCATAAAAAATGGCAATTTTTAGGACACTAGTCCTGAAAATTGCAAGACTTGTTTGACAACTGACCGAGTTGTCAAACAAGTCAATTATCTTTTCTGGGAAGAACAGGATAAAAGGGTACTGAAACATATAAACAAATTAATTACCGATATAGAACGTAATGGTTATGACGGCATCGGAAAACCGGAACAGCTGCGCAGTGATTTGTCCGGAGGGGAACCTTCGCGCTACGCGCTGGGCGGAGGTTCCGGCTGGTGGTCTCGCCACATTGTGGCGGGTCGTATTGATGAGAAAAACCGCCTTGTTTACCGGATTATTGATGATGAAGCTGTTGAAATTTCTCAGTGTAAGGGACATTACGGCGATAAGTAATGCTAATCCGGTGACAGTCACCGTAAACGGGAGCTTTGTTGCTTATAATTCACTCACCCTGGCATTGCGAAACCATTTAAAGGTAGCCCCGGTTTCGGTGGTGAATGTCTCTTCATCAACGATTGTATAGGTTTCGGAAACATCGTTTTTATACGCAACACTTACAAGCGTTCCGTTAATTATACCTGTACCATAGGTAAACATACGACCATTAGGGGCATAGATTGTAAAAGTCTTTCCCTCTCTTGAAGGCCGAATTACCAGATAAGGCCCTCCCTGTACACCGGTCTCTCTATATACGCCTGTTTTCAAATCCGCATTGCTATGTGCATAAAGTGTAGAAACACCAACCATAAGTACTGCAAAAGCAACCAAAACACCTTTCCAGAATCTCATGTTAACTCCTTTTTGTAAGGCCAATTTTAAAATAAGAATTAGGAACAATTTTTATCATTGCATCTCCTATGATTTATGTCAAGGGAAATTTTTCAAATTTTTCCCTTGACAGCCCCTGCTCCTTTTATGCACTGATCATTGCTTGTTCGGCCAATGCCACCGGTTTCTACGCACTGTGCCTGGCACTGTTTTCAAAAAGATTATGGCAAGAGATTACGTCCCCCAAAACGCCGCGCAATTCAGGGTATTTTTGCAGAACATACTCGATCATGTCGATTCATACATCCACGTAGCCCCCCGCGATTGAATACGCAGGATGCGTACTTGATTCGCAGCGTCTGGTTTCATACCCCGCGGCTTGCCGCGGTCAAATAAGGCAACGCTTTGGAGTACTGGTATTAAACCAGACGTCTTAATAAATTTCCTCACAGAAAGAACCTCCTGTCAAATCATGCAATGCTCAAAGATACCCCGAGGCTTGCCTCGGGGAGGTTCATTCGACGCCGCTAAAGCGGCTCTGTTGAGGTTCCCTGTCGCCACCGAAAAAAGCGGCTGTTTTGATTGTCTTTTTCATAAAATTCTCATTAAATAAAGCGGATGTACTTTGTTCTCTGTTCTTTCTTCCTTGTTCATGGTGTCATCACCTTTGCGTCCTGCCGCTTGCGCCGCACCTTTTTAAAAGGCTCTGAAGATGCTGGGCGCTGCGAAGCGCCCATACAATCAATTCCACTCATCTCACGAGCCTAAAAAGCCCGCACGGCACGGACATTTGCATCAGCGGAGTTCTTGGGGGCGGGGATCTGAGTGTTAACCTGAAAAGCCTGAGCCCACGCCGAAAGCTCATTGTCCTGCGACGAAGACCAGAACCCTCCTGACGAAATACCTAAGTGGCTCTTCGCATTATACATTGCATTTATTTCGTCTTTGCTTGGAAGAAACCAGTCGCTTTTGCCGCCGCCAGTGTATGCAACTGCCGCTTTTGCGGCATTGTTGGCTGCCGTATCGCCTGAGTGGGCGGCAATGATGGCGGCTGTATTGGCTTTGCCTGTTCCTATTGCTTCCCCTGTTGCACCTGTTACATCAACACCAGTGTTTGACCATTTTATACTTGATGCCTGATTGGCTGGAGCGGCTTCAAGATAGTGGGCGCTAAACGAGCCTGCGCCTGTTACGGTAAAGCCGGAAGCGGAAACATAGAAGATTATTCCGCTTGCGGGTCCTGTGTCGCCTATTTGCGTATCGCGTGTGCTGGTTTCACCGCAGTCACAGGTTCCAGTTGATTGCGCAGGGTATGTTACGCTGATTACTGTCCAGCCGACGTAGGCGTGGACATGGGCGGCTGTTACCGTAACTGTGCAAGAAGCGGTTTTACTGCCGTCTACAGTTGTTACTGTAATAGTCGCTGTCCCAACGGAGACTGCGGTTACAGTGCCGTTGTTTACCGTTGTGACAGAGGCATTGCTTGTTGACCATGTTACCGCTTTATTTGTCGCGTTTGCAGGAGCGACTGTCTCTTGTAATGTTTCATGATCTCCGGCTGCAAGACTAAGGGTGGTTTTATTCAGCGTAACGCCTGTTACCGCTACCGGAGCGGCGCCTGTTGCAACCTGCAAACCTGCGCTCGGAGTTCCCGCGTTATGAGTGTCGTTCGCTTTTGAACGTGCGAATATGTAATAAGTGGTTCCCGCCGTCAAACCAGTAAAAGTGCGGCTGTCATGCCATGATGCCGAAGCGGCGTTATTTGTTGTATTTATTCCGTATTCAACGGTTTGTCCGTTACCGGGCGCGGCTACGGCGTTTACGGTGATACTATTAGCCGTTATACTGCTTGTTCCTCCCGGAGCTGAAACGCTTGCGCCATTCGCTTTACCGGGATTGTATGCCGCCTCTGTTGTAACCTGCAAACCTGCGCTTGCAGTTCCGGCGTAAAACGCTGTGTTTTCTTTGGAGCGTGCGAAGATGTAATACGTTGTTCCCGCCGTCAAACCTTCAAAAGTGCGGCTGTCCTGCCAGCCTGTGGACGGAGCCGAATTGGTAGTGCTTATGCCGTATTCAACGGTTTGCCCGTTACCGGGCGGTGTTACGGCGTTTACGGTGATACTTGTTTCTGTTTCTACAGCGCCTGCCGGGGAGGAAACGGTTACACCTTCGGCTTTTTCTCAGCCGTCGCCACAAGCAGCAAACGAGAACCCGATCATTGCGATCATCGCAATAAAACCGATTATTTTGATTGTCTTTTTCATAAAATTCTCCTTAAAAAAAGCGGATATGTACTTTGTTCTCTTTTTTTGCAAATATATCCTGTTCTTCTCCTGTTTTTCAGGTTAATGCGGAGTCATAACGCAAAAACCGCCTGAAACAGCGCAAAAAGGAGGTAGTTAATCTTTAATGATTACAAACGCCTTGAATTTTTCTTCGTCCCATACAGGAGTATATTCCCCGTTATGGCGTGATATTATCGATATAATGCTGTTTATGCCGAAACCGCCGTCTTTTTTTGCGCTTACCAGTTTATCGCCGTTTTGGTTCACGCCTCCGTCAAAGCTGTTTTCTACCATAAAGCCGAAATTGTCATCGTGCCGGTGCATACGCAATTCGATATACCGCTTTTTTCCTTCCGGCGTACGTTTACAGGCGGTAACCGCATTATCCAGTAAATTGCCGGTTATAATGCACATTTCATAATCGCTTATGGAAGGCTGTAGTTCGATTTTTACTGTAAACGATATTTGTTCCTTTTCGCAGCGTTCGGCGAAACCTGAAAGAAGCGCGTTCAATACTCTGTTTCTGCAATAATCATGCAGAGGAGCATTGATGGTGTTTGCGTTCAGTTTTGCAAGATACTCCCGCGCTTCATCAGCGTAACCGTCTTCAAACAATTTCTGCATTGATAAAAGGTGATATTTATAGTCATGACGTAAAATGCGCGTCTGCTCGGTTATATCGGTCAAATGTTCATAATATCCGCGCCTCGAAGCGATAATTTCCTTCGCCAGATCATGCTCTCTTTGGAGGTTTGCCTGTTTTTGCATTTCGGCATTGTAAAGAATTATAAATACAAAATAAAAAACCGATATAAATGACGGTATTCCGTCCCTCATACACACAGCGCTGTTTTCACAGGAGCGGATATAATCAAGATTGACAATAAAACTTTTATGCGGTCTTATATTATGACTCTGCGACAGCAGTTTTTCAGAATAATCCTTTAGCGCCGCATAAATTGTGATTATTTCTCCGTTTATCAAGTGAAAAAATAATTGGTGCGATTTAACCTCGACATACATAAATTCCAGCCATGTTACAAGGCGCGTTACGCCCTTGTGCGACAGCATAAAACCGCTGCGGTTGCTGTTACTGCGCTTCTTTTCAATGTCAGAAAGAAGCTCAAACACCTGCTGTTCCCGTGTTGGTTTTAAAATATACGAAAACGTCTTTACGCCGTAACTTTGCGCCGCAAAATCATTTGACGAACTTAAAAAAAGCAAATATCCGTTAAAGCC
>Ga0209755_10004791_pt1 | contig 15773 bp, 12 predicted proteins | sample TergutCo191P1_FD_187301 | JGI IMG/M metagenome (GOLD analysis project Ga0209755, IMG submission 187301) | Cornitermes sp. P1 segment gut microbial communities from Petit-Saut dam, French Guiana - Co191P1 (SPAdes) (version 2) | ecosystem: Host-associated > Arthropoda: Insects > Digestive system... | reverse complement strand
CAGCGTAGGTTCTGCGCCGTAGGCGGCGAACCAGTGTCGTAGATGGGGCGCATAGTCCTTGTCAACGGACATGACATATGCTTCCGCTGTGTATCCCCGTATGGTTTTGAATATACTAAGAGATGCGTATTCATGGTTTCCCATTAGGGCTATTACGTTTGGTCTTTCCATCATGTCAAATAGGACTTTTATTCCATCCCTGCCTCGGTCGATTGTGTCACCGATGACATAGAGGACATCGTTATCGCTGAAGCCGATTTTTTCGAGCATGGCGGTGTATCTATCATACAATCCGTGGATGTCAGATATGGCGTAAGTCATGGTTTCCCACGCTCCTTTACTAGGATATTTTAGCATAAATAGCTGATTTTAACAGCGTTTTGTAGCCATCGAGGGCTGTAGCCCCGTCCGTCACACGGTCTTAAAATAAAAATCCCCTGTGGTCTCGTGATAGGACAGGGGATTGTGTCGGAGCGGGAGTTTGAGGTGCAGAGCTTGCGCACCCGCCGGAGGTTTCTATTCGCCGTTTTCCGTGATTATCACGGTCTGGGTTGACGCGTCCCAGTAGACATCTGCACCAAAAGCCTCGGCTATTGCCCTTGCAGGGACGAGAGTTCTGCCGCCGATAATTTGAGGCGGCACATCAAGCGTGAAGTTAAGCGTGTCTACGCTTATTGTACTGCTTACAGTCATAATATTATGGCCTATCCACAGGGTAACTAATGTTGTGCCTCTTGCGCCTTGCGCGGTCTGCGTTGACTCATGCCATGTGACTTCCGCGCCCATTGCCTCGAATATCGCCCTCATTGGCACAAGCGTCCTGCCGCCTTGGATTATCGGCGGCTGGTCGAAACTGATTGGTGCGCCGTTTATGATTACAGTGATTTCGTTGTTTTGAGCGGGGACTTGCGGAGCGGCAACTCCGCCGGGAAGCATTAAACCATCCATGATAAACACAGGGCTGTGGCGATTGTTGTCCCTACCTCTTGTGCCGTCGCCAAGCTGACCATGACTATTGAGCCCCCATGAATATAAACTACCATCAGTACGGATTGCTACTGTGTGGCCGCTACTCGCCGACACGGCAGCAACATTATCCAAGATACGCACAGGGGTGGGGCGGTCGTTGATAACAGCGTCCGGTCCAGCATTCAAAGTTACCGTACCATCGCCAATTTGACCGTCAAAATTGCGGCCCCAAGCATACAAGCCACCATCAGCGCGGATTGCCATAGAATGGTCGAAACCTGCCGAGACGGCAACAACATTATCCAAGATACGCTCGGGGTTGAGGCGGACTGCGGGGGTTCTGGCATTGCCAAGTGTAGTATTACCCCAAAACCACAGGCTGCCATCGGTACGGATTGCCAATGTGTGCCAGTCGGAACCTGCCGAGACGGCAACAACATTGTCCATGATAAACACGGGGTTGTGGCGGTCTGTTCTTGTGCCATCGCCAAGTTGAGCCCAATCGTTTATCCCCCATCCCCAAAGACTGCCGTCTGTGCGGATTGCCATGGTGTAGGCACCACCTGCCGACACAGCCGTTACATTATCCATTATTCGAACCGGGCTATGGCGGTTGTTGTCCCTACCTGTTGTGCCGTCGCCAAGCTGTCCGGAATTGTTCTCCCCCCAAGCCCACAGGCCGCCACTGGTGCAGATTGCCATGGTGTGGCTTAAACCTGCCGACACGGCAACAATATTGTCCATGATAAATACGGGGCTGTGGCGGGTTGCGGTTGTACCATCGCCAAGACGGCCGGAACTGTTGTAACCCCATCCCCAAAGGGTGCCGTCTGCCATTATTGCCATGGTGTGCCTTGCACCTGCCGACACGGCAACAACATTGTTCATAATAAACACGGGGCTGTAGCGGGGTGCGGTTGTGCCGTCGCCAAGCTGGCCGTACCAGTTATCCCCCCAACCCCAAAGGCTGCCGTCTTCCATTATTGCCATGGTGTGACGATGAGCCGCGCTTATCACCAGCGGTTCGCCGGTGGGCATTGCCGCTTGTGCGCGTACAGTTACCGGTGCGCCTGCAAGTATGATTATGACAATGATGCAGATGAGTGTTTTAATTGTTTTTTTCATGGTCGTAGACCTCCTTGTTTTTGGAAATCACCGAGGGCTTTAGACCCCTGTGTTTAACTTAAAATAAAAATCTGTCATCCTTTCGCGAGGACAGGGGATTGTGTGTGAGTGCATGAACTACTACGTATTCATTGTCCGGTCGTAAACGAACGTGTATCCACAGGGCTTACTGTGCCGGTTAAACCCACAAGAACGGCATACGCAATATGGGAAGTTGCAGGTGTCAACTCATCAGCCCTAAATGACCAGTTAATAAAGGGAGGCGTTACGCTAACGTTAGTTATTCTAACGGGGGTTCCTGTAGAGATAATTTCCTCTGCCGTCGGAGCGGGATAACTAGCGGGAAGAACCAACCACCACACTGTACCTCTTTGGTTTGGATGAAAGCCTATTGAAGCCCAAGTTGAGCCGGCACCGTGGCTTCCCATACTTACCGTGGGTGGTGTATCGTCCCATGCAGGGATATAAACCAACCAGCTAATACCTTCGCCATCTGCATTTTCCGCCTGTATGCGCACAGTCAACGATTCGGCAGGCAAATCTGTTATCGTAATGGAATTATTACCATCGTGTATTGCAGTACCCGGGCCACTCATGTCTATTGGGTCATTCCACCCTGCGCCTATAGCATACCAGACACTACCGTCCCGGAATGATTCGAAATAGATTTCAGCTTCCGTTAGCGACCTCCTCACCAAATACGCATCATACAATACCATTGCCGGACCAGGTGCAGGTGCAGCGGGTGGAGGCGCAGGCGCAGGCGCGGGTGCTGGTGCTGGTGCGGGCGCGGGTGCTGGTGCAGGCGCGGGCGCGGGTGCAGCCGATTGATTTCCTCCTGAAGCTGCCGGTGGCGATTGTTGCAATTGTTCACGAATCATCGCTTCCGCCAGCTCCAATGCTTCACGAATGATTCTTTCCTCGTCCGTTTCCCGATTACAAGCTGTAAGGGTTAGGACTAACGCCGCCGCGAAAATAAGCATGATTACCTTTTTCATAGTGAAATTCTCCTTAAATTATTATTTGGGGCTGTCATATTTTTGTTTAACGAGACAGCCCCTTCTGATTGCTTTGTTGTGGCTATATTACGATGGTCAGGGTTTCACCCGGAGCGACGGTGTACGTTCTTCCGTCCACGGTGAGCGTCACTACATTATTAGCAACACTCCACGCGATGCCGTTCCTGGTACCACGGGCACCGTTGCTTAGTGTGGTGGTGGATGTGCTTGTAGAGCGACCGTTGGCGCTGGTGGTGTTCATTGTCCACCGTGTACCGTCGTTCGTAACTACTGTGGTGCCTGCTTGAGCCGTAACTTGGGCAGGGGTGGGAGGCGGTGTAGGCGCAGGCGTAGGTGCCGGAGCAGGAGCGGCGGGGGGGCGCACGGGTGTAGACGCGCCTTGAGACCTTTCACGAACAATATGACCAGCAGCACTACCGTAAAACTGGCCGATTACAGCGTCTGCATACCTTACCGTGCCGTCTAGGTTCCAGACGGTGGTAATGCCGTCCACAGTTTGGGTGAAGCCTGTGGGTACGCCGCAGGGGCCGTAATTAAGTTGACGTTGGCGGCGGTTTATTTGGGCTTGACGCCCTATATCACCCATGGCCGTGAAGTGTGGGCAGCACACGCAATGTTCTCTAAGGATGGTGCGACCGAGTTCGTCGTAGCGGTACATCACGTCGCCGTTAGCATCAAAGATGCTGGAGATAGAAACGACCGAGTTGTGACCGCGGTTTGCGGAGAAGGCAGCCATGGTGAACGTGCGCCCCCAGCCGACTCTACCACCGATGTTGCCTTCAGCAATGGTGATTACACCTGTGTCGGAGATGTCAACTACAAACGCGCTGTGCATGGCACCACTAGAGTTTTGAATAGTTATGATGTCACTTACGCGAAGTTGGTCTGCGTGCGTGTGTACTCTGGATGTCACGCCTCTACCACGCACTGCCGGGCCTACCGTTTGGGTGAATGCTTGACAATTTGTACCGGTGCTTGTGCCCCACATCATTCTGTCCGGGAACACAACTTCTAAAGCGGCGATTCTTGCCAGTATCGCTTCGTGGGAAAAATCATAACTTGTATTGACTAGCGTTATTAAATTCCAGAAAGTGGCTTCTTCGCTTAGGTGTGGAACGGTTATGTCAAGGCTTTCGAGCAGCGCACGGTTGTGTTGAACGGCATAGACAAGTTGTAATTGGTTCTGTGGTATGTTTGGAATGGTTATTCTTGCGTCAGCGAGGAATGCTTGGGACGGTTGTGCGGGTGTTCTTGCGATTTGAAACTCACGCCTTCTAAGCGTCAAGGTTTCGCCCACAGCCACGGAATAATCGTTACCACCGTACCTTACATTTACAATGTTATTACGCGCGGTTATTACAATTTGGTCTAAATCAACCCCAATAGCACGCGGGTCAGAGTTCATATTGCGGGTTATACGGGTTTGGTTTGTTAGCCGCTGGCTTGCTGATGCCCAGTTCTGCGAGGTTTCGTTAAACCAGTGCAATTCAACGGACCTGCCATCATTGCTAACCGTGATGTAGTTAGTGTCCGGAGTCGTTGCGAACGCTGTGATTGCCAGGCTCATAAACAGGGCAGCAATAAACAAGATGCTCGCGATTGCTTTGATTGTGTAATTTTTCATATTTTTATCCTCCCTAATTTTTTATCAAAAAACCTCCACGACCCGAAGGGTCGAATAGCTCTTTTTGTCTGTTGCATATGCAATTGTGGTGCTTGCAAACGAAGATGCCACTATCTTAGAAATATGGAGGCCAATAGACTTCTTCTTTTTTACTGTCTGTTTTTTTGTCTGGCTTTCGGTTGTGGTTTTGATTTTGTCTGTAATTAGATTTCGGTGTAGACGGTATGAAAAAATCCGTGACTTTGGATACAATTGCGAAAGGTGCTACAAGAGATAGAAAGAATACATCTGATGCCGTTTCAGGTCGAAAGGATACGTTTGCTTTCGTTGTAGGATTTCCCCCCGTAGCAAGCATATTTCTTTGCAAACTCACTCTTTTTCTAAGAAATGAAATAGCACCATCTAGTGTGGTTGCCCACGCCCCTTCAAGTATTTTTATGATTGCAGATATATCTTTTGCATTGCGATATTCATTTGGAATCTCTGCGTTATAATGACCGTGTTTAATACCTTTAATCAGGTCGTAGTTTGTGCGTGTTATTTTTATCATGAAAATGTTGAAGTATTTTACAAATAGAAAAACAACCACAAACGGGGCAATAAAAGAAAGCACGAAACTTAAGATACTAATGAATGTGAAGCCTGTGAATATATTCCTAAGCGATGGAGCAAGCATTATAGCTCCTGCAAATACAAAATATGCCAGCACCAAGGTATATACTTTCCTCCATTTGAAACTGGTATTTATTTTATGCGTTCTTCTCTCCGCCTCGCTTGCATGTTCCACAGGAACTTTTTTAGAAACGCGCTTTATAATCGCTAAAGAGAGCGCGACAGCGATAACTAGCATAACAACTAGCACAACCGCTATAATTATCCTAATCATGGTTACGTTCGACGGATTTTCCAAAAACGCGATTATGCTCGCATCCTCGTTGACCGGCGCACCTAAATCGAACAGAACATACAGCAGCATATAAATCGCAAACACCTGTGCTACAAAGACCGCAATAATCGTTGCGATAACTATAATCGGCTTTGAGCCAAACAGTTCCCCCGTTGTCAGACGCCTCATGTTGCGTTGTTCACCTTTTGACATTTAGTAACGCTCCTCTATATTTTACCGGCCATTTAAGTACAGGTTTTTGACCGAAAAAAGATTGGATTCTGCTGCGGCATTATGGTATCATCAGAGATGAGGAACAAAACCGACTGAAAAATGAGTTTTTCCGTCGGCTATAATGAGCATATTTTGTTCCGGAACGGGTTTTGATACTATGACCTTGCCCGGTTGGAAACCTGTACTTTTTTTGGCGTGATTTACTCCTCAGTAGCCCATGCAGTGAATGTCGCGCGGCTTACACCGAGCCGATTTGCGGCTTTTGTTGCCGATATTTCCCCCTGTTCCCACGCTTCCAGCATTTCCGCGAACATCGCTGGGCGTTCCAGCGGCGGTCTGCCAAACCTAACGCCTCTTGCCTGTGCCGCCGCAATGCCTTCAGCCTGACGCTGCTTGATAAACTCCCGCTCTGTCTGTGCAACATAGCTCAGGATTTGCAGCACGAGGTCGGCAATAAACGTCCCGGTAAGGTCGCGCTCTTTCTGGCGCGTGTCCAGCAAAGGGATGTCGAGGACGACGATGGCTGCCTGTTTTTCTCTCGTAATAATCCGCCACTGCTCCAAAATTTCGCTGTAATCCCTACCAAGCCTGTCGATGCTCTTTACCACAAGGGTGTCGCCGGGCTTTAGTTTTCGCAGCAGCTGTCGGTATCCTTTGCGTTGGAAGTCTTTCCCGGATTGCTTATCAATGATGATGTTGCAATCCGGCACTTCAAAGTCCCTCATAGCGATGAGCTGCCGGTCTTCCTTTTGGTCTTTCGATGACACACGGATGTACCCATAGATTTGTGCCATAATGCACCGCTCCTTTCAAAAATATGCTCGTCGCTAATTTTATCAGGGCGGGTCATAGTATCTAAAAAATATTTTACTACATACGATTGGGTTTGACAGGGGCAGTTTTCAGCCTTATTCTAGGAGGGAAATACACCCCAATCGCAGGAGGGTACTCGGCATGGCAAAATTCGAGAACGATACAAAATACCCATTAACGACTAATTATATCTACAGCGAGTGCGCCAAGAGGCTTAAAGAGCGTAAGCAGTCGCTCAAAATGACCGACGCAGAAATCGCCGCAGGTGGATTCGACCGTAAGGTCGTGAACCGCATTATTAACGGCACAAGAACGCGGAACAACCCTTATCTAATACCGCCTGCCTACGTTAAGCCTTTGGTGAAGAACTTGAGATATGAAAATGAAGCAGGGTTGCTTTGGGGCGATGAAAATGACGAGGGTTTTATCGAGGCGATGTTTTACAACTTGGTGATTGATATACTGGATGAGTCCGATTGGAACGAGAACTATTTTGACGAGCCTTGTTGGAGCAAGAGTAAAGTTAAAATCGACATAATACAGAAGGTACTGCTTGATTCGGTGGCGTATGCGCGAGTGTATCCAACCCTTAATTCGAGTTACGAGTACGAAAGCCCGGAAGGGGTTTATTATCCAATATCGCCCTATGCCGAGGTCAGCGGTGGCGTGCAGGTGACTCCTGCGGAGCGTAAACAAATTCGAGGCAACGCCATTATACGCTTGTTCAAAAACGCTCGGCCTCTTAATATGTTTAGAGTGTTTTTTACAGAAACCAACGAACGCGGTGAGAATAAGGGGTTCAGTAGGCTGGACGGCAGATTAGACAAATTTTTGGATAATAGCCTGATGGCATTTATGCGGGACAATATCCCAAGAGAAGATTCGCTTGGTTTGCGAACTTACGGAATAGTATCTGCCGATATAGCAAGATATGTAGAAGCTGAGCTGGCCAATGCCGAAAGAGAAGCGGCGGGGTTTGAGGGCTGTATATGCGCTGAACAGGATGAGGTGTTCAAAGCGCTGTTGTTGGCAGGGAAACAATATATAGAGCAGATTGAGGATTTGCAGGTTAGGCTTGATATTCTGCTGCGCAAGGAAAAATTTGGCCGCTACGATGGGGTTATATGAGTGAGCTGTCTTATGGAGACATGTTTCCGTACAATGTCTGTGCAGGATGTGCAAGATGTTTTCAGTCATTCAAATCTTTTTTGAAAGTACGACCCTTTATAAATCATCTTGAACATCCTGCACACCTTGCACAGAAAACTGTGAAGCTATCACTTGAGTGGGGGAGGATATGTGGGAGAGTTAAGTTGCAAACCCGCTCAAGGCGCAACACCTAAGCGAAGTTCTGATTAGGCAAGTTGTGGGCAATTGGAGGCCCGGCACAGAAAATCAGCCGTATAAGGGAGAAAGACTCCTTGCACGGCTGTTTTTATATAATTGCATTTAATCAACAATTTTTCGACCGTAGGCCGGGCAGTACATTATAGGAAATGCGGCAAAATCCATTTCATCATCAAGCCTAAGAAAATATTCGCGGGTGCAAGCATCATGGCAAATCACAAGTTGTATGTTTATATCGTCGTCGCTCGTTCTGATGAGGTGGCGAAGCAAATCTTCGCCATATTCATATTCAACTGTATTTGGGTCGAGTTTTAGTCGTTCCTCGTCTGTGAACCTCTGCTTATGATGCAGTATTTGCATCCGATGTTGCTTAACGCACTATTTTCCATAATGTCAGCATCCTCCTCTATAAACTTTTAAGCCAGTCAACAAATGCGGTTTCTGTGCGTATGCCAGCCTTAACGTCGGCTCGCCATTGGTTTGCCTCTGTTACGAAATCTTCAAAAATACGGTGAGATTCTTCGTCTTTACGGTATCTCCACTTTGACCGTTTTTTTTGGTATGCCTTTCGATAAAGCTCAACAGCTTCATTAGAGCGGATATTTGCTTTTCTGATTTGGTCAGTGCCATAGACTTTACATGTCTGAGAGTCACTTTCCGGTGCTATCCGATTGCAATAAAGCGTGTCAGAGCGCTTTTCAGGTACAAAAAATTTCCCGCAGTTTTTGCAACGCTTAGGCAAGAGTTTGTTTTCAACTAGAACTTCAAGAGACCTATAGAAATATGCCATTGGATGTTCATATGTTTCAATAGCTATAGTTTTTGGGGATAGCTTTTCTTGCTCCGGCGACAAATTGACGGAATCAGCAATTTTACTAAGTGGGTCTTTTGAAAGACTAATTTCAAACATTTTGCTAGTAGCTACGGTGTGAAATTTCACGGATTTTTGGATTTTTTCTTCCTCTACCAAACATTCAAATTCAGTATATATTTGTCCTCTCTTAAAACTGCCCATATCCCGAAAAACATTGAAGCATCTTTTTTCAAAAAAGGCTTCATTTTTATTGCAAATATCAATGTAGTTTCTGATGGAATTTATTTTTTCTATCCAAAACAGAATGTTATCTTGGGCAATTTCTTCATTTATAGAAAAAATATGTGGAGCTATTGCTGCCTCTACTTCCGATAAGTTCATCGTCTCTTGCACATCTAAGGATATGATGTCTGTCAAAATTTGACCAATAGGAGCCTCGTGCTGAATATCTAATTCGTATTCACGATAAGTGTCGTGTTCATAGCGAACCAACGACCCCCACAATTCCCTATTTGTATTTTGATTGTAAATATAAAATGATTCCGACTCATCTGGTGGTTGTATAGATTGCTCCCGAAGACCATCTACAACAGCACTCATTTACATACCTCCTTAACCGCACTAAATAATTTATATATTTAGTGTTGACAACAGTAACCACATCAATTACAATAGCAACACCAACAACATTTTACAATGGGTGCGGTGAAAAGGCAAGCTAAATTTCAAGAGAGGGGAAAAGTCTATGACTAGCCCACAAATCCGTGAGGAACTCAAAGCGTCAAACGTGTTCCAGCACGAAGTCTGTAATGCCTTGGGTATTTCAGAATCCACATTCATCCGCTGGCTGCGCAAGCCATTAGATGACAAGAAGCGCAAGCATATTATGGAAGCCATTGAGGTAGCCAAAAATCTAAAGGAGGAACAAGAATCATGATGGATACGAAAAAAGCGCCTACCGGGCCAACGGCGAGCGCTTCTGCCGATGCCGTTCCCAGCATCGAAACCCTACTCGGTGACACCGAGCAGAATCAATCCAAATGTGCGTTAAGTGTACCACAGCCACAGTCGAATTGCAATCAAAATCAACTTTATACCAATATTCCCGATGAGCTAAAGAGCGCGCCAAACTGGGTATTTTGTGGCAACGATAAGATTCCTCGGAAGGTTAATGGTGGCATGGCCAAAGCGGGCGACCCGTCAACGTGGACTGATTTTAATGCTGCCGTAACCGCTGCTTCTTTAATGCATAACGGTAGAATCGGTTATATGTTCAATGATGACGGTATCGTTGGGGTTGACCTCGATAATGTTCGCGACCCGAACACGGGGGAAATCGTGCTGTGGGCATTAGACATCATACAGCGGTTGAACAGCTATACCGAAATTTCCATGAGCGGAAAGGGCGTACACATTTTTGCGCGCGGGGTTCTTCCACCGAAGCATCGTTGCAAAGTCAGTGTCAATGGCAAGCAGCATATTGAGATTTACCATGAAAAACGCTATTTTGCTATGACTGGCGAGGTGCTTCACGGCAATGCCATTGAATACAGGCAGGATGAGTTGACTGAAATATATGAGCAGTATTTTGGGAGCAATTCGCCACAGACTGGGTCTCCGCAGGTTGGGACACCTCTAAGCGGAACGACGCAGATATTGCATCCACCGATGGCTATGCCGCCGGTTGGGACGCCGTCGGGGGGAGCATCCCCCGTGGCAGGAAATAGCGGGGTGCCCAATATAAGTGCAAGCGAATACGAGGCAATGAGACCATTGCTGGAAAAATATCCGAAATTCAGCGCACTTTGGCATGGTGTGCGTATGAGTTCAGACGAGAGTTCGATGGATATGTCTTTGATGAACTACTTCGCAATTTGCTTCAACGCAGATACACATTTAATGATTTCTGTTTTTTTAACATCACGATTCTGCCAAACAAAAGACGCTAAACATCAAATGAAAATACAGCGTGCGGATTATCTTCAGGGAACCGCAGATAAAGCTGTTCAATTCACATGGATGAAACGCCATCGACATCTGGGTATGGATGATAAAATCGCCGAATTTTCCGAGAGAATCGGAAAATTTATCGACGACATCCAGCCGAATACAAAATATAAATGGGATGACATTGGGTTTAGTCGCTTATTCGCAGATGCAATTAAAGATTTTGCTCGATATTGTGATGAACGTAAAAAATGGTTTATTTACGATGGACGAATCTGGGTTCCCGACAGCGGCGGTATCATTGCTAAGATATGCAAGGTTTTCGTCGAAAGATTGAGAGAATATTCTGCGAAAGTGCCTGATAGTGATGAGGTCAGTTACGTTAAATATGTAAAAGAGAAAACGAAATATAACAAACGCAAGGATGTCATCAAAGACGCACAAAGTGAACACCGAATTAAATTTTCGGACTTAGATGCCAACCCACACTTGCTTAATTGCCTGAACGTGACATTGAACCTTGAAACAAGTGAATTTTATCCGCATAGGGCGGATGACATGCTCACAAAGTTGGCCGGCGTGGAGTATGACCCGTTAGCGGTTTGCGGACGGTGGGAGCTATTCGTTAATGAAATCATGTGCGGCGATGAAGAGTGTATAGCATTCTTCCAGCAGGCACTTGGCTATGCGCTCACCGGCGACAATCGTTATGAATGTTTCTTCATTTTATATGGACCCACCAGCCGAAACGGAAAGGGAACGGCTATGGAGACATTTACCCAAATGATGGGCGGATATGCCAGAGCCACAAGGCCGGAGACGCTTGCCGCAAAGGACAAGGCGAACGGCGGCGCCCCGAGTGAGGATTTAGCACGACTGGCCGGTGCAAGGTTTGTTAATGTCTCGGAGCCGGATAAGTCGCTTCAATTAAACTCGGCGATGGTTAAGTCTATGACCGGGAACGACACAATAACGGTGCGGTATCTTCACGAAAACAGTTTTGAGTATCGGCCGGTATTCAAGTTGTTTATTAACACGAATTACTTGCCACAAACTAATGACCCGACTTTGTTTTCTTCCGACCGCGTACATGTGATTCTTTTCAATCGTCATTTTAAGGATGAAGAGCGTGATAAGGGATTAAAGCAGTTTCTTTTAGAGCCGGAGAATTTGAGCGGCATCCTGAATTGGGCTTTGGATGGATTGTCAAACCTTAGAAGGAAAAACGGTTTTTGCGTACCTGCTGCTGTCAAACAAGCGACGGACGAATACCGAGAAGCCAGTGACAAAACTGCCCGCTTTGTCGATGAACACTTGAATTTCAATCCGGGGTTCGCAGCTTCTACTACTCTCGCGCACGAGCGTTACAAGAGTTGGTGTGAACGCGAGGGAGTTCGTGCAGAGGGTATGCAGAACTTCATGGCAGGGTTGAAGCGGATGGGGCTTGTGATAAAGAGGCCCCGAGTTAATGGCAAGCAAGTTACCTCAATCACGGATTATGAGCTTGTATGGTGACTGTTTTTGCAACTTGAAGATATGACCTCCTGTGGGTGTATCTGATGGGTCGCTCACAGGAGTGCCGCGGAAAACAGCAATAATTTTAGTATGTGAAATAACACAGGCGTGCTAGAAATTTAGAAGGATGGTTGAAATGGCAAATTTAAGAGAGCAACACATAGCTGAAATCATAGCCGAGTTAGAAGATGAAAACGCTCGGTTTGAGCAAGAGGCTATGTCTTGGGCTGAGGCTGACTATGAGGCCATCCCCGAGGACATAAGAACCCCGCATTGTGATAAAGCTGCAACGGCATTTATCCAGTCACGATATGAGGAATACTTGAAATGGCGAATCGTCGTTGATTATGATTCAATCGTAATAGCTGCAACTGATTTCATAATCCAAGGGAAAAAGATTAGAGTATCTTTTCCTTACGACAAAAATGAAAATACGATGTCTTTAATTCAAAATATGCTGTTTGAATCCTGCATGAGTACAACGGCTTTGACAAAAAGGCGTTCTGTGTGAGAAAATAGGACGGTCAGAAGTTGCTCCTTGAAAACTTCACATCGGTCTGTTTTCTCACATAAAAATGTGAGAAAGGCAGGAATTTAAGTGAAAAAAGTATATTGTTTATACAGGGTGTCCTCGAAAGCTCAAGTTGACTATTCCAACGCTTCCGAGACTAACGAGGGAGACATTCCCATGCAGGAACAGGCGTGCAGAGTGTTTGCCGCTCGTCAAGATGGCTGGGAAATCGTATCCGAAATCACCGAATTAGGCGTGTCGGGATTCAAGAAGTCCGCCAAAGGCCGTGATGCAATACAGGAGATTCAAAAGGCGGCAGTTGAAAAGAAGTTTGACGTTTTGCTCGTCTTTATGTTTGACAGACTTGGCAGGCGTGAAGATGAGACACCATTTATCTTGCAATGGTTTGTTGAACAAGGCGTTGAAGTTTGGAGCGTCAACGAAGGACAGCAGCGTTTCGACTCTCATACCGACAAACTGCTAAACTATATCCGTTTTTGGCAAGCAAGCGGCGAGAGTATAAAAATCGCTGCACGGACGAAAGCGGGTATTGCTCAAACAGCAAATCAAGGGCTATATTACGGTGGCAAGGTTCCTTACGGATACAGGCTTGTAAAGAAAGGCCGAACGAACAAAAAGGGATATGAAATATACGATTTAGAAATAGACCCTTTTGCCGCTACGCACATCAAGATAATCTTTGAGAGATATGTCTATAATGGCATGGGCTATCTTCGTCTCAAGCACTCTCTGTATGATGATGGTATCCGAGATACCGAGGGGAATAAAATCACCGATACCGTGATTCGTAACATTTTAGGAAACAAGTTGCTTATCGGCATTATGGAGTGTGGCGATGTATGTACGGCTGTGCCGGAAATGCGGATTTTAGAAGATGATAGTTTGTTTTATCAAGCTGAAAAAATCAAGCATGAAAGAGCAAACGAACAGAAGTCAAAACGCAAAACCCCGCTTAACACACGCGGTAAGGCTTTATTAGCGGGCAATGTGTTTTGCGATTGTTGCGGCGGCAGGCTAACTACATCTGTAGCGGGTGCCCCCTATACCCGAAAAGACGGCACGATTAACGAGAACAAAAATTTTCGTTATGTATGTACTAACAAAGCGCGAAAGGTGCGCGATTGTGACGGGCAATCGACATACAGCATGAAAAAGCTGGATAGTCTTGTTTCTGAGTTGCTTGATAGCTTGTTTCAGAACATCAAGGGAGCATCTGAAAGCAAACTCATAGAAAAGAGCTACCAGAAGGAAGTTGAAGGCTGTAAAGCGAGGCTGAAAGCATCCCGAGCTGAACTAAAAAAGCAGACGGACAGTCTTAAAACCCTTCAAGGTGAAGTTGTAAAAGCAATAGAAGGCACAAGTAAATTTGATTCCGAACTGCTGAATGATTTAATCACGCAGGCAAAGGAAAAGATTGCTACCGCAACAGAAGAAGTGAGCCGCTATGAAGCGGAACTGGAAAACGGTCAACAGCATTTATCGGCTATAAAAACCGATTATCAACGGCTGATAAGCTGGGCCGAAATGTTCCAAAGCAGCAACATTGAAACCAAGAAGATGATTGTGGCGTACCTCATTGATAACGTCAAGGTAAATCGCGGTTATGAATTGGATATACAATTCAATGTTGCATTTGAACAATTCTTCAACGCAGGATAAGAAAAAGGGGAAGCGTGATACTTCCCCTAAAATTAAGTCAAAAATTTAGGTGTGTAACCGCGCGCTAATTGGTCGGTTGTAACAGCAGTTGTCGAGATATAGTTTTAACGTCCTCATCATTTGTTCCTCTCATGGATAAAAATGCAATTTTCAGGAGCATTAAAATATTTGCAATTATTGTGATGTCAGATTTAGCCACAAAGCGGGGCGGACGCCCCCGCCGTCGTTGAGCACGTAGTTGCCACGAAGGTTGACATAACCGCCGGGGAAGACAAGCGCGGCACTGACACCATCGTCGCCGGGCGACCGAACCCACCACCAGCACGCCCCTCCGCTGGCATCTTTGGCAATGCGCACATTATTATATGCATCATCAATATAATATGAATCTGATTTTGGTCGATTTTTCAATTGTCCGCTGTCACCAAAGTATTTAACTACTTCCTCGATGCTTAGTAGAAACACATGGTCTTGGGTAGCGTTACCGCCAGCAGTGTCATACCACTGGTTATTCTTATTATTGATGCACGTTTGGGCAACTATTGATTTTTCTGTTTCGTCCATACTATTAATAAAATCCTGGTTTAGATATTTACGTAGGTCGCATTTTTCCCATGTAATTTCCACACGTTCCTCGTGGTAAGGCTTTTTTTCAATAACCTTATCACACAATAATAGAGCTTTATCGTTTTGTATATCCAACACCCGCCAAGCATAACCACCAAGAGTAACCTTTAGGTTGGCAAGAATGCACCCAGCATCGGGTGGCGTGGGTGGAGATATAGCAGGTGTTTCAAATTTTATCGCTCCAGGTGGTTGCGGTTTCTTTGGGGGTGTAGGGATTGTCAGCACTGACTGCTTACACGATTTACACCCACCAAACAAACCTTTTTTCCCTCCACAGTAGGGGCACAGTCTTTGGCTTCGCCAATTGTCCGATTGCGTTTGTAATCGTTGGACTTCAGCTTTGTAGTTTTGCATGTCAGATTCATGCCGCGCTTGCTGTGCCCGTATTTCGGCCTCTCGCTGTGCCACTTTTTTATCATATTCACTTTTGGCTTCTGCTTCTGCTTTTTTCTTGGATACTTCAAATTCGACCATGGCTGTTTCAAATTCGGCCATGGCTGTTTCATAGGCGCGTTGCTTTTTTGCATGGCTTTCGCTTATTTGTCTAATGGATTTTAACATTGTTTCAATGCGTTTTTTTTCTTCCTCCGCTTTTTGCCGTTCAGCGGTGGCGATTGTTTCAATGCGTTTTTTTTCTTTCTCCGCTTTTTGCCGTTCAGCGG
>Ga0209755_10004790_pt1 | contig 15773 bp, 13 predicted proteins | sample TergutCo191P1_FD_187301 | JGI IMG/M metagenome (GOLD analysis project Ga0209755, IMG submission 187301) | Cornitermes sp. P1 segment gut microbial communities from Petit-Saut dam, French Guiana - Co191P1 (SPAdes) (version 2) | ecosystem: Host-associated > Arthropoda: Insects > Digestive system... | reverse complement strand
ACGGGACACCTTTTCAATGGGAATAAATCCACTTTACCTCACGATACACGGCCATTTTTACCAGCCGCCAAGGGAAAACCCCTGGACTGGAATGGTCGAGCTGCAAGAGAGCGCTGCGCCAAACCACGATTGGAATGCTCGCATAGCAGAACAATGTTACTCTCCTAACGGAGCCTCTCGCATCCTTTCCGCAAACGGACGCATAGAAGCCATAGTGAACAACTATAGCTACATGAGCTTTAACATCGGCCCAACGCTGATGAACTGGATCAGGGTGCAAAAACCCGATATCTACAACAACATAAAAGAGGGCGACATGCTCTCCGCAGAGAGGCTCGGCGGTCACGGCAATGCCATAGCGCAGGCGTATAACCACATAATCATGCCATTGGCAGATGAAAAGGATAAATTAACGCAAATTCGTTGGGGTATTCAGGATTTCACCTTCCATTTCAACAGAAAACCCGAAGCCATGTGGCTAGCAGAAACCGCCATCAACATGGACACCGTTGTTTCGCTGATTCAAGAGGGCATAACATTTACAATCCTGTCTCCAAAGCAGGCTCATGCGTTCAGGTCATTGAAGGGAAAAGACGATGCTCCATGGATTGGCTGCGATAACGGAGAAATAGATACAACAAGACCCTACAGAATAATTCCAAAGGATGCAAAGGGCAAACGAATTTGCGACGGGCATTTGGATGTATTCTTTTACGATGCCGGCCTCTCGACTGCGGTTAGCTTTGAGCATTTGCTTAAAAACGGCGCAAGCCTCGGAAACAAAATCTTAAACGCAAGAAACAAAAACAAAGCCGGGAACCAGTTGATTTCCATAGGAACGGATGGTGAATCTTACGGGCATCACGAAGCCTTTGGCGATATGTGCGCTGCATGGTTATTTGAAAAGTTTTGCCCGCAAAACAATATTGTACCCGTGAACTACGGCTGGTATCTGGAAAAAAATCCTCCTGAATTTGAAGTTCAGCTCAAAGACCCTTACGGTGAAGGCTCCTCCTGGAGCTGTGCCCACGGGGTTGGCAGATGGACAAGGGATTGCGGCTGCTCAACGGGTGGCGGCGAAAACTGGAACCAAAAATGGAGAGGGCCTCTAAGACAGGCTTTCAACAGGGTAAAGCAAACAGCAGATGAAGTTTTTGAAAGGGAATTCCCCATAATAAGCGATGTTAAATGCTGGGAAGCTCGCGATCAATACATAGATGTTCTGCTTGAACCGGAGAACCCTGAGCGCAAAGACGACTTCGCAGCAGGAATGCTTCGCTCGTATGCGGAAACAGAGGATAAAATAAACCTGTTCTCGCTCATGGAAATGCAGAAATTTTGCTTGTATTCCTTTACCAGTTGCGGATGGTTCTTCAGCGATATTGAAGGCTTGGAACCGGTGCAAAACATGCGTTATTGCTTGCGGGCAATAGAGCTTTTAAAGAAATTTTTGCCGGATGGAGATACGCTTGAGAGCGAAGTCTTGACCATTTTGAGCAATGTAAAATCGAATGAACACGGCAAAACCGGAACTGAAATCTGGACCGAATATGTACGCCCGAAAGTGCCTATGCATTATATTTTGATTGCCGCAGAAGCAGCAAAACTGCACTTGAAACTGCCTCATCAATCTTCTTCGAATATAAAAGCGACTTCAGTAAAAAGCAAAGACAATCAGTTGATTTTGCAGGCAACCTATACAAGCCCGGATACCTACGAAAACAAGAGCGCAAGCGTTTTGGTAGCTACAGATTCCGTTGGCAGAGTGAACATTATTTTGCAACCGGCAAATAACTCCAAGCGCATACCCATATTTACGGAAAAAGAATCTTTGGATCAAACGGATTTCAAAAAACTTTATCCGAATGCCTTTGTGTTTCGCATGCACGAGCTTCCGCAAGATATTCTGGCAGACATAAACGAAATGCACTCCATGATAAAACTATCCGCAGTGAGCAAAGGCTTGCTGGAATTCTCCGAAAAATTCGGTATAAGCCTAGACTGCCTTGCAGACAAATCGGATTCTCTTGCTGCGCCGCTAAGACAAAGCATGATTCTCAACCTGACAATAAAAATCAGGCAAATGGCAATAGAAGCGCTTTACAATGATTCCAACACGGCTTTTGAAAAAATAAGAGAGATGAAAGAAGAGTTCTGTGCACTGAATGTGCCGCTGAAATCCATAGTTTTAGACCGGTTATTTGTGGAACGAATTGTCAAGCTGATCTCGAGAGTTCAGGAAATGCAAAACCAGCTTCTGGACAACAACGACAAGCTGCAAAGGTTCATAAATAAAATAGCCGAGCTTATAACCATAGCAGACTGGATTGGCCTGAATATCAACAAATACCATCTGGAAAACAAAAGCTACGATGCCTATTTGCTGTACAAGGAGAACCGAGTAAAATACGCAGTGTTAAAGCCCATGTTTAAATGGCTGAATTTTGATATCTAAAAGAACCCTGTGCTTTTAGGTCTCACCGGTTTTATAGGATTCACGTCCTGTTGAATATCTTTTCTTTTAAGAGCCTGGATAAATTCCTGCGCACCCCATTCTTCAAGGGTGAGCCTGCCCCGCAACATCGCAACTAAAATGTGCATAACCATTTCGCTATCATAAATTGCACGGTGCATGGCATCTTCCGTTATTTTCAAGGTAATTTCTTTGCGGGTTGCAAAGGCTTTAGTTACGGTTTCCAATTTATGATTGGGAAGCTGTACCATGTTACGGGCCATTTTTACTGTGTCTAAAACGGGTTGCGTTGGAAACGGAAGCGAATATTTACCATAAGCCACGTTCAGCAATCTTTTGTCAAACGATTCCGAATTGTGCCCAACAAGGCAATTTGAATTGTCGCAAAATGTTTTGAATTTTTGCAGAACCTCAGCACAGGAAGGCGCGCCCTCAACCATTTCGTTTGTAATGTTATTGGTCTTTGTTGCAGCAGGCGGTATAGATCTCTGCGGTTTTATAAAAGACTGAAATTCATCCAGCTTATTTGGTTCCAAACGCCCACGGCTTTCCTTGACATCAAAAAGGACAGCTCCTATTTCGATTATCTCGTCTTTGTTCACATCCAGCCCGGTGGTTTCCAAATCAAAAGCGATAATTTTTACTAAATTCGTCATGGAGGTAATATAGAAATGTTAGATTTCATTGTAAAAGAAACTGCGGCAGATCCAAACGCCGCTGCAATCTGGATGCACGGGCTCGGCGCAAACGGCTATGATTTTGCAGATATTGTACCGGAGCTGATGTTGCCGCAGGGCACAGCTATGAGATTTATCTTCCCGCATGCGCCGGTAATGCCTGTGAGCATAAATAATGGCTATAAAATGCCCGCATGGTTTGATATTGTACACATGGATTTGGAGCAAGAACCGGACATTGATGGCATTGAAAAAAACTCCAAGCTGGTTACCGAGCTTATAGACGCAGAAATTGAAAAAGGAATAAAATCGGAGCGAATTCTGCTCATAGGTTTTAGCCAGGGCGGAGTTATGGCACTGCACACCGCAACTCGCTACGAAAAAAAACTAGCCGGAGTCGCAAGCCTCTCCGCATTTTTCCCAACTGCTAAAACAATGCCATTAAACGCTGTTAATTCAAAAATCCCTGTATTCTTTGGGCATGGAACTTTTGACAATGTTTTGCCGGCAGACCTTAGCCAAAAAGCATTTGAATTCCTGAAATCAAATGGGAACCCCGTGGAAAGGCACACATATCCCATGCAACATTCCGTATGCCTAGAAGAGTTGCAGGTGCTGGGCCGCTGGATCAGTGCGTGCGTTCAATGATCAACGCAGCTATGTTGCGCAGAGTATCGGTGCTCTTGCCTTGAAGTTTTTCCAAATGCGAAAGAGATTTGCTATAAAGCTCCATCGCTTTTTGCTTTGATGCTTCCAAGCCCAAAACCGCCGGATAAGTAGCTTTTCCCTTTTTAATATCTGAGCCGACTTTTTTGCCCAACGTTTCCGTGGAACTTTCTATATCTAAAATATCATCAACAATTTGAAAAACAAGCCCGATTCCCTTGCCGAATTCCCTTATCAATTCCAGATCCTCTTTTGGGGCATCGGCAAGCAAAGCGCCTATAACCAGCGAAGCCTCTATTAAAGCCGCAGTTTTATGATAATGAATATAATCCACCGTTGCCAAATCAACAGGCTTTCCCTCAGACTCAATATCTATAATTTGCCCGCCTATCATACCTTTGGTACCGAGCGAATGCGCAAGTTCCTCAACAACCGCCGCATTTCCGGTGCGAGCTATCAATTCAAAAGCAAAAATGCAAAGAGCGTCTCCTGCCAAAACAGCAGTCGCATCTCCATAAACCTTATGCGTAGAAGGCTTGCCACGGCGAAAATCATCATCATCCATGCACGGCAAATCATCGTGGATCAGAGAAAATGTGTGCAGCATTTCCAAAGAGCACATAGCCAAGCGAATGGACTCAGACGGCACTCCTCCAAAAAATTCATAAGCGGCAAATGCGAGCGCAGGGCGAAGCCTTTTGCCACCTATTAAAAGCGCATAACGCATTGCTCCGTGCAATTTTTCCGGGATTTCGCTTTCTGCCGGAATATAATTTCTCAAGCTATCTTCCGTTAATTTGCCGGCAGATTCCAAGTACATTTCGGCTTTTTTTGCCATTCCAGTCATATCATTCATTTTTTTTCCGGCTCCAATTTGGCATAACCACCCAAATCCTCATCATCAGGTCTTGTTTTTTCCGCCTCAATATAAGCCTGGTCTATAATAGGTACAGGCGTAATATCCTTTTTTATCTGTTTGCGGAAATAAAGATTAAAATACAATACGCCGCCTATAATTACAAAAACCGGCAAAAGTATTACAATAACAGCCCAAACCATGCTAATCCCAAATGTCGTCCAGTCCGCCTTTACACTTTTCCCAAGTAGGATCACTGGTGCTCATAATGTTCAAGATATTAGTATAAACATCGGTATTTGTGAAACCTTTCCAAATACGCCGCTCAACAGTTTCTCCCGTTTCGTTGTCTATAACTCTCAACACATCAAAGAACTTGGAATTGTCTTTGTATTCAGTAACTATAACCTTGGAAAGCGTGCCGTCCAATATCTTTTTTATAAACCGGACAATGGAACTGTTGAACTCGTTTTCATTGTCTTGCAAGGTTTGAAAATCCCTGAAAGGCCTGCCGTAATGCAACCAATAGCGAAGGGCCAAAGCTATTGCCACATCGCGAATTGCGGAGCGGAATGCGAATTTATCTTCCAGTTTTCCATGCCAAGAAATAGAAGTCAGCGGGTTATCCTTGTTGGGTTCTATACGAGTGCCCTGCCCGGGAGTTACCGCTTTTATTTTCAAAGGAAGCCTGCCCAAAAGCTGCCATGCCTTTGTGTAAATTATGCAAAGGCGGACAAAGGGGCTTTCGTGCTCGGTGGTTTGCCTGTAAAATGCGCCAAAACAGCGTTGATAGAAGCTTTCCTGATCAAAAACCTGGTCGCTTGCACGGCTTTCCGTAATTTTAGCGTCTAAAAGAAGCATTGTTTTGGAGAGTTCCGGGCGCATGCGAACTTCAAGCTTGCGAGTGCGTGTTTTTGGGCGAACACCCTCTTTGTATATGTAATAGAAGCCTTCTGCCTGCATTTTTTGCCAGATAAAGAACTGCAAATCGTCTGCTGCACGCAAATGATAGCTGAACACCGGATTTTGGCGGTTGTTTGCCATAGTTACAAGCCTTACAAAATTACCGGACTCGTGCTCTTCATTTTCAGAAGGATACGGAATAACCACTTTTACCAGAACAAGAGGATTCACGGGTTCGTCTTCTCTGCTCGCATATTGCTCATAGGTGAAAAGGCTCTGCGCTCCGTTTATTATTTTCGGGTGATCAATGGAGAGGAACCATTTGCCGTCTATCTGCTCCGGGCGCAAATTATCGCCTGTCAAGGTCATACCGTTGTGCAAAAACGGAAATTCCTCTATTGTCCCGTTTTTTCTCATGCCCACAAATGCATCTAAAAGGCTTGCGTTTGTATAAGTTTGGCTGCCCAAATATGTGCGAATGTTTGAGCTGACTATCATCATATTGTGTTTTGCCTTGTGGCGGCGCCCAAGTTCCAGATGATAGTTGTAAATTTCCATAATAGGCACAAAACCTACGAACAACTCCCCTCTTTTGCTTTTTATGCGGAGCGGAGCGTTTTCCAAAGAGAGCTTTAGAATGGCATCTTCGGATTCGTTGTCATCCATGTCGTCGAATTCTGCGCTTATATCTGCTATTATGTGCAGTTCTTCTCTCCAAGATTTCAGCCTTTTTCTCAGGTCTTTTAGCGTACGGCGCATTTCGTAGTCGGTGATGTCTTTGCCGCCGTCTGTACGCATAACCGTGATTTCCAGTTTTTGCTGGCAATCGTCGTCCATATCATCCATCTCATCTGGGTCTGTGTCAATTACAGATGCTATGTGCCAGGTTGGTACTTCTTCTCTTATCGCCAAAAAGAACGGGTTTGTGGGGTTTGCAGTGCGCAAAAGCACGTCACCCAGGTTTTTCAAGTCTGAAGAAAGGTAAGAAAGAGAGGTTTCTATGCTGTTTTCCTCATCTAGAAATATAAAAAGCTCTAGAATTTTATTTGTATATTGAAATGCATGAAAACAGCCTTTTTGCTGATTCAAGTAATGCAACGCCTTCTTTTTTTCAAGGGGCACTCTTTTGTCCAAACTGCGGTATTTGGCTATAAAATCCAATCTTCTGTCGAATGCTTTATTCCATTCCATAGAAATCTCCAAAAATTCTCGGTACAATAAATATAGTAAAATAAAATGCGATTTTACAGTTTTTTTTAGATTTTTTTAAGTTTTTTTATTTTTTTGCAATATTTCGGAAAAAAAGTCCCCTAAACCGACCCAATCCTCGTTTTCCTGCATTTTTAGCACATTTTGGGCGTTTTTCATAAACCACTCATTTTTGCTCAATTCATCTAAGATATTGAGATACTTAGAGTTAGCACCCCCTATATTGCCTTGGTAAAAGTCCTTGGCTATGCTTTTAATAAGTGAGTCCATGACCATAGGGATAACTCGAAGTTCCGGGCCAAGCCATTGGCAATTTGCCAGTAGGCCTATAATCACCAAAAAGCACATCAGCTACACCGGCACCTTCCGAGCCAGGCAGCCACGCAACGATAAAAACATCGCTCGCATCTATAAGTTGTGGCACTATGCGAGGGCGGCCTGTAACAAATACTGTTACTATCTTCTTACCTGCATTACGGTAACTTGCAAGGTTAGCCATATCTGCGCTTGGTGCAGAGAAATCTAAAGATGTTATGTCTCCGCACCATTCGGCATAGGTGGGGCTTTCTCCGATAACGTAAACTATAGTACTTGAATTTGTTGCTGTTCCGAAAGTCGCTTGGGATGCTACCTGCTGCATTCCTGACAGTATGGAAGCTCCTGGACCGGTGAAGTTATCGGTACCCTGCCAAGTATGAGTCCAACCGCCAGCCTGAAGACCAATATCATCACTATGACTACCAAATACGTGAATAGTGGCATTTTTGGAGAGCGGGAAAGCTGAGTTTGTATTTTTGAGCAAAACTAGACTTTTAGCTACCGCTTCACGAGCAAGGGCACGATGTTCTTCAGATGCCCTGTATTTGGCTGTATTTCCGGCATACTCCGATGGACCATTAAAGTTATCCATACGTCCGGCACGAAATTTAGCTCGCAATATGCGGCGTACAGCATCGTTAATGCGATCCATGGAAACACTACCGGCAGTCACAAGATTGTTCAGATACGTTCTAAATGACGAATGGGTTCCCGGTTCCATAGCCAAGTCAATACCTGCGTTAATCGCCTTGCGCACAGCATCTTGAGTTAATGATGGCGAAGTAGAATTGAGTGGAGGCAGTGCCGTTAATTTGCAAGGGTTCCAACCATAGCCACCTATATCGGTGAATCCCGGTCTGGTGGAGTGAGCAATACCCGACCAATCGCTGATAATATAACCATCAAAACCCAGCTCCGTTTTAAGCCATCCTGTCAAACGGGCAGAATCAATATGCTGATGTACATCGTTTATTGTGTTAAAACTTGCCATAACGCTTAATACACCCTGTTCCACCACGGCTTCATAACCAGGCAGATGAACAGTACGCAACACTTCATCTGTTGCAGCCGTATTTCCACGATCCCTGCCGTTTGTGGTACCACCGTCAGCCAAATAATGCTTTGCAGTAGCGGTTATACGCCAGTCAGCATTATAGCGTTCCCCTTGTAAGCCACGTACCATGGCAGCACCCATTTGAGCAGTGAGTTCTGCGGTCTCTCCATAGCTTTCGTAGGTACGCCCCCATCGCGGATCTTGCGCAACAGATATAGCCGGAGAAAAGTTCAAATCTATCCTTGCAGCCCAAAGTTCTTTGGCTGTTGCCACACCGATTCTCCGCACCAAGGAGGAATCACGAGTAGCACCCAAACCAATATTGTGTGGAAATACCGTATAGCCTGTCACGCCTGCATTTCCATGCACTGCATCTTTACCATAATATGCTGGAATTCTCGCTCTGCCAGATGGCCATGAGTTCAGGGTACTAACCATAGAAGTAATAAACGAATCTGTATAGCCATCACCACCATTAAGAACGCTACCATAGAGAAATGATGTACCGCTTGCAGCAGAAGATACACCACCATTATTGCCACCAAGTTCTGGCTGAGTCATCTGAGCAATTTTTTCCGTTGTATTCATCATAGCCATAACAGAATCAATGCGAACCTCAAGAGGGTCTCGCAGCAAAACAACATCGCCTACATCTTCGCTAAAGCTTTCAAACTCAACTTCCCTTGGCAAATAACCCGTTTTGCGCACAATCAAGCTAACTTCGTCACCGTCTGTTGTCACTATTTTTGGCAAAATTTTATCGGTTTTTTGCGACATTCCACCCATTTTCAATGCGCCGCCCCTGTGATAAACAGTACCCAAATTCACAACCTTCCCTTTCTCAGTCTTGCCAAGGATAACATAAATTCCCTGAGACAATCCGCTTGTGGAATGAACACGCCCCTTTAAATCCATAGCCTGATAGCTCACAAAATTGGCAGGAATAATCTCAGCGGGCCTCGCTACGGGAACCGCTTGCGGTATATCTCCGGGAGCTTCTTTGCCGGGTAAAAGGATAAAGCTGCCATCGCCGGCACTCAAAGTACGAGCATAAGCGATCAAATTGCCGTTCACTTTAAGCATGACAACGGCATCTTGAATAGTGGCCCCAGCTTCGTTCTTAACAACGCCAGTCAAATTCAGGGGGGCGGCGAAAATACTCGTCGATAAGAGAACCAAAAGTAAAATGGAGAGTAAAATGGAGCTACGCATAAGTATAATATACATTTTTTTCTACATTCTCGTAAGTGTTCAGTGAAGATTTTAAACTTTTTAGCATTTTAGATGTCCGATTTACGGATATTGTCGATATATTGCTCATATCCTGCGTTGTTTATTGTTTTTTTTGGCTTTTTAAGGGCACTCGTGCTGTTCAAATGTTCTTTGGCGTGGTGCTCGTGGTTGCAGTCTGGTTTTTCTCGTTGCTCTTTGACCTGCGGGGTCTCGCATGGATAATAGGAGGGCTGGGAGCGCTAGGCGTAGTGGCTATTGTGATAGTGTTCCAGCCGGAAATTCGTGGAATGCTTACCAGAATAGGGCAAATAGCCAATGTATTCAGCCTGAAAACCATGTTTTTCAAACCCAGCGGGCTAGAAGAGATCACCGAAAAAATAGTCGATGCAATTCTTGAACTGCAAAAAAAGGCCCACGGAGCCATAATTGTACTCGAAAAAAGAGTCGGGCTAAAATCCTACATGGACTCCGGAGAAACAATAAACGGCAACTTCTCAAAAAAACTCTTATGCACGCTGTTCTACCCGGGAACCCCATTGCACGACGGCGCAGTCATCATTTCAAGAGACAAGATACTGGCAGCCGGCTGCGTACTTCCCATGCCAACAGGAGCGGCTGCAGCCGAACTTTCAGGTGGAATGCGCCACAGAGCCGCCAAAGCCCTGGCCGCCGAAACAGACGCTCTCATAATAGTGATCTCGGAAGAAACCGGCTACATATCCATAGCCTACCGCAACAGTTTTCGCACAAGGCAAAGCAGAAAAGAGATAGAAGAAGAAATAAAGCGGCATTGGAAAGAACTCTATGAAGACTAACAACGAAGAGACTGAGGAGGAAAAGAAAAAAGGCCGTAAGCGTTTTTGGGCTTTGGTAGCCATAATTCTTTTGCTCCTGTTATTGTTTACAATCTTCCAATGCCAAATAAGAGAAAGGAATAAGAACTTCGATCTGGAAAGGCAGGCTCATGAGGAATTTCTGAGGCAAAAAGCCCTTGAGCTGGCAATAGAGCAGGCAAACCGCAAAGCCGATTCTCTGCTCACTGCAGATTCAATTGCCAATATAACAATAAATACCGACACAACCGCAAAATCCATAACTGATTCTATAGCAAGCCGCAAAGACAAAATAAAAACAAAAACCGACACAACCGGCAAGGCAGGAGCAGATAATTATCCGTCTCAGCCAGCTGCAGATACAACCCCAAGCCGCAAAACAGACACAATACCACCCCAGCCAACCATACTGCCACCGCCGGGCCGCTATTACAAACCCATAAACCTGCGCATTGATTGCGGCGAACCGAAATGCGAAACGGAAATATCCTTTGGAGATTCTACTAACCCGGTAAAAGGAATAATTGATAATTACAACAAAACCGGAAAAGTCTATTTCAGGGCAATAGATTCCAACGGAATAGCCTCTCCCTGGGAGTCTGTAGCATATGACATGGCAAGCGACAACAACTGCGCAGAAAATTCATATCCCGTTCCGGTCAAGGGAAAAACCGTTTGCGTTGATGCTTATGAATTTCCGAACAAACCCGGAGAAAAACCACGCAACATGATAAATCACGAGGCGGCAGTCCGCCAATGCGAGAATGTCGGAAAAAGATTGTGCTCTGTGGAAGAATGGCAAGCCGCATGCAAAGGCAATTCAAACTCACGCTACCCTTACGGAAACTCATACAGCCCCAAAAAATGCGCTACCGATCTGAAAACAGCAAAAGAACCCAGCCGCAGCGGTTTTGCACAGCACTGCCGCAGCTACTATGGCATGTACGACATGAGCGGCAATCTGTGGGAATGGACCAGCACTCCTGCGCAAAGAGACGGATTATTTTTGGTAACGGGCGGCACATGGAACACGCAAAACGCCAGCAGTTGCACAGAAACAAAATTCAGTTTTTATCCGCAAAACGAATACCCGTTTGTCGGATTCAGGTGCTGCTTATAACAACCCTGTTGCGGCCAGCCGCTTTTGCCTTGTACAGAGCATCGTCTGCGGCAGAAATAAAATGATCAATCGCAGTGTTAATAGGGTCGTCATTAACGGGTATTTTCGTAGCCACGCCAATGCTCACGGTTACATCAGTTGTTTTCTCAACATCCATGCGTATGGCTTCGGCAATTTCGAGAGCGCCATTTGAAGGAGTATTGGGCAACAAAACGGCAAATTCTTCTCCACCCCAGCGAGCAGCGAGATCGCATGGACGTTTTATTGTTTGCGCAAGGCTCCCGGCAACAGCCTTTAAAGCATCATCGCCTTTCTGGTGGCCATAAGTATCGTTGTAGAGCTTAAACATATCCACATCAAGCATCAGCATGCTTATGTACAGTTTTTCCCTCATTGCCCTGCGCCATTCCGAAACCAAATGCAAGTCAAAATTACGCCTGTTAGCTATATTGGTCAGCTGGTCGGTAAGGCTAAGGCGCTCAAGCAATTTGCGCTGTTCCACAAGCTCTGCAGTGCGCTCTTCTACCAGAACCTCCAAACGCCTTTCTTCCGTCAAAATTCTGCGATGCAAAACAAGCAAAAGAATAATTATCAGCAATAGCAAAACCGATACGCCAACAAGCCACGGCAACCGTGACTGAGCCACCTTTGCTCTATAATCAAAAGTTTTGTGCATCCATTTTCCGGAGATTTTAGAAACATTTATTTGCCCGAGAGCCTTGTCTATAATGGAGCACAGAACCACCTCATTTTTGTTAAAGCCCAAAGACGATTCAAAAAAGTGATCGAAAGCAATATTGACCTTATACCCCATAAGCTCCATGTAATTTGTTAAAAAGAGCAGAAGATACTGGCTTGCCATAACCATATCAATCTCATTTTTTTCCAAAGCCTTAAATGCTGCGGTTACAGTTTTATACTCTATCGCATTAGGGTGGGTTGGAAACCATGTTCTAAATAAATCCGCATGCGCAGTTCCCTCCAAAAGCCCTATTTTCATACGTAAAACTTCATTTACGTTTGCATCATGAAATTCATTTTTTGATATAAGAGCATGCTTGGATTGCAAAGTAAAATTTTTAGGCCACAAAAAATTAGCCTGCCTCTCTTTTGTGGGAATCAGCTCGGATATTATTGAAACCTCTCCGTCTTCAAGCATTTTAAGTATCTTTGACCACTCTGTGTTGGGCTCATTGCCCAGCTTAAAGGTAATTCCGGTTAGCGATTCTATTCCCTTCAGCACATCAAAAAATATTCCCTGCCATTGCCGGTCATATCTATTGTAAAAACTCAATGGATAGTTATCAAACTCGGCAGCATAAGATACAACCGGATTTGCGTATATAAAATTGCGCTCCTCTTCATTTAGAACATACTTGAAAAACTTATGCCTTATGTATTCCTGCTGTCCTTTGTTGTACAAATACGTCAAATACCTAACTCCATCGTGCTCCAGAACTTTTTGCATAACCGAGATAATCGGTTTAAGTTTTTGTTTTTGCGTTGTAAGGGAAACGGGGCCAAAAATCACCGGAAAGGCATCGTAGGCAACAACGTCTGTGTAAACATCAAAAAAAGCTTCAATACCTTCTCCATAGAATGCGTCTGCATCGCCGCTTTTGAGCATATTGTAAGCTTCATCGCAATTTTGCACAAGGATAATTTCAAATTCTTCATTATTCAGAGTTGCAGAGACATCGTTAACTGTTGTTGTTCCTTCCAAAAACGCATATCTTAGCGGTCTGTACGCTGCAATCATAGGTATGGGCATACTGCCGGCCAGTCGCATATATTTTATGGTTCTCTCGGCAATTGCATCTGTCATAAAATAAGTTTTGCGGCGTTCATCAGTGGCAGTCAATTCACCGGAAAAATCTATTTCTCCATTTTCAAGCCCGGCGATCAGTTCATCCCAACTGTAAATAGCCGGCTTAAATTCAATTCCAAACAATTCGGCCATCCAATCGCAGATCAAAGCGGAAAACCCTCCGATTTCACCGTTTTCATCGTAAAACGCCTCATTCGTCATGATCATTCCGTAAACAAATGGCGTTTTATCTTCTTTAAGTTCTTCTATAGCCAGTATTTCTTCTTGCGTTATCCCCGGAATATCCGTATAAGAAGAGTATTTTGCAGTTTCATTTATATATCTCTGCGTTGTTTCCTCGCAAGACAATATGAGTAAAGATATAATAATGGCAAAAAATCTAACCATGCAGTTAAATATAGAAATTCCAGCGATTGACCATTTATGTTGCCCCAGCCCTGCTCAACCTGTCATTAATAGCTGCTCCCAAACCCTCTTTTGGCAAAATAGCCGCAAAAATCTTGCCAAGCCCAAAGGAATCAAGCTCGTGCAGCATACCATACAAATTAGCCGCAGCCTCCGTTGCATTCCCTCTCTCCGAAAGATTCAACACTTTAGCAAACTCCGCAGAATTCGCAGGCAACTCCCCAAAAGCCAATAAACCCGAATTCGGAGGAACTTCACTCGGCACCCCCAAAAAAAGCGCAGTTCCGGGGCTGTAATGCTTATCCAGCAACCCAGGCGAAGGATTCCCGCCACCCATACCCCATTCCCTATACCCCATTTCCTTAATCATTTCGCCGGTAATTGCCCCATGCCTGTATATCACAGGAGTTTCATCATCAAACCCGATCACCGTGCTCTCAATGCCCACTTCGCAAACGCCGCCATCAACAATGCCGTCTATTCGCCCACCAAGCTGTTCCAGAACATGCTCTGCGCTTGTCGGGCTCAAACGCTGAAACATATTTGCGCTCGGTGCAGCCAAAGGAAAACCAGCGAGTTTTATTATATCTCTTGCCATCTGCTTTTTGGGCATTCTCACAGCAACCGTTTGCAAACCGCCGGTAGTTAAATCGGGAACATTTTTCCTTTTTGGCAAAACCAAAGTCAAGGGACCGGGCCAAAATTTCTCAGCAAGCAATTTAGCATTTTTGGGAATTTCCACTACCAAATTTTCAAGTTCATCAAGCTCCGCTATATGCACGATCAACGGATCAAAAAAAGGCCGTTCTTTAGCAGCGAAAACCTTAGAAACCGCTATTTCATCGAGCGCATTGGCAGCAAGCCCATAAACGGTTTCCGTAGGAATTGCCACTATCCCACCATTTTTTAAAACTTCGGCAGCCTTGTCAATTGAAATATACACGAGCGGCAAATTAGAAAATTCTACTTTTCCCAGATGTTCTCTCAAGAAGATCACAAATGGATGGCACAGGCATTGGAACTCGCAGAAAATGCCGCCGCAAACGGCGAAACTCCTATTGGAGCCGTTATTGTGCTGAACGGAGAAAGAATCGCAGCAGCGAAAAACAGCATGGAAGAGAAGCATAGCGCAACCGCCCATGCAGAAATCTTGGCCATAAACGAAGCCGGGCAAACCCTTAAAAATTGGCGTTTAGACGGCGCAACCCTTTATGTTTCCCTTGAACCGTGCCCAATGTGTTGGGGGGCAATCAAAAACAGCCGCATTTCAAGAGTTGTGTTCGCTGCCCACGGAGACGCTAAAATAAATGCCGAAAGCGGCCTTATGGAAAAAGAAAGCGTGGATATTTTGCAAAAATTTTTCCGAAATGTCCGTAAAACTAAAAACGATTCGGGAAATAAGGGGTAATTTTTTCCTATATTTTAAGGCATATGAAAGCGGAACAGGTAAATCCGTTTCTAAAATCTGCAGTAGAAACATTTAAAACAATGGTAAATCTTGCGGTTAAGCCTGGCACACCATACTTGCGCAAAGAAGCTAGCCAGCCAGAGATTTCCGGTGTTGTAAATATTTCAGGTGATATAAGAGGTACTTTTGCAATGACGTACCCCTCAGCTACCGCTATAAAAGTTTGCTCAAAGTTTTTAGGGGAAGAGATAAAAGAATTGAATGCTAGCGTAGCCGACTGCATCGGCGAATTAACCAATATCGTTACAGGATTCGCAAAAAAAAACCTGAAATCACTGCTGTTTTCAATAAGTTTGCCAAAAGTCGTTCATAACCAAACCATAATTCCAACAGATGTTCCCGTTATATGCATTCCTTTTGAAAGTGATATGGGAACCTTTATAATCGAGGCCAGCTATGACAGTTAACCACTCGCCTCCAACCTCGCTCTTAACTCCTCAACTATTGAGTACGGCAGCTTTTGCACGCCGAGCAAACCGTTTCCGCCGTGGAAATCGCTACCTCCGGTCTCTACAAGGCCGTATTTCTTTGCAATCTTGCTGTACTTCTTTGTGCTTTTTGCGGTTTTATAATTGTAAACCTCCAGACCGACAATGCCATAATCCACCAGAATTGGTATTAGTTCGTCTGCATTTGTGTATTCGGGATGGGCCATGACTGCAAGCCCTCCGGCCTTTTTTATCAGCGAAACCGCCTCTTCCGAAGTCAGGCCCTTCGGGGGGCAGTATGC
>Ga0209755_10004789_pt1 | contig 15774 bp, 14 predicted proteins | sample TergutCo191P1_FD_187301 | JGI IMG/M metagenome (GOLD analysis project Ga0209755, IMG submission 187301) | Cornitermes sp. P1 segment gut microbial communities from Petit-Saut dam, French Guiana - Co191P1 (SPAdes) (version 2) | ecosystem: Host-associated > Arthropoda: Insects > Digestive system... | reverse complement strand
CCAGATTCACTGTCAGAAGAGGACTCGCATACGATTGAGAACTCTTTGAATGCTTCGGATAAAGATTCCACTGAGCCAGATGCTGCATATGTAGAATCGAACACTGTTTCTGCAGAACCAACTGGTGAGACGTTTTATTTTCCATTTAGTTTTTCAGCTCCAGAGTTATACGGCACTCAAATTTCTGAGGTGTCTCTGGGGGAGAAGGAACTGTTTTTTGTCTATTTTTGGACCACTTGGTGTCCTGCATGCGTGAGATCTATTCCGGGACTAGCAAGGCTTTCGGAAGAGTTTGGTGAGAGGGTTGGTTTCCTCTCTTTGTTGGGGGATTTCGGTGAGTCTGCCGATAATGCACTTCGAATAAAGCAGGCGGCGGATGCACAATTTTACACGATTGATGCAATGAACTTAGAATTACTTCCTCTGCTTGAATTTCTTGATTCGGGTTTTGTGCCGACATCTGTTTTGATTGGAGCGGATGGCAATCTTATTGGCGAAAGAATTATCGGAAGTGACATGGATAAATTCAGGTTAGCTATACAAGATGCTCTCGATATGGGCTAGAGACTGGAGTCTCGGGATTAAGAGTTATGAAAAAAAGTAGAAGAAAAGATGGGCGACGGGCTGTAGCAGTAACGCAAATTGTACTGTTATTGGTGGGCGTTGCCCTTGTAGTTCTTGGTTTGCTCAATGGTGAGGTTTACGAAATATTTTCGAAGGCCACGGTCATATGCATGGATTGCATAGGTATAGGCTAGTGAAACAGTACAAGCGTTTATTGGCGCAGGTTGGGTTCTTTTTGCTTCAAAATCCGTTTTTGGGCAATTTTATTACAGGGGAGATTTATAGAGGGAACTTAAAACGCATCTGCACCCCTGGTCTTAACTGTTATTCTTGTCCTGCGGCAGCAGTTTCATGCCCTATCGGTGCAATGCAATTGTTTTTTGCAGGTGCGAGACAGAGTATTAGCTTATACGTTACGGGCTTTTTGATAACTACTGGTGTAGTTTTTGGTAGATTCATATGCGGATTTGTCTGTCCCATGGGTCTTTTGCAAGATTTATTATATCGGATAAAAACTCCAAAACGTGTGGTGCAGCTCAGGTTTTTGAGATATGTTAAATATGTCGTGCTTTTGTTGTTTGTGGTGATACTTCCCTTAGCAATTCGGCATGAATTATCGGGTCTTGGTCGTCCTTGGTTTTGTGCATACATTTGCCCGTCCGGCACTCTGTTTGGCGCAGTTCCATTGATGGCGGTTCACGATTTTCTTCATCAGTTTATAGGGTTTCAATTTATACTAAAGGCTATAATTGCAATTTCAATCGTAATTCTTTCAATTTTCTTTCTTAGAATCTTTTGCCGTGTACTATGTCCGCTTGGTGCAATATACGCACTTTTAAACCGTGTGGCGATACTCCACATGCAATGTGACAAGAAAAAGTGCACGAGTTGTAATTTATGCTCAAAGTCGTGTCACATAAAAATTGAACCGATGCGACAGCCCAATGACCCGGAGTGTTTCCGATGCGGAAAGTGTGTGGACGTGTGTTCACATAAGGCGTTAAGTTACAAAATGGGAAAGCGGAGTGACTAGGCCTTTTTTGAGAGACGGTGTGCCGAAAAAACCGTAGGTATATCATCAAGTAACTTGCGGTCAGCATAAAGCCGTTATCGTAATATCACAAAAATCACTGAATAATATTACTGGCGAATGGTCATGGAGTAAATGATAAGATTTTTTACGAATAAATATGAGATATCCAATAAAAAAATTACATTAACCACACAGGATGCAAGTCATATTCGCTCCCTGCGTCTTAGGCCCGATGAATATTTCATCGTTTGTGATTGCGAGGGGACAGATTATATCTGTCGGCTTGCTGACTCTGTAGAGGTTGAATCAAAGACAAAGGAAAAATTTGCGGTTGCCGAAATAATGCGGATGCAGCCGTCAATAGGAGAGCCGGATTTTAAGTGCAGTGTCTTTATAGCATATGCCAAGGGCGACAGACTTGACTACGCCGTGCAAAAATCAGTGGAATTGGGAGCGTATGAGATTATAATATTTCCATCACAACGATGTGTTTCGACTCCCGGTGACAAAGGGGAGAAGAAAATTGCCAGGCTTCAAAAGATTGCGCTGGAAACAGCAAAGCAATGTGATAGAGGGCTTGTACCGGAAGTTGTAGCAGTCGAGAGCTTCAAACAAGCCGTTGGGCTCGCGATAAGGTCTGGGGTGGCTATATTTCCATACGAATGTGAAGACAAGCTAAGTTTAAAACAAGCTTTGGAGCAAAATATTAGAAAGCAAAGTAGCGCTGAAAATCCGGAAGAGGCAGATGTCATTGGTTATAGATCAAAAGTAAATTCAATATCAATAATGACCGGTCCAGAAGGTGGATTTACGTCACAAGAGGCTGACTATGCAAAATCAGAGGGAATGCTGACAGTTACCCTAGGTCCGCGAATTCTCAGATGCGAAACAGCTCCTGTGGCGGTACTTGCCGCAATTATGTATCATACCGGAAACCTATCATAATAGGACTTTATTAAGCAAAACATTGTTTTATGTGCGCTCAGGGTGGTTTGGGTTACGTTCAGGAAGGCGGGGTTTGAAATGTACTGAAATTATGATAATATTCATATGTATAACCAATTAAAGTTATGCATAGATGATGGTATATCTCGCAAACCGCTAAAGTCGCAGGTAGCGCTACTGAGACATGTTGGTATGCGTTGATATAAAAATTTTTTAGAAAGGTGTTATATGAAATGAAAACAAATGTATTTGTAGAAATGTCTGCAAAAGAGCTCCAAACCATCGAAGGCGGCTCTAGTATTAGGTATCATATTACAGCAATAACAGCAGCAGCATTTGCTCTTGCAGAGTCAATAGTGCAAGCAGTTCGGGCGTTGGTTGCTATAAGACCTTCACGTCCATAGGCGAACTTAACGTCTAATCGACACAGTGTAGATGAATAGCCCCACATATTATCGAAAACATTAAGCTTTGGCATAGGTGGGGCTTCATTTATGTCATATAGGGTTCTTTGCTCTTATGTAAAACTGGCTATTTTGCGAAGATTACATAGAGAGGGGCGGGATAACCCGATAAAATTCTGATAGATTGGAAAAATAGGAATAGCATTAATGAGTATAGGACCCTACCATTGCATCAAGCAACATGATATCACTGACTGCGGTGCGGCTTGCCTTGCAACTATTGCAAAACAATATGGATTGAAAATTCCAATAACGCGCATTCGAGAGGTTGCGGGTACTGATAAGCAAGGAACTAATGCTTATGGTGTGATAAAGGCCGCAGAAAAATTGGGGTTTAGTGCAAAGGGTGTAAAAGTTCATGTTGGTGAAGGGGACGATTCGGTGGCAGCGGCGCGTGAGGCTCTGTTTTCTCCTTTTCCGCTTCCTGCGATTGCACATGTTATTGTAGATGGATCATTGCAACACTATGTTGTTATACATAAAATAACAAAAAAGCAAGTTATAATTGCTGATCCCGGAAAGGGTTTGCGTAAGGTTACACCTGATGAATTTTTTGCTGAGTGGACAGGTGTACTCATACTTCTTTCCAAAACACAGCAATTTGAAAAAGGAAACCATACAAAGAGCATTTACGCGCGCTTTTTTAAGTTGCTTATACCACAACGAGGTCTGCTCATAAACCTATTTTTTACATCTTTGATTTTTACGGTGCTCGGAATAGGAGCTGCGTTTTATTTCAGATTTATGATGGACGAAGTGTTGCCAAACATGCTCCATCGAAGTTTGACGATTATATCAATAGGTGTAATTGCGCTATATACGTTCCAGACGATATTGGGTGCATTTCGCAACCACATGCTCATATATATGAGCCAAAAACTAGATATACATTTGATTCTTAGCTACTACCAGCATGTTCTGGAATTACCGATGAACTTCTTCGGTACAAGAAAAGTAGGTGAGATAGTATCGCGATTTATGGATGCATCGAAAATACGAGAGGCAATAACCGGTGCATCGCTTACAATAATGATAGATACAGTCATGGCAATCGTGGGTGGGATAATTTTGTACATACAAAATCCGCGTATGTTTGTTGTGGCTTTTGTTGTGCTTGTGCTATATGGTATAATAGTGTTTTCGTTTAACAAGCCGTTGCGTGATATCAATGAAAAGACTATGGAGGAAAATGCACAGCTCACATCTTATCTGGTTGAGTCGCTAAATGGCATTGAAACGGTCAAAGCATTTAACTCAGAGCGCACAGCGAAGATAGAAACAGAGAAGAAATTTGTGAGGCTGCTCCGTGCAGTATTTAAGTTAGGTTGGCTTGAGAACATTTCGGGTTCATTGAGTGGGCTGGTATCGGCTGTTGGTGGGGTAGTAATTCTTTGGGTGGGTGCAATCAGTGTTATGGAAGGCTATATGACACTGGGCGGACTTATGACATTTAATGCGCTTTTGGTTTATTTTCTTGATCCAGTAAAAAACCTTATAAATCTACAACCTACGATGCAAACTGCAATTGTAGCATCAAACAGATTGGGAGAGATTCTTGATTTAGAGCTTGAAAAAACGGAGGGCGAAGATAAGAAGATATCTCCGCAGTCATTGCGCAGTCAAATAACATTTAAAGATGTTGATTTTCGTTATGGCACAAGGCAGTTGGTTTTGCAGGACATAAATCTGGAAATAGCACCCGGTGAGAAAATTGCCCTTGTTGGTGAAAGCGGTTCGGGCAAGACGACGCTTGTGAAATTGCTTTTGAATTTTTATAAGTGGGAAAAAGGCGAGATATTGATCGGGAACTATAGCATAGAGGATCTGAATATTGAAGCATTGAGGGAAAAGATAGCATATATATCACAAGACATATTCTTGTTTTCAGGTACAATTTATGAAAATCTCACGTTAGGTATGGAGTACCCTGACATGGAGGAAGTGATACGTGTTGCAGCAATGACGCAGGCGCATGAGTTTATAAGTCAATTGCCGTTGCGCTATGAAACCTATTTGGAGGAAAATGGTGCCAACTTGTCCGGTGGACAGAAACAGCGTCTTGCGATAACCCGTGCATTGCTCAAAAACCCTGATATTTTGATTATGGATGAAGCGACAAGCAATCTGGATAGCATAACGGAAAAAGCGATAAGCAATATGATAGATGAGCAAACCTCAGGTATAACGACGATAATCATAGCGCATAGACTAAGCACGATAATGCGTTGTGACAAAATATATCTTGTTGATGATGGCAAAATTGTGGAGAGTGGCAGCCACACAGAGCTTATGAATGCGCAAGGGCGATATTTTAAGCTGTGGCGTGAGCAGTTGCCGGAAGTTGAGGTGGGTACAACAGGAGTGCGGTATGAGTAAGATGGTTTTTAGAGACATATCAGAAATATCCGACAGCCGTGAAGTTCTTACCGAGCGTCCACAAAGGTTTGTCTCAGTTTTTGCATATATACTTATCGCATTGCTTGCAATTGCTCTAATATGGTCATTTGTTGGTGAACTGGATAACTTTGTTAGAGCTGCTGGAGAGGTGCGCCCAAATGAAAGCATCAGCACAATACGCAGTACGCTTTCCGGAAGGGTGTTAGAGTCGCACTTGGAGGAAGGCATGGTTGTAAGCAGGGGCGAGATATTGTTGTCGATTGACGTACAAGACCATTTAAACACCATGGAGATATTGGAGAAACAGCGATCAACTATAGATTATGAGATAGCCAATCTTGAACTATTCCGTGAGAGCATCATTGTTGGGGAAAACCTGTTTGACCCTAATGATGAAACCCAGATTGACTATTACTTCAGATATCAAAGTTTTGTGACTGACATAGAGTTTAATATAGAGCAAGTGAGGAACACCAACCTCGATATTGCTAGAGTGAGTTCTGATGCACATGCCCTGCGCAATGCCGCTTTAGCGGACCGTAACCGCGCAAACTCGGAGCTTCAAGCTCTGCGTCGTTTGCTTGGAGCGCTAGAGAATAGCGAAAACAGTGTAGCTCCGGCACACGCAGAACATAATCGTCGTTTTGCCGATCATGAAATGAGCGTGGAGCGATATGCAAATGTTATAGCGCAAAGAGAATCTGCGCTTGCCAATATGGAAGAGATGATTACAGCGGATCTAGCTCAATTTGAAGTTGCAATAGAGCGTAGTAACGAAAGGCTAACTAGCTTGGAATTGCTGTATGAAATAGGTGGAGTGTCCAGAAATGAACGTGATGCGGCGCAATTTGAACTTGATTCAATCATGCTTGAGCGAGATAGATTTATAGAGGAGTCTAAGCATGAAATAGATGCAGTGCAGCAAGAAATTAGTTCAATTCAATTGGAGCAGGAAAGATTTACGAACGAAACGAAGCTGCTGGTGTTACAAGAAATCACAGCTTTAGAAAGATATATATCTGACCGTGATGCAGCGATGCAAAGTGCGCATTCCGTGCTGATATCTGTGTATGATATGGGATACAGTGAGGAGCTGGTACGTGAGCGGCATAGGCTTGATATGCTAACATCAATATCGGACACATTATTTTCGCTGCAAAGCAATCTAAGTGCGCTAATGATGGAGATAAGTAGCCTGCGCTTGACTATCGATGAATCGCAGATAACTGCGCCGATAGATGGGGTGATTAGTATGTTTTCTGAGATTAACACCGGAGACTTTATCCAAGCCGGTCTTGATATCGCAACAATTATTCCAGCTACGGATGGTGAATTTAGAGTGATGCTCGCGGTGTCGAATGAGGATATAGCTGAAATTGAAGTAGGCCAGAGGATAAACTTCAGGTTTGCGGCGTTGCCATTTGCCGATTTCGGAGAAATGCCTGGGCATATAACAAGAATATCCACGGATGCACGAAGTGCGCCTGACGGGCAAAGTTACTTTATAGTAGAGGCTGAAATGGATGGCAACTCGCTGTTTGACAGACATGGTGCTGAGGCACAAATACGAGTTGGCATGATGAGTGATGCACGGGTCATTACGGGGTCTCAGAGGATTATTCACTGGGTGATAGAGAGGCTGGGTTTTGCTGATTAATTCTGTTTTATTGCAGACGGAGCTCAAGGTTGATGTGACATAACGTATGTTAGGGCAATTTTACTTTACGTTTTGTTATCGACAATGGTGTTGTATAACAAAAAAATATTTGTTATACTTACTTAAACGTATTCATAACGGACGCACAAAAGCCAACGATGTGAGTTTGTGTTAAAGAAGACGAGGAAGTAGGTGCGTTGTGCTGGCAAAAAAACAACAGGCGATACGCCTGAATAAAGTGCTGCCGAGGCTAGAGACTTCTGCGGAACGAGGACTTACCAGTGTGCAGGCCAAAGAGCGCCTTGAAAACGGATATGGCAATACAAAGCCCGCCTCGGCGGATAAAACCGTGGGGCAGATATTCAAGGATAATATTTTTACTTATCTAAATTTGGTGCTGACTTTGCTTGCACTGTGTATTATTTTGGTTGGGTCATATAGAAATCTGGTATTTATGCCTGTTGTACTTATAAATACCACGATTGGTATAATTCAAGAACTCCGCTCAAAACGTGCTCTGGCAAAATTATCATTTTTGACAGCACCGCATGCCACAGTTATCCGCGATGGTGAGCGCTTAACGATACAAGCTGATGAAACGGTGCTTGACGATGTTGCGATATTTACGGCAGGGCATCAAATCTATGCAGATGCAATTGTAGTCAGCGGAGAATGCCATGTAAACGAAGCCCTTGTCACAGGTGAGGCGGATGAAATAACAAAAGTTTCTGGAGACACGCTTTTGTCGGGAAGCTTTGTTGTCTCAGGAGAGTGCGCGGCAAGACTTGATAAGGTTGGCAGGGATTCTTTTGTAGCACAGCTTACGCTGGAGGCAAAGAAAACTCGTGGGAAGCTCTCAATAGGGATGGTCTCGGCGTTAAAGCGTCTTGTTCAAGTTATCGGTATACTTATTATACCGGTGGGCATTGCCATGTTTTTTCAGCAATTCAGGCAACCCTTTATTACAATAGTAGATGCAACTGTTGCAACTGTAGGTGCACTTGTCAGTATGATTCCTGACGGGCTGTACCTTCTTGTTTCTATGGCGCTGACTGTAAGTGTATTAAGACTTGCCCGCAGAAGGACTCTTGTGCAAGAGCGAAATTGTGTGGAGACCCTTGCCCGTGTTGATGTGTTATGTGTTGATAAAACGGGAACAATTACAGAAACACGGATGGAAGTCAAAGGTACCGCTTTGCTTTGTCCCGAAAGATATAATAGCGAAGATATAAGCATGATTATGGCTGACTATGCAGGAAATATGTCGGCTGATAATGAGACGATGATTGCGGTACAAGCATATTTTAGCAATCCGGCAAGAAGACAGGCACGAATGAGTATGCCGTTTTCATCAGCAACCAAATACAGTGGAGTGTCATTTCATGAAGATGAGTCATATTTGCTTGGCGCTCCGGAGCGAATATTGCAGGTGCGTTATGAAAGATATAAGCCTGAAATAGAAAAATACTCTTCTCAGGGATATAGGGTTTTGCTTCTGGCACATTATGATGGCGATATCACAGGCAAGCTCGATTGCAACAGGATATTACCGCTTTCGCTAATTCTCTTATCAAACAAAGTAAGAGCCGAAGCACCGGGAACATTTCGGTTCTTTGCAGAGCAGGGTGTAAAAATCATCGTAATTTCGGGAGATAACCCGATTACGGTTTCGCAGATATCAAAGGAAGCCGGAATAGTTGGTGCGGAGAAATTCATTGATGCGGTGGAGCTTACTACAGATAGACAAATAAAGCGTGCCGTTGGAGAATATGTCGTGTTTGGAAGAGTGACACCGGACCAAAAGCGCAAACTTGTCAGGGCGTTAAAAGCTGCTGGGCACACAGTTGCGATGACTGGTGATGGTGTAAATGATGTTCTTGCTCTCAAAGACGCGAATTGCAGTATTGCAATGGCATCAGGCAGTGAGGTGGCGAGCCAAGTATCAGATATAGTTTTGCTGGATTCGGACTTTTCGGCTATGCCTGCGGTTGTCATGGAGGGCAGGCGTGTTATAAATAATATTGAGCGTTCTGCGGCGCTTTTTATTACAAGAAACATGTTCTCATTTTTATTTGCGACAATTATGACCATTGGCTTTGCGTTTCCGTTTCCCCTTGAGCCGTCACAGTCTACGTTATTTAATGTTATGCTGATCGGAATACCGTCATTTGTTTTGGCAATGGAGCCGAACAAGAATATTGTGAAAGGCAAATTTATAGTAAATGTTTTGAGAAATGCGTTGCCTGCGGGTCTGACAGATTTTGTTGCGCTGGTTGCACTTGTGCTTATAGGTTCTGCAAGAGGAATACCTGTATATGAAATTTCAACTATGTCACTAATAGTAATAGCATTTGTAGGGTTTCAAATGCTATATAAAATAAGCAGACCACTCAACACATTGCGTATTGCTTTAATGGTTTTCTTAATGGTTGGATTTATTGTTGGGGCAATTATACTTGGAATGACAGACATACTTTCGCCGTTAAGCGGGAGTAGTATATGGACACTCATACTTATATGTATAGCAACTGTCCCTGTGTTTGTGGGGCTGACTTTGCTGCTAAATCGCAAAAAATAAGGATTAAAGGCACAGCAAATCCCCGCATCTGTTCGTCGCAGATGCGGGGTTACCCGTGGTACTCAAAAATCAATGAGCCAAACCACCTTTCTGTTCAGATCCAACCTGTTCTATTGACACCTGTCTCCGATGCAGTCGTTGCACACAATAAGTTCCAATGAGTCTTGGAATACTGGCGGCCTTTCCCGCAGTTGTGCTAATTGGTCAAATGACCCAGTCTGCCATGGACTAGCTGTTCAGTGAACTAAGGCTTGATCCGTTTGCATCTAAAATATACAACAATTACTGCATAATGTCAATGTAAATTTATGCAATATATATATAATAACCAAAAAATTGGCGAAATAAACAAATATGAGAAAATTTGTGTTGACAAACATAATGCACTACTGTATGATGCATAGTAGTTACAAAATCATAATAGTAAATTAAAGCTACTATTAGGGGAGTGATGAAATGAATGTGCAGTATAAAAAAGGTGTGCTTGAGCTATGTGTGCTTTCGATGCTGTCGAGAAAAGACCGTTATGGATATGATATATCGGAGTATCTTTCCAGACACATCGATATCTCCGACGGCACTGTTTACCCGATATTAAGAAAGCTCAAGAGTGACGGTTTAGTGACGACTTATCTAGTCGAAGACAGTGGGGGGCCGCCGAGAAAGTATTACAAACTGACAGATTTAGGAAATCAGGAATATGGGCAGGCAAGAGACACATGGCTTGGATTTGCACAGGTAGTTGAAAAGTTACTGAAAGGGGAGTTAGGCAATGAATAAGCAGGAATATCTCACAGCACTTGAAAAAGCTTTGAAGTCCAAGGGTGTGCGTGATTTAGAGGATATAACCCAGGAATACTCAGAGCACTTTGATATGAAAATCGCAGACGGATTTTCGGAGGAAGAAATTGCGGCAAAGCTCGCACCGCCTGATGAACTTGCAGGGCAATACAAAGAGATTGGAACTGAATCAAGTGCAAAGAATGGTGGCATTATAAGCAAAATCTTTAAAACGTGCGGAGTGGTTATTTTGGATATGGTTGTAGCTCCTACACTACTTGCATTCTATGTTTGGGTTTTCGCACTCGGTTTAATTGCATTTGTAAATGCAGCTGTGGGTATTCTTTTGGTAACTGGAATAGGTCAAAGTGAATTTGCTCAGGCAAGTCAGTATATTCATATTCCGCCTATGCCATATATTTCATCATTGCTTACGGGTATTGCACTTCTCGGATTGGCTGTATTATCAGCTGTTGGTACAGAATATTGCAGGCTTTATGTAAACCAAAGCTTCAGAAAATATTTGCGCTGGCATAAAAATATTCTCACAAGCGGGCCAAAACTTCCGCCACTGACGCTAAATCCGAAGGTAATCCACAAAAAACGCAGAGTGATGCGTACGATGGTATTTATAGCACTACTAGTGTTCGGTGTCGGACTCGTAGCAGGTCTGGTGTCAATGATGGTTCTATCAGGCTCGTTTGAACCCTGGCACGAGTGGAACTGGTTTGTATAAACATATGATCAGTATTGGGAACAGCTACAAAATTAAAGTTAACAGGTGGTCATTTAAAATGAAAAATACAGTAATAATAACAGGAGCAACATCGGGAATCGGTTACGCTGTTTGCAAAACACTTATCTGTGCAGGATACCCAATAATCGGGATAGGTAGAAGCAAAGAGAACTGCGATAATGCAGTAAGAACATTATCCGAAAAATACCCGAAAGCTAAAGTGAATTTCCTTGTGGCAGACCTGATGCATCAGCGAGAAGTTATTCGCGCATCAGAAGAAATCGAAAAAATCCTAGCTGAATTTGGGGGAGGGTTGCATGCTTTAATCAACAATGCAGGCTGTATGCGAAGCAGATATATGACTACAGAAGATGGATATGAACAGCAATTTGCACTCAACCACTTAGCAGGTTTTTTATTAACACAGAAGCTTATGCCGATAATAAGGCGTGACAATGCGGCTGTCATCAATACCAGTAGTACTTCCCATAAAATGATGAAGGTGAATTGGGATGACATCATGTATCAAAAGCGATATAGACCGCTATACGCGTATAAACAATCAAAGCTTTGTAATATGCTCCATGTACACCGTTTGCGTGAAATGGGTGTGCGTTCATGTGGAGTTCATCCGGGGCTTGTTAACACTGACATAGGTGGTAAAGACACAGAAGGTGCAATAAGCCTTGTTTGGAACATTCGAAAAAAAGGTGGTATTTCAGCGGAGCAGTCAGCACAGATTTATCTCTCGCTCTGTGAAGACGGCTTTTCGGGACTATATTACGGATTGCGCAGTGATGATAGCGGAAGATGGCAAATGGAAAATGGGGAACACAAGGGTAGGGCTCAGGAGATTAGGCAAAATAAGCAAGTAAACCATGAAAATGCAAAAAGGCTGTATAATATTAGCTTAAAACTGTGTGGATAGGGGGACGGTTTTGGGACGTAGGGACGGTTCTTGTGTCCCAGACAAAACCTCTATAAACCGTTTAAAGTTTAAAATGGGACACAAGAACCGTCCCTACGTCCCAACCTACGTCCCAAAAGAAGGAGATTTTGAAAATGAATGTACTGATAACAGGCGCAAGCGGTGGTCTTGGCAGAGAGTTGGCAATGGATTGCGCAAGGCGGGGATATGACCTGTTTTTAACAGATATACATGCTCCGGCACTAGAAGCAATAAGTGCTGGTATAATCAGAAGATACAGCGTTCAGGTTTATACTCAGGCTTGTGACTTAACACAGTCGGAGGCTGTAAAAGGGTTAATTGATAGCGCAAAGGATAAAGGGATTGTATTTGATATGCTGTTAAATGTGGCCGGTATTGACTGTGAGGGAGGCTTTACTGAGCGTAGTGCTGATGAGCTTATGTCAATGATAGGGATAAATGTAGAAGCTACAATAAGTTTAACGCATCAAGTTTTGGAGTGCAGGGGTAAAAATGCTCAAGGTGAGCACAGTCCATTTTACATCGTGTTTGTGTCAAGTTTGGCATCGCTTTATCCAATGCCTCTTAAAGCAGCATATGCGGCATCAAAGAGATTTCTCTACGACTTTGCATATGCACTTGGCAGTGAGTTAAAGCCGCAAGGAGTTAATGTTACAACTTTGTGCCCAGGCGGGCTTGCCACAAACGCAGAATCAATTGCCGGTATTGCGGCACAGGGATTTTGGGGGAACCTAACAACCAGCCCGGTTGAGAAAATAGCAAGGAAAACAATAAACAAGGTACTCCGTGGCAGGCGCACCTACATACCGGGAGTTCTAAACAGCACACTGGGTGCCGCAGGAAAAATTCTCCCAAGAGCACTCATAGCGTGGGCAATCAGAATGCGTTGGGAGAAAGCAAGGTCAATAAGAACAGATTTGGTTACGGTGAACTAGATAATATGTACAAGAGGGCGGTTCGTAAGAATCACCCTCTTTTTGAGCTAACTTCGACTATTAGTATTACTCTTAGGTCTTGCGGTCTTGACTACATTTCTAAATAGAAAGATATCCTTTTGGTTTGTAGTACGGAAACTTCCGGCACGTGTGTAGTTGCAGGCGGAACGTTCGGCACGGACTGATTTTAGTTTGCTTCGCACGATGAGCATTATTATGAGGGAAAGCGCTATCCCAATAACCAAACTAATTATAGCCAATTCTAAGTCAAAGAAAAACATTATAAATACACCCCCAGCAAAACAGCAAAGTAAGCTACAATAGTAAGTATAACGGCGAGAATTCCAAACCACTTCCAGAAAATGCCCCAGTCTGTTGGTAAGTCACCAACGAACTTGCCTGTTTGTCCGTTCATGGCGAAAGTGTATACCTTATCACGCCATGTAGTGTTCAATATCCACACTGGCAAGAGGGCGTATTTCACAACGCTTTTTTTAAGATATACTCCTCGGTATTCGGGGGTTACGGTGCTATAACCAACAACAGTTGCTCTAAAAGCATCTTCAGTACTGGCGCGGATACGGTCATTTGCCCGCGGTATGCATTCTTTTTCGGTAAGCTCAAATTTATCGGCAAGATAGCCGGAAAGATATGCAGTCTTAAATTCTGCTGCATCTTTCAAATCAAAAGGCTCGATTGACTCCATCATATCGGAGAGAATTTTTTTTGATGCATCCACAGGAACATCGTCAAAAGCAAGCTCACCTTGGCGGATTACACTAAAGGTTGTTGTTTCCGTATAGTTGAAATTTGAATCGCTCCAATGTCGCACTTTTGTCGCTCTGTAGCGCATATTGGCATCTACGTCAGCATCAAATAGCCAGAAAGGAACATATAAGCCTTTGACCTCATCTAGACGTTTATTTGTCTTAAAGCATTTAGGCAAAAGCTTTTTCCCAGTAAGATGGTTCTTTAATGCTTCGATTGCCGCATTTTTATCCAGCTTAAATGGGATAAGTAAATCCGGTTTTAATGCGCCTGAAAGCTGCCCCGTCATTATTATGGGATTGCCACAGAAAGGGCAACTGGTTGCCGCTGTGGATTCTTCCGCTATAACTTCACCTGCGCATGTATTGCAAGAATATATGTGCATACACTCTTGCTCACCATCTTCCCAAGCTGTGTCTTCGTGTTTTTCCCACGTGATGTTATCATCTTCTGTTTGGACAGACTCATTTAGGTCTTGCAGTGCAGCCACATCAAATTCGGAATCGCAAAAGGGGCATTTCATCTGCTGGATAGACGGGTCAAAAGCGACTGCTCCGTCACAGTTAGGACATTTATATTCCTTTAATGACATAAAATATTATTCCCCCTTTTGTGATTTACGGTTTTGGATTGCCGCAGTTTTGGCAGAAACGTCCGGTGTTTTCCGTTCCGCAAGAGCAAGTCCAGTTGTCGCTTACTGGCTTTGGTGTGCCACAGTTTTGACAAAACCGTCCTGTGTTTGCCGTGCCGCAAACACAGGTCCAGTTGTCTGAGGCGACAGGAGCCGGAGCTGGTGTTCCGCACTCTTGACAAAAACGTCCTGTGTTTGATACTCCACAAGCGCAAGTCCAATTAGTTTCTGATTGTGCCGGAGATGCACCTGTAGGTGCTGCTACGGCTGCTGGTTGAGCTTGTTGCGCTTGCAAATTTTGTTGGTTCATTTCAAAAAACTGTCCTGGATTCATGCCTCCTGCTTGCCCAGCCATTCCGAGTCCCAGAAAGCCTGTCATTGCACCGCCTGCATTTCCTGCGGCGGTTTGCATTGCTTCCGCTTGTGCATTTACAAGTGCGGCACCCGCCATTCCAGGGTCACGCATAACTGCTTTGCGCTGCAGATTGCGAATCATTTCCTCATCTTCTTTTGGTGCAGAAAGAGAATTAATTGCAATGGATATAACCTGCAGTCCGCGAAGTTCACTCCACTTTTCAGATAAAATCTGATTAAGCGCATCTGAGAGTTCCATTGTATGTCCGGGGATTGCGCTATAGCGCAATCCCAAAGCTGAAAGTCTGGCAAATGCGGGCTGCAGTGCATTTAGAAATTCGCTTCTCAATTGGTTTTCGATCTGGTCACGGGTGTATTGATGTTCAACATTTCCGCATACATTTGTGTAAAATTTGAGCGGGTCGGTCATCTTAAATGAATACATACCATTGCATCTTAGCGTAATGTCTATATCCAGACCAATATTTGTATCAACAACACGGAAAGGGATCGGTGTAGCTGTTCCAAATTTATTGTTCTTTAATTCACGGATATTAAAATAATATATCCGTTGATCCTTTGCCGTGTCTCCACCGTGGGCAAAACGCCTTGCAAAGGTCTGGAAGGAATTTATTATAGCCTCGCCAAGAGGTCCTTCAAAGATGCTTGGTTCGGACGATTGATCCCATGTATACTGTCCCGGCTCGGCACAAACATCCATTATTTTGCCTTGTTCGACAATCATCATGCACTGCCCGTCTGCAACGGCAATGCCGCTTCCATTAGATATTATATTGTCATTACCTCTGTTTTGCGTCTTCCGCTTGGAATCGTGTCGTCTCATCCCTTTTGTCACAAGGACGGTTTCAGGCATTGCGTCCTGATAGAAAAACTCCAGCCACTGGTCAGCCAGTGTACTCCCTGCCGCATTTATCGCCGCTCTAATAAGTCCCATTATGCTGCCTACTCATTGGTGTTGTGTA
>Ga0209755_10004788_pt1 | contig 15774 bp, 1 predicted proteins | sample TergutCo191P1_FD_187301 | JGI IMG/M metagenome (GOLD analysis project Ga0209755, IMG submission 187301) | Cornitermes sp. P1 segment gut microbial communities from Petit-Saut dam, French Guiana - Co191P1 (SPAdes) (version 2) | ecosystem: Host-associated > Arthropoda: Insects > Digestive system >... | reverse complement strand
ATTGGCGTGCCAAGAGGTATTCGTGCCAATGGGCTAAAGCCCCCGAAATGACATTTAATTTTAGGTCATTACGACATGATGGATGAACTCTTGCCCACCCCTACCATACCCGACACAATCACAGCCCGCTCACCAATTAAAAAAGGAGAAGAACAATATGGAAACGAACAAGAAAATCCAACGAAGGGGGATATTTTTGGTATTGGCGGCGATTGCTGTCATGCTGGCAGTGTCCTTTGCAACTATCTTGCCTAGAGCTCTAGCGCAAGAGCCTGGCGGTGGCGGTGAAACCCCTCAACCCCCAGTGTTTACCCCTGCAGTAGCCCCAGAAATTTGGGACGGCAGCATCCAGCCTTTTGCCGGCGGAACTGGCACAAGAGAGAATCCATATCTGATTGCCAATGCAAGGCAGTGGGCCTTTTTGCAAATGAGACATGAAATGGATACAAGTTTCACTCTAGGGAGACATTTTGCATTAATTAATGATATATATTTTAATGATGTAAGCAATTATCAAGATTGGGGGATAGGAGGTGTTGGTCCTGCTAGGGTAGTCCAAAGATTGGCCTCTTTTATGGGAAGTTTAGATGGGAGAGGACACTCAATAAAAGGTCTTTATAATAGAGTAGCACAAGGAGCTGGATTAATGAGTGTGGTACTCAGTAATAATAATTTTAGGGCAGGGCATAGATCAGTTATTGAAAATTTAACAATATCGCATTCGCTTATTCTTGGGACGCAAGCCACTCTTGTTGCTGGTCCATTTTATAGTGGCTCTAATGCGACTTTTAGAAATGTACATAGCTATGTTAGAATTTTGTCTAGCTTTAATGCCAATAATACAGTTTTTGGAGGTTTGGTTGCACATACTGGAACAGCTGTAACAGCTTTAGAGGATGGTAGTGTATTTAGATCAGAGACTATAATTGAAAATAGCAGTTTTAATGGAAGTATAGAACTTTCTGGAGCCATTACAGGCAATAACACAATTGGCGGGTTAGTTGGGAGTGTGGCGGGTGGTAGCACTCTTACAGTTATTAATTCGGTTAATTATGGAACTATTAGTGTACCTAATGGAGCTGGAGTTGCAAGTGTACTAGTAGGTGGTTTGGTTGGTGGAGCAAGTTCTTTAGCTTCGCTTGTTGCACCAACACAACATACAAGAGTAGACTTGATTAACAGTCATAATAGAGGAGATATTTATGTTAGAACTACTGGCAACCATGTTGTGGGTGGATTAATTGGAGAGGGTTATTTCAATCGCATGAATTTGGCAAACAGCTCTAATACAGGTAATATTAGTTCGCATACTGGTGCTAATCAAAACACGGTTGGTGGACTAATAGGAGGCAGTTGGACTATTACTAGAGAACCTATGGCAAAACATATGTTTATTAGACATAGTTATAATGGAGGAAATCTTGTTGCAAGCAATGCTACTACGGGTACTTCACCTACAAGTGGTCTTGCAGTTGGCGGTTTGGTTGGAGTTGTCAGAACTCATGATGTTGTTCAAGAAGGAAATGCATTAATTAGTACCGTTGACATAAGAAATAGCTATAACAGTGGAGATGTAACTGCGCATGCTACTGGGACATCAAATCAAATTTTTGCTGCAGGTATCGTAGGCAGGATTGTTGCGTTTAGAGATGCGGCAAGCAATTTTCCTCAACAAGTTATTAGAAACAATATGACAAGTGGGACTATAACTGTCACAGCACCAGGAGCACAAGGTACTCAGCTTAGAGGCGTGGCTGGAATATTGGGGCATTTGTTTTTGCATAATGAAAATGCTACGGATAGAGCATCAAACATGATTATACAAAATAATGTTGTCACATCTAGTATTGTGTCAACAAATGTTTCTGCTGGTGGGATTATAGGTAGTATAAATACGACAAGAATAACTGTTGCATCGACTATTAATGCTAATTTTATTTTAAGAGAAGGTGTTTTGATTAATCAAGGATTGGCATTTATAGGTCCAGTGTCTAATCTAGCATTTGTGACTACAGCTAATAGAGCATTTTTGCATGGTGGATTATTAAGAAATGAATTAAACACAGCAGATGAGCAATTAACTCAGAGTGGAACGCACCAATATATCATCACAGCTTTAAATGCAATATCTTTGCAACATTCACAAAGTGAAAGAATGCATCATTCTTTATGGTCAATGGAAAATGGTTTGCCTGTTCTATTAAAAGGTGGCGACTGGTCTATCCCGCCGATTGACGGCAATGCTGCAAGGCACACAATACAGTTTAATATTGATGCTCCTTCAATAGCTTCGCATGCTAGTGCCTTTTTGGCAAGTGCCCAGCCATTTGCTGTGGAATTGGGGGCTAATGAAAATTTTACACTTCCCACTCTAGAAATTAATTTATTTGGATGGAGACATGTTGGTTGGTCTGAAGAGACATTTATTGACAGGTCTGCCGATGCAAGTGATATGCTAGAAGCCCATAGGGTGGGAGATAATGCAAGGGGCTTAGGACAATATGATGGTCAAGTCATCAACCTTTATCCATTGTTTGAGGCGGTGCTTGTGGATTTGGATTTGGATCTGCAAGGGGGTCGTTTTAGGGATGGTGCTGTTAGACCTGTGAATAATAGGCTTAGGGCAAGGTTTGATCATCAGACGCCTAATGTTGGGAGTGCGCCGATAAGGATAGCACAAGGAGCATTGGGGACTAGAGTGTATAGTTTTAGAGGATTTAGGACAGCTAGGGGCGGAGCAGGGGATTTGTATATAAATGCTGCTGGTGTTGCTGCGCACGAGGTTGTTATTGGGCCGATAGTGAGTGTAGAGGATGGGAATGTGTGGAACAGGGGCGTTGAGGATAGTGTGTTGTATGCGGACTGGGCGCTGCAAAGTGAGATTAATTTTGTGGGCGGGGTTACTATGCAGTTTCCTTATATGTCTAGTCCAGAGAATAGAATATTTGTGACGGATTATATTGGATGGGACAGTGCTAGGCATATGCCGATGGCGCCTGGTGGGCATCCTAATTTGCCTGGGCATGTATTTTTGAGGTGGGAAGGGTTGGAGTCGCACACTGAATTGGTGGGGAGACAGGCGTTTGTGCCTGTGTTTGTGCCGGCGGGTGAGGCTGTGACTAGTGTGGTTAATTTTGTGATTGGTGGTCAGACATTTAGTCGGACAGTGTATAGAGGGCAGACGATGAGCTTTTTGACGGCTGGATTGCCTGGGTTTGGGAATAGAGGGCAGGAAGTGCCGAGCGGGTTTTTGGGTTGGAGAGGAGCGTTTAGTCAGTTGGTGCAGGGGAATGTAACGCTGGTTGCACAGTTTGCGCCGGGGGCTGTTGTTCCTGGTGGAGCGGAGTTGGGTTTGATGGAGATTGCTGGATGTGAGTTTTTTGGTGGGGCTAGTATATTTGGGCTTGTTGATGGAGTGTGTGCGGTTGAGGTGTTTGGGTTTGGTTTTAGTGTAGTGGAGCGTGAGGGAAGGATGGGGGGTGTGATTGAGGCTGGCTTGATGAGCGTGGGGAGTGATGGATATGATGTGGGTGAGGATTGTGAGGCGATGGGGGGGGAGGTTTCTCCCCCTTGCCCGCAGGCTTGTGTGATGGGTGTGACTAGTGTTGCTGTGAGTGGGGCGGTTGTTGGTGCGAATGCGGTGGGTGTGAATGCTGGATTGGGGAATGTGAGTGTTTCGTTTAGGTTTTGGAATGAGAATTTTGGCGGATATGTTTATGATATTAGACCAGAGGGTTTTCCGATGATTTGGGCTGGGGCGATGTTAGGTCAGATACCTAGGCCGAATGAGACGCTGGAGCAGTGGCAGATTAGTGCTGTTGGGCCGAGCAATGGGCCTTTGAAATTGGGGTATAGGTTTGTTAGATGGGAGGGCTTGGAGTTTTTTGACAGGATAAGTGGGCATCATGTGTTTAATGCTGTGTTTGAGGCGTTGCCTGAGGCGTGGTATGATGTGTCTGTTGAGTATTTTTGTGAGTGGGAAGGGGATTATGTTGTTACGGTGGCTAGGGTTAGAAGAGGGAGTTATGTGTCGTGGGCTGTGGGGGACAGGACTGGGTTTTATGAGGGGGCTAGGGCGGATTGGATTTTTGTGGGCTGGGAGTTTTTTGAGGGGGGAGAATGGCTGCCTTTGCTTAGGGGGATGGTTGTTGCTGGTGACATGCAGGTTAGGGCGGTTTATATACATGAGGATGATTTGGCGGATTTAGATGAGTGGACTGTGAGGTTTTTGGATTGGGATAATAGGTTGATTGCGACTGTGGTTGTGCTGGATGGGATGGTTATTGGGGCGGGATTGATTCCTGTTGATCCGTTTAGGGCGGCCAATAATTTGTATGTGTTTGAGTTTGCTGGATGGTTGCATGGCGGGGCGGCGTTTGATTTTGCTAGTGAGATTGAGGGCAACATGGATTTGGTTGCTAGTTTTAGTCAGACTACTAGGGTTTTTGCGGTGAGCTTTATTGGGCATGATGGTGATGTGGTTAGGGTTTCTAGCCATGTATTTGGGACTGAACTTGCTATGACTTATGCACCAGATGCACCTGTTAGGGCTGGGTTTGAGTTTGTAAGATGGGATGGATTTTTTGGTAATCCTTTTGTGGTTACATCGGATCACACATTTGTTGCGGTGTTTGATGCTGTTTATCCTCCGATTGATGTTTTTTCAATCAGGTTTGAGTTAGATAACGGCACGCTTGTTATTCCGCAAATAAACAATGTATTTAGAGGCACGCTTGTTTCAAGCTTGTTTCCTGTGGCTAATCCAACAAGAGCTGGATACAACTTTTTAGGCTGGATTGGATATAGCGCTGGAATGGTAGTAAACGCTGATCATGTATTTGTTGCATCATTTGCACCAATCACTGATCCAGTTGTGTCTTTTGTTGTTACTTTCCAAAACAGAATGGGTGCGACTTTGTTCACTCAAACTGTATTGCAAGGTACTCTTATTTCTGAAATCTTGCCGTCTGCACCTTTTTATATCGGTTATACCTTTATTAGATGGGACATGCTAAACGGGTCAGGATTTACACAAATTGCTGCAGGTCAAAGAGTATATGGTCACTATGTATTTAGACCAGTTTATGAATCTGACTTTGCAGGAATCAACACTTTTAGTGTATCCTTTTATAATGATACAACTTTGTTAGAGATTCAATTAAATGTATTAGAAAGCTCTGTCATAGTGTTTCCTACTGTTATGCCTTATTTAGCTGGGCATATTGCAGAGTGGAGATTGCTGTCGGCTGACGGTTTGACAAGTTCACTTGCAAACCCTAGTATGCTTGTTTATAGAGATTTAGTTTTCTATGTATATTTTGTTGATCCACTTGCAAGTCCGTTTGTCATCACTGCTGGTGCAAACATGACTATTGTGGGCGGTTTGTCTCGTTTTGCAGGCACTGAGATTACTATAAATGCTGTGCCTCCAAGCATAAATCAAAGACTTGTTGCGTTTAGTGCAACTCCTTCTGTTGTGTTTTCTGGCACAGGCAATACTAGAACTTTTATTATGCCAGCTTCAGATATTTCAATAACTGCGACTTTTGAATATATCTATCACAACATTATAGTGACAAACGGAACGGCAAACATCACTTCTGCTAGACAAGGTGAAGAGGTTACTATTGAGATTAGCTTTACTCCTCCGCCAAATACAATTCCTCGTAGTATCACAGCTTCTCCTAACATTGCAGTAGTCCATGAGGCAGGTATTGGCAACACTAGAATAGCAACTTTCACTGTGCCAAACCAAAATATTTCATTGACATTAGATTTTGAAGTTTTCTTCTTTGTTACTGTTAATGACGGCACGGCAACTCCAGCAATGCAATTTGTGGGCGAGCCTGTTATAGTCAATTTCAATGCTAGACCAGGGTATGCATTTAATGGGTATACTGCAACTAGCGGTGTTGTATTAAGTGGAACTGGACTTAACAATCGTATGTTTATGATGCCAAGTGCGCATGTGGTGATTAGTCCAATTTTTACGGCTATTCCTTTTAGCGTTGCTAGCGTTGCAAGCCCTGTTTCAGGCGGAACTGTTGATACAAATTTATCAACTGCAACCATTGGGCAAACTGTGCTTGTTAATTTTAGCGCTAATGCTGGATATTTGTTTAATGGCTTGACTAGCAATGTTGCTGCTGTGACTTTTACTCAAATTTCTGCTGGTCAATATAGCTTTGTTATGCCTGCATCAAATATCACTATCACGGCTAACTTTGTGCTTGATGTATTTGATATTGAATTAAATGTTGTGGGCGGCGGAACTGCTGTTGTTGCAGGAAGCATCACTAGTGCTGCAATGGGTGACACTATCACTTTGACAGCGACTGCTGATACTGGATATCAATTTAATGGATTTGTTTCTGGTTCAATTGTGTTTACAAATGTGGGAGCAAACTCTTATACATTTGTTATGCCTAGTCATGATGTGGTTATCACTGCTAATTTTGGCTTGATTCAGCACGCTGTATCTGTTGCGTCTAATCCGACTACTGGTGGTGCTGTCACTATCACAAGCGGAGCTAATGCAACATATGGTGCTACTGTTACATTTACTGTTGCTCCAAGTGCAGCATATGAGTTTGACGGCTTGACAGCTTTAAGCGTGACTGGTGGCATCACTATCACAGAAGCTAGCGGCGTGTTTAGCTTTGTTATGCCAAACAGCTCTGTGACAATCACTGCTAACTTTGTTAGAGTGTTTAGCGTCACTATTAATGCAAATGACACTTTAGGTACAGTTCTTACTAAAAGACCAGGGCAGCCTGTTGTGATTGCAATAGGAACTATTCCGACAAACTATAGCTATAGCGTAGTTGCCGATCCTGCAAGCACTGCTTTCTTTGATATTGTCCCTGGCGTATCAAGATCATTTATTATGCCGGCTCAAGATGTGGTGATTACTATTAACTTTATTCCTCCAAATCAACATGCTATAGGCACTGCTTTAAATCTAGCATCTAGCGGAACTATTACGGCTCCTGTTATGGCAATTTATGAGGCGGCTGTTAATTTTAGCGTATCTACTAATGCTGGATTCAACTTTGTTAGCGTTGTTGTATCTGACGGAACAAACAATATCACAGTGACAGGAAACTATGCAGACGGCTTTAGCTTTGCTATGCCTGATGCACCTGTGACTATCACTGCAAACTTTAGTGCAATTAATTTTGACATAAGCGTGGTTGCTGCTGCAAACGGCACAATCAATGCAAGTGTTGATACTGCAACTGTGGGCACTGTTGTGACTTTCACTGCTGCTGCTAATGCAGGCTTTAATAGAACAAGCGTATCAGTAATGATGGGGGCGACTGCCATCACTGCAACTGCTACGACAAATCCTAATGAGTATAGCTTTGTTATGCCCGCTGGAAATGTGTCTATTTCTGCTGTGTTTACTGCGGCTTTAAACACTGTGACTATTGTTAATGCCCCTGTGACGGGCGGAAATGTGGTATCAAGCCATGCTAACGCAACTGTGGGCACAACTATTTCTTTGACAGTGACTATCTTTGCTGGCTATATCTTTGACGGCTTTAGTGCATCTCCTAATGTGACTATCACTAGGATTGCTGCAACTAATGTGTGGGAATTTGATATGCCTACAGAAAGCATCACTATCACTGCAAACTTTATTAGAGTATTTGACATCACTGTTGGTGGTCTAATCGGCGGAACTAGCGATGTGTCTTATGCGGCGGCAGGAGCTTTGGTGACTGTTACGCTTAATCCATTGCCTTCTGTTTCTCATGAATACCAAATCACTATCATAACTCCAAGTGCTGGCTTTAGCTATGACATTGTGGGCAACATCATGACATTTAACATGCCAAGCTCTAATGTTGTATTTAATGTAACCTCAATAGTGCAAACTTTTGTAATAACTTTCACTGACGGAAACGGTGCAGTGTTTAGCCAAAGCAATATTGAGCACGGCACAAGCGTTGATTCATTAAACTTTGCTGCGGCTCAAAATGCACTAGTTTATGATGACAGCGTATTGTTCTTTACGGGTTGGAGTCTTCAAGGCGAAGGACTTATGCCTTGGGCTACTAGCACTGTCACTGCTAATTTGACTTTTGTTGCACAGTTTTCTTCTGTTTTGCCTTATCCTATGCAACAAACGGCAACTATTAGATTCTTTGTAGATGGAACGCAAATCTTTAGTCAAACACTAAACATAAATGCTGATTCTAGATTGATTATTGTATCAATACCGTCTAATCCTGCTGACTTTATGGATGCTAGATATAGCTTTAGCTTTGTTGGATGGGAAGATCAAAATGGTATAGCGTGGGCAAATGATAGACAAATCACTGGCAATTTAGACTTTGATGCTGTATTTGATGCAGAAATAAGACAATTCAACATCAGGTTTGAATACTTAACAGGTGCTGGAGTGCCAACATATACTACTGTTACACTAGCACATGGTGAACTAATCCATACTCATGCTCCGACTGTCCCAGCTAGAACTGGCTATACTTTTGTAGGCTGGCAAGGACTAAACGACTGGACAACAGTTTCTGGAAACATGACTTTTGTGGCTGTATATGTTGCTGATGGCACTGCATTACACAGAGTAATTTTCTTTAACTACAACAGCACTGTTATGTTGCTTGATCAAAATGTGCTAGAAGGGACATTTATTGCAAGCATCATGCCTAGCGCTCCTGTTAGACCTGGTTTCATTTTTGTAGGCTGGCAAGGATATACTCCAAACATGCAAGTGACAACTGCTATGACATTTGTTGCAACATATGTTTTGGACGGGACATCAAACAACGGTATTGTTGTGTTTGCTATGATAGACGGTGCTAATGAAATTGAGCTTGCTAGGTTTGAGAATTTATTTATTGGCACTTTTGTTTCTTCATTGGCAATCCCTACTCCTCCAGTTGTGGCTGGCTATACATTTGTTAGATGGGTTGGCTTAAGCCCTTCAACAACAGTAGTAGCAGGCGTGCAAACATTTATGGCAGAATTTATTGCTGATACTTTGGCAAATGAATTTGTTGTCACTTTCCAAAACTATGACGGCTCTGTTATCTTTAGCGTGAGTGCATTGTTTGGAACTTATATCTCAACGCTGATTCCTACAAACAATCCTGTTAGAACTGATGCTATTTATACTTGGGTATTTGATGCGTGGGAAATCAATGTGTCGGGCACTTGGGCAGCTTTATTGGCTAATGCAACTGTGACAGGCAACCATACTTTAAGAGCATACTTTGTTGAGCTAGGGGATTATTTTGAACTAACTTGGTTAAACCATGACGGAAGCGTGCTATTAGGACCTATTTCAATCATGGAAAACAGATTGGTTACTCCTCCTACTGCTCCTATCAAGGCTGATACTATTCAATACACTTTCACTTTTGCTGGTTGGTTTATTTATGGAACTGATACAGCGTGGAATGTTGCTAGTGATAGAATCTCGGGCGATTTAATACTTCAAGCAAGATTTAATGAGATTCCAAGAGTTTATGCTATTAACTTTATTATAGGGACTACTTTAGTGACTAGTGAAAACCTTGCGTTTGGTCAGATCATCTGGGGGACAGCAGCAGCTGTTGGCAGCACATTGGCTGCACCAACCGGATATGTATTTAGCCACTGGCAAGGATTGACTCCTTCAATGACTGTTGTAGGAAACCACAACTTTGTTGCTGTGTTTGTGCCTATTTTGGCTCCTGCGTTTACTGTTAGCTTCTTTGATAGAGGCAACATCGTGGGCGCTCCACAAAATCTATTGCAAGGCACTTTGATTGCTTCTGTGTTGCCTGTGCCTCCTGTTAGGGCAGGATATACCTTTGCTGGATGGCAAGGATTTGTTCCTGGTATGACAGTGACGGGCAATGTAGACTTTAATGCAATCTGGGCGCCTATTCCGACTGATCCAAACTTGCAAACATTTGATGTGCGTTTGTTTGATGCTGACGGAACTACTTTAATTCTAGAACTAAACGATATTGCAAGCGGCGTGATATTGGCACAATTGTTGCCATCTGGTCCTATCAGAACAAACCAAACATTTGTTAGATGGGATATCATAGGCACTCCTAATGTGCTTATTCATGCTGACACTGCTGTGACTAGCGACCTTGATCTAATTGCTGTATTTGTGCCAACTGCATCAGTACAAACTTTCACAATAGAGTTTTTATTTGAAACAGGCGGCATAGTTGTATTTAGACAAGAAAATGTGATCCAAGGCACGCTTGTATCTATGTTGATTCCTTCAAACCCAAGCTTATTAGGGCACAACTTTGTGGGCTGGACTGGATTGACTGCAGGTATGCAAGTGACAGCAAACCATACATTTGTTGCTGAGTTTGTGCCTATGAGCATCAGAATCAACTTTGTTGCTCCTCTTGCTGACAGCATTGAATTTGCTTATATGTATGTAAACTTTGGAAGCACCTTTGGTGCATTGCCAAATGCTACAAGAGCTGGATGGTTGTTTATCGGCTGGTTTACTAGCCCGGCATTAGTTACTCAAATTTTTGATACAACTACTGTTGCGTTTAGTGCAACTACTGCACTTCATGCTGGCTGGTCAAATCAATCAGTAATCACATTTGACTCTCAAGGCGGAAACACTATAGAAAGACTAGAAGGAGATCCTGGTTCTGCTATATCGGCTGCTGCTATTGCTGCTAGAGTTCCTGTTAGACTTGGGCATTATTTCTTAGGCTGGTTTGAAACTGGTGCGATAACTGCATTTGAGTTTGATGTTATGCCTTCTGACGGAATCAATCCTGTTATTTTAAATCTTTATGCTAGATGGCGACCAATCAACTTTAGTGTTGTATACAATATCAATATCCCAAATCCTGATGTATTCTATTGGGGTGATATGGCGGATAGTGACTTTGTATTTGGAACAACTGGCGTTTTAAGAGCAAATGAATTTAATGTATATGGCTGGACATTTATAGGCTGGTCTCAAAACCCTAATGCGACAACTGCAACTTATTTAAACAATGCTAGCGTGCTAAATTGGGCAAGTGTTGAGGATGCTGTTATCAATCTATATGCAATCTGGCAAGCAAACCAACACCTTGTGACATTCAATTTTAACAATGCAACTGGCGGAACTACTCCATCAAATACATTGGTTACTTTTGATTCACAATATGGCACATTGCCTGCTCCTATTAGAACAGGATATACTTTTGTAGGCTGGTTTGATGCGCAAACAGGCGGGCAGCAAATTGTGGCAACCTCTATAGTTGCTATCAATGCTCCGCACACTCTTTATGCTAGATGGTCAGCTTTAGAAACATTTAGTATCACTGTAATCGGACACGGCTCTAGTGATTTAGCGACTGCCTTTGAAGGGCAAACTGTCACTCTTACGCTGTCTATCCCAACAGGATATCAGCTTGTTAGCGTGACTATCAATCCTGATATCACAATCGTGGGCACAGGCGTTGTGCGTACATTTGTTATGCCGGCAGAAGCAGTAGAAATTACTATCGCTGTTCAATCAATTGCTTTAATTGAGTTTGATATCACAGTAATCGGTGGATCAGCTTCTCATACAAGTGCAACTGCTGCAACTGTTGTTACTGTCACTTTTGATGCACCAGCGGCTGGATATCAAATTGTGGGTGTGACAACTACTCCGACAGGCATTTCTGTGACAGGATCTGATCTAACTTGGCACTTTAATATGCCATTTAGTGATGTGACTATTCAGCCTGTTGTTGCACCAATCGGTGCAGATCAATTTGCTGTAAGCATCATAAGCGGTGCTGTTATTTTGCCTTCTTTGACTACTCATGCATACTTTAATGCTGGGCAAACAGTAAACATCAGAGTAAACAACCCGCCACTAGGACTTGTATTTATAAACTTTAGTCTTGAGGGTATTGCTAGCTTAAACCCAGGTCTAGCACCAGGATATTGGAGCTTTGTGATGGGAGATGAGAATGTGGTAATAACTGCAAACTTTGCTCCGCCTCCAGATGACGGTATCCCTGTGACTATGACTGTTAGCTTTGTGTATAATGATGCAGATCATGTGTATGCATTGCCAATCAGCATCATAGCAACCTTTGGTCAGCCTTATGGATTATTGCCTGCTCCAACAAGACACGGCTTTAATTTTGAAGGATGGCACACTGTTGCAGGTGTATTGGTTGATCAAGATACTATTGTTAGCCACACAACTAATCACAGCCTAATTGCTGTTTGGACTCCGTTAGTATTTAATGTAACGGTGACAACGGCAACAGGAACAGGTGAATATGCGTTTGGCACAAGAGTAGAACTAAGACCGATTGTTTCAGAAGGTTATGAATTTGTAGGATTCTGCACAGCGACACTAGTGGGCATTGAAGAGTCTGATATCTTCTTTGACGCTTCTGAAAATGTTTACTGGTTTATTATGCCAGCAAACGATGTTTATATCACTAGTTTATATCAAGCAATTGCTTTTGACATTGTTATCACTGATGGTTATGCAACTGACATAGACGGCAATGTGATTAGCTATGCGACTGTTGGGCAAGTTGTTGTCTTAGGACATGATGCTGCTCCAGCTGGATATGAGTTTAGACGATTTATATCTTCTGATGTTGTTATTCAATTTAATGATGTGGATGGATATTTCTTCTTTATCATGCCTATTAGAAATGTTTTAATTTCAGTAGACTTTGAAGAAGAGGGGATTACTACTTATTTATTAAATGTATTGGGTGCAACAGGTGCTGGAAGATATGCTCCTGATGAAAGAGTTTATATCACTATTATATTCCCTGATGGAAAAACAATGGATGATCTTGACAATGCAGAGTTTAGCGGTATTTCAAGAGATGATCTAAGACCTGTATTAGGACAAGAAAACACTTTCTATTTCTATATGCCTAGCGGCGATGTAAGAATAGATTTCACTACAGCGTTTGTCCCAGCTCCAGAGGCTACTTTTGCTATCAATTTAGAGGGCGGCACATATACTGTAGAAAACGGCAATGAAGACGGATATCCGATTGCAGGCAGCATAATCAGGTTGACTCCTGATGCTGCACCAACTGGATATAGATTCATGCGTTTTGATACTAGAGATGTTGTAATCTTGCTTGATGCAACTGGATTCTATTTCATTATGCCAAGCCATGATGTGACACTGACTGCAATCTTTGAAAGACTGCAAAGGTTTAATGTTGTGTGGCTTAATGAAGACGGCTCTGTGATTTTGTCGGGCGATGCTATGCAAGGGACTATTATTAGTGCCCCTTCTGATCCAGTATCACCAACTGCTGATAGAATCTTTATTAGATGGGATGGATTTGTGCCAGGAATGGTAGTCATTGCCAACCACATCTTTGTTGCAGTGTTTGAGGATGCAAATCTAGTGCCTGATTATTATACTGTTGCTTTCAATTTCTATCTTGCAGACGGCACAGCGGCTTCTATCTCGTTTGATTTAAGAAGAGGTCAAACAATCACTCCTCCTGCATCGCTGCCTATCCGCACAGGATATGTCTTTGTTGCATGGGATGGATTTGTTAGCGGAATGACAGTGACTGGAGATCATGTATTTAATGCTATTTATGTTTTAGATACTCCTCCTCCAGCAAGATTTAGCATAACCTGGTTTGATAGTGACGGCGTTACGGTATTAAGAAGACATCAACTAACTCAAGGCACAGAGATTATTGCACAAGCTGCACCAAGAAGAGATGGCTATGTATTTAGCCACTGGGAAGGGTTTAACAGCGGTATGCGTGTAGTTGGAAACCATGAGTTTAGGGCGGTGTTTGTATTAGAGACAGGTGTTGAGTTTAATATCACATGGCAAGATGAAGACGGCAATACATTGTTTATGCAAGTTGTTAGACAAGGTGTTGTGATTAGGGCTCCTGCTGCTCCTTATAGAGCAGGCTATGCGTTTATTATCTGGCAAGGCTTTAATCCTGGTATGGTGGCAACTGCAAATCATACATTTACAGCGATTTTTGAGCTTGATGATCCAGCTAATCCTATCCCAAGATTCAACATAACATGGATTGGATATGGCGGACAGGTACTGTTGAATGTGACCTTGATTAGAGGTGCATTAGTGCCGTTGTTGGCTGTGCCAAATATTGATGATATGCTATTCTTAGGCTGGGCTGGATTTAACTTAGGTATGACTGCAAGTGCAAACCACACATTTGTTGCGCAGTTTGTGCCAGCGTTTATTGAGGTTGTATTTAATCCTAACGGAGGAAGTGCGGTGGCAAATCAAACAGTTGCTTTTGGAACTGTATTGACACAGCCGTCTAATCCTGTTAGGGCTGGATATGTATTTGAAGGCTGGTATATTTATGGAACAGACACTAGATGGGATTTTAACAATACTGTGACAGAAGGATTGGTTCTTTATGCAAGATGGACAGCTGATGCTGGCGGCGGAAACGGCGGTGGCAATGGCGGCGGCAACAACGGATTAGACCTTGATGGTTGGATCTGGTGGGCTGTAGGCGGCGCTGGTGTCGGTATCTTGGCTATGACCATATTCTTGATAGCTAGACGCAACAAAAAGAGTGAAGACTAGTTTTTGATTAGCGACTAATTGCTGGTTAAGAAAACACAATATTCTTAACTAGCAATTAGCTGCCAATCAATTTTAGACTAGTATTTCCTAAAATTTTAGGAAAGGAGGAAACAAACATGAGATATTTAGTATTATCTGCAATTGCATTAGCGGGACTTATTGTTGGGCTATTTTTGGTTTGGCTATTGTCTTTGCTATTTAGAAATAATGGAAGGGAGTATGCCAAAGAGGGTGCATACGAGGATGATTATGAGGATGAAGAGGATGAAATAGACGACAAGCCTAAAAAACACAAGCCTCTAAGATCTGAAGCAGTGGCGGCAGACGGCAACAATAAAGAGCTATTGATTCGCATTATCACTGAGGATGAGGATGGAAACCCTGTTAAGGAGTCGCTTATTAAAGCAGACACTGACGAGATTTTTGATGGCGGTGACAGTGCTGTCATTGAGGTGAATCAAGAGGGCAAAACTACTAAAAAGACACAAGAAACAACAGAAGAGACTGTTAAGGTGGGCACTACTACCTATAGCGGCAAGGTTGATGCTATTGATATTCCTATAAACATCATCGTAAACACAACTCAAGAGGGCGTAATCTATGCAAATCCAGCGCCGCAAGGTATCCCTGTGATCATGCAGCAGCCTCAAAATCAAGCGCCTATGGTGGCAACACCAGCGGCAGCGGCTATGAACTTGTTTACATTGTCAAGATATGATGTATTTGACCAGATGACAAACATGAAAGAGTATACGACAAGGTTTGCCATTGAGCCAAAGATTAAAGAAAAGTCAGAAGAGACCATGCCAGATTATTTGATGTGCGGAGACAGGACATTTGCACTTATGTACGACAAAAACGACATCGTGCTGTCTTTCATCTTGCGTCTATCAAAAGAGGCATACAAAAGAAATCTTGCCTACCACCCCATCTCAATCGCTCCATACCCGTCAGGCGACGACTGGTATGCAGTCATTGTTGGTCGCACTTTCACGGGCAAAAAAGAGGTGTATAAACTCTTAGAAGAAAGCTACGATTATACGGCGTCGCTGTTCTATTCTAAAGACGACAACGCAACCGATGATGAGCTTGAACACAGACTTCAACAAGCATTAGAGGAGCAGGCGCAGATTGAAAGAGAGGCGGGGGAGAAGGAAAAAGAATTAGAGCAAAAGCTGTTGGATGCGGAAAGGGAGTATAAGAGGAGTCTAGAAGACTAT
>Ga0209755_10004787_pt1 | contig 15778 bp, 14 predicted proteins | sample TergutCo191P1_FD_187301 | JGI IMG/M metagenome (GOLD analysis project Ga0209755, IMG submission 187301) | Cornitermes sp. P1 segment gut microbial communities from Petit-Saut dam, French Guiana - Co191P1 (SPAdes) (version 2) | ecosystem: Host-associated > Arthropoda: Insects > Digestive system... | reverse complement strand
GCATGATTATAAGATAACCTATATTTTTGGGAGCCAGGACAACCAAGTAGATACAGTGATTAGGCTACAGGCTGGGTATGAAGTTTGAATCCCACAAGGGGCACCATCAGTCACCTCTATCTAATGCCAAGGGTAAGAACACATGCACCCATAACTGTGCTCGCCCCATATACCTTTACTGCATGGACATGGGCCACTTTTTCACTTCCTACTTTTCAGCTGTTGTTGGTAGTATGAGCACAGGACGGGATGTTGAAGAGCTAAAGTGGAGCTGGCACGTTTCAATAGGGGGAGAGAGAGGGGGGGGAACCAAACAAACAAAAAAACAACAACCTGCTACTAATGAAGTGCGATGTGATAGTGTGGTAGTGAGAGTGTTAGCAAGGAAAGTTCTAGCATCTAAAAGCTAAGAGATACTAAATTTGACGCTACACATAGTTTCACAGAGAAGCACGACATATTTAATTGTATTGCATAATGGAGCCACAAAACCAAAGCAGAATGAATCGAAAGCACAGATAAATAAAAATAAGACAATATGCCTGGAGTAGGCACAGTACACGAAACCAGAGAGGAGGGGCACGTGTCTCTTACATGCTGTCATAGAGTGGAGGAAAACGTGACAGCGGTTGCATGCGATGGTATCTGCCAGAGATGGCACCACCTTTCTTGCGGGTAGGCCAATTCTACGCACTAAAATCGAACAAAAGAAAATTTAAGCTAATGTGGTTATACTATGGGTGCGAGCAGGACTTCATATTATGTGAGGCAGGGAACAGCATGCAAAAGGAAATCGAGGGCATGAGAGCAGAAATGAGCGTGAAGATTAATGAAATGATAGTGGCACTAATTACGCTAAAAATCAAATACCAAACAAGGACATTTGTAAGGAACCAGCCAATGGTCGAACAAGAAGTTAAAAGAGATGAAGCATGATGAACAGTCATTAAAAAATAAAGAGATACAACCGAAAAAAAAAAAAAGACACCCAGGCGCAGCCATGCAGAGGTCACACAAGCAAACAGAAATAAATAATGACAGAGAAGGACAGGAGAATCAACTGCAGAAACTGGCCAGAGCAAAGAGGAGGATGGGACGGAACAACATACCGAGACACGTGTGGAGGAACAGCCCACCAGCCAGGAAGAGGGGGAGATGGGGAAACAATGTTTCGAAAAACTGATCTTTGGATGGAAGCGTAGAAGACAGTGACAGCAGGTCATAATAGGAACATCCACAGATAGTGAAATCAAAGCAGAAAAGAAAAAAAGCATGGATATATCTCAGAAGAATGATCAAGGACACCGCGATAGGAGTCCGAATTTTACTGATTAGGAAAGGAATAAAAGGAGAGGTCATAGTCGAAGAACTGAGAACGATGGGGCCATATAAAGCTTTCAAATTAGGCTTCCTTTTTTGAGTACCTAAGACTGACGGAAACCCTGGAATTTTGGCCACAAGGAGCCATAACAAGGCCATTTTGGATTAGTTATAGAACATGGAGGCAGCACGGAGAGGCCCATGTTGATGCAGAAATCTAAAGACATTTCCACAGAAGCAGAGAAAAAATCAATAAGAGAAGGAAATAGAGCTACAAAGAGGCAGATGCGGAAAAATACATATAGCGACCTGTAACGTACGAAGCATGTATGAAGGAAAATTAAACATAGTCCACAAAGAAAGGAAGGGCTTGGATATAGATATATTAGGAATAAGTGAAATGAAATGGACAGGCAGAGGACATTTCAGAAGTGCAAATAACATAGTGATGTACTCAGGACACAATACCAACAGAAAGAATGGCGTGGGCATGAATATAACAAATCAAGTGTCAAAGTCACTTACAGGCTACAAGGCAGTAAATGACAGAATTATCTATATAAGGGTGAAGGCACACCCAGTAAACAACTTGTGTACAGGTGTATGCAGCTACAACCAGTGTGGATACAGTGGACATAGATTTCTAAATCTGCACTTGACATTGAATAAGACGCTGAGAAAAGATGTACTCATACTCATGGGAGAATGGAACTCCAAAATAGGCAAGGAAGAAGAACCAGGGACTGTAGGAAGATATGGGCTTGGAAGCAGAAATGAGGCTGGAGAATGACTGCTTGAGTTCTGTGAAGAAAATGCCCTTTTCACAGTGAACACCTATTTTAAACAACCAGAGCGGAGGCTCTATACATGGACATCACCGGATGGCCAATACAAAAACCAAATTGACTGTCTACTTGGCAGAAGGCGTGGAGAAGAGCCTTTCAGTCAGTGAAGACAAGACTAGATGCTGACTGTGGGTCTGACCTCCTCACAGCTACAGTAAGAATAAAGCTGAAAAATACAAAGAAAGTGAAAAAAGGCTGGAAACTGGACATAGAATATATACACCAGAAGAATACAAAAATGAAATTGAACAGAAACTGGCCACAATAAGCCTACAAGGAAAAACTTCAGAGGAAAGCCCTGAAGGACAATTAAGGAGGTGGCAGACAAAACCATCCCAAGGAAAGAAAAGACGGGCCCATTTGGATGTCCCAGGATGCATTGAGGGTCGTGAAGAAATACAAAAAAAGAATCCAGAGAGACAAGGAAAACTATCTAATGAAAAAATGCAAGGCAATGGAAGAGCACAATGAAAAAGGAAGAACAAGAGAATTACATCAACAAATAAGAGAAATAACTGGAAAATCAAAAATAAATACAGGTTTGCTAAAAAGTAGAGCAGGGACAGACTACACAGAAAAGGACAAAATAATTACAAGATGGAAGGAATACACAGAAGACCTCTACAAAAAGGACCCAAATATTTCAGGAAAAAGCATATACACAGGAACCATTAGTGATGAAAAGCGAAGTGAGGGAAGCTCTGTGAGGAATAAGTGGAAATAAAGCAACTGGCATAGATGAACTGCCAATAGAACTAATAAAAGCAGCAGGTGAAGCAGCGATCAACAGCTCTAACAGCACTATGTCAACAGATTTGGATAAGCAATTTGTGGCCCCAAGAGTGGAGATCTCTATTTTTACCTCTACCAAAAAAAGGAGACCTCAGACCATGTTTCAATTACAGAACCATTGCATTGATCCCTCATGCAAGTAAAATCCTACTGAGAATAATTCAAGGCAGACTAGGAACATACTCTCAAAGGGAAATATTAGAAGAACAAGCTGGATTCAGAGGAATGAGAGACCAGATTGCATATATAAGATGGATCCTAGAAGGAGCAATGGAATATGGCAAAACAATATTTATGTGCTTCAGAGACTACAGCAAAGCTTTCGACTATGTAGATCATAATCGACTGTGGAATACCTTATAGTCCTCATAATGGGCCTGTACATGAAACAAGAAGCCGCAGTACGAACAGAATATGGTAATACTGAGTGCTTTGAAGTGAGAAAAGGTGTTAGACAATGGTGCATCCTGTCCCCTTATTTATTCAACCTGTACAGTGAATATATATTGAGAAGGGTGGGATTTGAAGACAACATAGGAAAAAAAGTGGGAGCGAAAACTACAATTTATGGTATGCGGAAGACACCACAATATTACCCAAAGATAAAGACACGAGAAAACTACTACAAAAGCTAAAGGAAGAGAGTGAGAACGCTGGACTGATGCTCAACCTAAAGAAGACCAAGATAATGACAACAGTAATTCTAAATGAATTCATATTAGATGGAACAGAAATATATAATAAACTGGTAAACATTTTTAGGATCTATAAGTACCAGAGATGGCTATGACTACAAAGAAATCAATAGAAGACTTTCAATTGGACGAATGGCAATGACATAACTAGAAAAAATTATGAAGGATCGGGACGTTAAGAAAGCTACCAAAATTAAAATAGCTGAAACCACAATATTCCCAACAGTGACATATGAAAGTGACAGCTGGATAGTGAGAAAAAAGGAAAGGAAAAAAATTTATGCCTTTGAGCTACAGACATGGAGAATTTTACGAGTTCCTTAGACAGAGAGGAGAATGAACGTTTCAGTATTGGACGAAGTGAAACCCAAAAGATCGCTAGAAGTGACAATCCTCCAACTAAGGTTGTGCTATTTGGGTCACGCCATGACAGCAAAAGGGTCACTGGAACAGGATATTATGCTTGGACAAGTTGCAGGATGCAGGGAAAACCACAGATGCACTGACTTGACAGCAAGGAAGCTACTGGACTATGGAGGTATTAAAAGAATCAGTACAGGACATAAAAAAATGGCGCATGCTGGTGGAAGAAAAGACCTGGAATAGGGAATGCGCAAATGTGAAATGATCTCAGGAGAAGGCAATGGCAAACCACTCTTGAACAGTAATTTCTGCCTAGAAAATCCTCTACAGCAGGATCACCAGGAGTCACAGCAGACTTGAAGGACGACTACTACTTTTCAGATAATGGATTAGGAAAGAACTGAGGTTTTATATTTGGGTACATACAGTATGATACAAATTGAACATTCATATAAATTCTCTTACATTTATTAAACAGCACGGATGTTACAAACTTTAGTGTCACAGTCTATGATGTTTCCATTGCTGTTGCTGCAGCACTTTCTTCCGTGTACTTTCCCTTCTCCTTACCCAATGCTGCCAATCGTCCTTTTGATCTCCTGTCTATAATCTTCTTCCTATCCTTGTCCATCTTCAGCTTCACAATTACAGTCTGGAGCAAACAAAGTTTTCTGAATCCCTTGCCTGATGTTTGTTACAAGAATATTCTTCTATGAAAATTTTGTGAATACAGCCCAACTATGTACGTAGGCTCACATATAATATGGGTCTTTCCATACTCATATTTCATTCATCAATGAAGCAACTGACAACACTGTTAAATGGAACATTTCTCAATGGGCACCAAATCATAAACTTAAATAAACCATACCTTTGAAGGGTGAATTCCAACGTAAACGCTGGCACCATTAGCCTTCTCACGCTGAATCCTTTCAATGTATATAACAAACTTTTTCCTGTACACCTGTACAACTTTCCCAACTTGTTGGCCCTTGTAATGACCTCTTACAACCTAGGGAAAAAATAAACAAACATGTATAAGATTTTAATGCACACTTTCTCCAGCTGCTTCCAGAAAGAATGAGTGTAATCAGTGCCATACTTTCATCAGGACACAGGCTGAACAATGAGGGCAGCACATCACTCTGGAGAACCCAGGCAATGGCAACCACACACTATCCAACACCTACCTCATCTGTGAATGGTTTAGTTCATCATTTCACTTTCAAATATGAACCAGTGAGTTTTATGTTATATATACGAGTGTCCACTTCTACCACAATTAATATTTTTATCAGATGTATTCCTTTACCAAACATTATTAGTGTCCCAACCTCTAAAGAAAGAGACCATATTTTAAAGCTGCAACACTTCAATGGTCATTCAGCTGACCAACAGCTTACATTACAGCATAAGTTTGGCCTGAGAGATAGTGGATATTGTCTTATCAACACAGCACATGGAAATCTGCTCAGGAAGGACCTTGGTTTAAAGGAACATACCCCACAATACAAGTTCCCTTCTGTACATATGATACTGTACATCACATAGCAGCAGATAACAGGACACAGTTTTGTGAAACCAGATGTCCACATATTGTCCAAAAATCTAGTAGCCACCTCCAAATTTTAAGTGCCAGGGACAGTCACATAAGTAAGTTCCACACTGGAGACCCACAATTACAGTGATGTGTGACCTGTTATGTGGTACTTTCTACTTAATGTGAACTGATACACATTTTTACATGTGAGGAATGGAGGGAGAACTCTCCAAAAATTATGCTGAAAATCACTTTACAAAATTTATTCACCTGGGGCTTATGGACCCCTGAACATGAACCTTTTCATAAAATAAAAGGCATGGCATTCAATCAGCAGAGGGACAAACACCTTATCCCCAGGCATAAAGAAATATGGCCTAAAAGTTCTAATGCAGAAAAATCGGTATCAACTTCAAGCAATTCTGCAATATGCCTGGCACCAACTATTTTAAACCCCACTCATCACATGACTCCATTTTACATTTATGTTGTACAGATTCTACGATTTGCACAAAACAGTGATCTCATGGAGCATTACTTTGACTGAGCTAGTGGACTAGGCCTAGGCATAAGCAATGATAACAGAAAGTAGTACTTTCAAGCAACACTGCAGGAAACTCAAACCCATATCTACTGTGAAGTATGTGCACCTACAATAACTGCAAATACAGTGTATCTTCCACCACTGCACCACTGATTTGGTTCCAATGTATCCTGGTTACCACAACTCCACAGTCTGCAAGTCTTATTATGCCAATCACTACCATTCAATAGTAAGTTCAGAAGGCACAACTGTAAATATGGCATTTTATTTTACAATTCAAATGATAAAAAATGAATGAATTTGAACCAGGAGCTGGAAATGGGTCAATGAAAGTTAAACAACAAAGTCAGTAAAGCATTATGTTGAGAAGATAATAAAGGTACCTAATCAAAATATGCCATCAAATGTAGAAGAAAAGGATCAGTGATTGAAATGGCCAGATACTGAAGACATAGATAGCACCCAAATTGTGACAGTGATTGAATCACCAATGTTGTATTCACGAAATGGCAGACTGACAAGCTTTGTTTTTTAATCAGATTGAGTTTCAGGGATTTAATTTCCAATAGAATATGCTTCACTTTGTATTTATGTGACTCTTCGAGTGTATTTCATGAAGACTTGTGATATGATAAGACTTTCACGTTTTTTCTAAGAAATCCTATTTTTTGAGTTAAATATTCTTTACAGAGATGTACAGTTCCTGTGAAATCTATCATATCAAGATAAAGAGATTTACTTTTGTAACCGAATTATAGACTCGTAACGATATGCTCTAACAGCACAGAAAAACAAGTCTGTGTCATTATCTTATGCAATCAGTCTCAAAAATTTGAAGAATAAATTTAACAACTGTAATGACTAAGTTTAATGGCTGTAGTAGTTAACAGTAACTACTTATTATTACAACTTGTTTAATAAGAAATACTATTGTTCTTAGTATTTAACTGAGGTTTCTTTTTTCACAAACCAACAGATAATGTCCCCCCAAGAAATGAATCAAGTCTCCACAGTACCAATGAGAGTTTGTCCTCCTTGCAACAAATGAATTTTTTATTTTTCTGGGGTTCACTTTTCTGATAATAATGTTTTATCTTACATGATTTTTAAATATTTAATAAAAACAGGTGGCAACCATAAAAGAGATTAAGTCTTACCACTCTCCTGTATACAAACCAACCACAGTGATACACAAGCAAACAAGGTGGAAACACAAATAAGCTGGGTCACCTAATTTAGGCCAGAGTATCACCAGCATCACAGAACATGCTAAAATCACTATTCTACACTAGATCCTAAAGCCTTGCTTTTACATATTTTTAAAAAATTAACAGTTTTAATATACTTATATCCTGCAGTCACATTCAGTACTTCCACACAAGACATTCCCCTGCACATGGCCAAATGACCGGAACATGAAGGAAATGTTGTTGTCAATAACGAACATAATTGTACTACGGCGGTACTAACAAATGTAGTACACGCAACAAAAGTAAACCGAAGACGACTTCTACCGTGTCTGACACAGTAGTTTACCAACACGTACACGCTAAGGATGACATTACACGGGGGTCAAAACATGGAAAGGGTGGTGGGATACAGGAGCCGGTCTCCAGTTTGTTCCAGTACTTCATACTTGTAAGTTCGTTCACAAGTACAAATTGTTCTCAAAAATTAATGACCACATACCTGAACTTCATCATCTTTGCGAATTGGCATTGTACGAACTGTGTACTTTTGCCGAAGTTCTTTTGACAGTGGAGCAGACATTAATCGCCTCCTGATGTGGGATGGGGCTGTAAAATGCCTTTTTCGATTCTTCCTTCGTGATGCTGAAACATGTTTATTCAACTTCATCCTTACCACTCCTGCGATACGGTACGGTCTGCACTACCAACCTGGAACACGGTATGTGAATAAAATACTCACCATAGACAGCATACGGTCACAACATACATTCTTAGCATTACTAGATAATGAAATTAGTCAATCGTACGAAACAAAGAATGGCCATATACACAGCAGATGCATAGATGCTTACGGATTAATTTCACATTCTTCACAAGCACTCACCTCAAACACAACACACGTCCTTGCGCAAAACGCCAGTGAACGTTCCGTATTGCCGTGATGCATTATGGGGCACAACAATATTGTTCAGAAACGCTGTAAGCGTGTGAACACACGAGATCACAGAGAATCTTACTACTCGGTCTGTCAACACAACTGAACTGTGCCAACATGGCTACTCATAATGCCATTGCTGCCACACACTTTCATTGTAGGACAAATTTAAGTATGTAACATACTCATTTAATACAAACATAGTGGTGAGATTGTTATTGCCATTTTCATTAGAGTTTAGGTGTGCTGATTCATGTTCTTTGTGATATAAGTCAGAGTTGTGTATAACAGCTAAATAAATTAAGCATTTCTTAGTACAAGTTTGCAGCCCTACAAATGCCGAAAGCAGAGGTGATAACAACAGCGTTGTGTTGTTGCTAATTTCGTATAGAGATAGTAGTGTTGGATCTTTGGATTGTTCATGTATGTAGTGATATAGAAGATTAATCTTTGGTAAGTGTAAGTAATTGCTAAAGTAATAACTATACATGAAATCACAAGCGTGCATTGTCCCTGGCGTTCAGCTGCAGTCGTGCCGTGAAATACTGGTGTCTTTCGTGGTATGCGTTCTTTACGAATTACAAAACTCCGTTTGTGTGCACTGCGTTCTTTCGCCTTTCTGTTTGTGAGAGAGTGTCGGCGACTAAACTGTTTGACGAATGTTTATGAAATTCTAGCTTGGCGTTCTTTACAAAAGGTAGAGCAAGCGTGAGTTTTGTATAAATGGGCTGTGACAGTCATACTTAAATCGCATAAATGAATTTTGTCTGTACTTTCCATTTTACGTGATCCGTTTTGGTGGCATTCTGTACAGAAGAGCTCCACGTAATGCCGGTGAGTAAATGTAAATCGTGAAAATCGGTGAAGTGAAAGCCGTACTGTAAATTACAGTTTGCCCATATTTTCTATATTGTCTATATTTCCGTCCAGTTTGGATGAGATTCGGTGCAGAAGATGCCCACAGAATTTATTAAGTGATTGTAAATATATGAAAAAAACAGCAGGATACACTTGGACAGATTATAAAACAGAGATATTGCAAAAGAACATAACCTCAGTTTTGAACAAAATACAGGAATACAGAAGAAATTGGTTGCAGGATATATACAGCATGCCTCATAATGGATTACCAAGGATAATAAAATACTACTAGAAGTGTGAGTCTGGAACGGGTCAACAAGTGGCCCAAATTTATGTTAACTAGATGATGATGATGATACGAGTTACGGTTTCTGTTAGAATCGGCACGTTGAAAAGCATTCTTTTCATCTGGGTGTAAAGGAATTTGTGACCGTACTTTTAACATTTATTTACCAATCTGGGCGGGCTTTGTATTGTAATTGAGACACAGTTATAAAATGTCGATTTACATTTACCTTGGCATTTTTTTGTCGCTGTAACATAACAATAAATCTTATGCCAAGAGTACATATATATATATATATATATATATATACACACACACACACACACACAAAAGAATATCACACTATTAGTCTTCATCACTGTTTGTTTCCATGTATGTTTTCAGTGGAGCTTTTCCATGTGTCAAAGACAGACCACATTGCACCACAATTCTTGTTGGTTGCCAGATTGCCACCTTCTCAGTGTGTTAATTTTTAGTACTCTCCCAAAAAACCAGTGCATGACAAATTTTCCACAGTTTTCATATGTTTTCTTGAAAGTGTGTTGTTTGTTTCACTTCATTGCATATTTTCCTTAGTGACAATCTTAATGTGTGATGTAGAATTTATTTACTATATGACAGACTACTACTTCATTGAAATTGCCCAATGTTGCATTCGGGGATTTTCTAGCTCCTACATTATGAGGTGTTAATATGCTACATGTACCAAATTCAACTATACATGCCTAGTTTCAGTAGTTCACTGTTATCATTTTGAAAGTAAACGCTAAAGAACATGTTCATATGACTGCCATATTTTTTCATTGATTGTAGGAAACTGAAAAGCAAGGCATTTTGATAGCTTCAGTGGTATAAATTGTACACCAATTTTCCAGAAAGTGTTGGTCCAGGAACTGAAAAGAGGGACACAGAGTTGTACACATTTACCATATATACCAAAATAAGACTAGAAATTTTTCCTAAATCATCATTTGAAAAATAAGGTGTCACCACAGAGTTAGCCATCTTCTAGGAGTAGGGTGAATGGTTTGGTATCTGTTGCAGTGAGGTGAATAAAGATGGTTACACAGCTGCTGCAATTTTACATAATTTTATGCTTACAGTTGCATTATTGATGCACTGACAGCTAACTTACAAGGAAGGTATTGTTACATTCACAGTGTTCTGTAAAAATCATAAGTTGAAAGGAAAGGTACAACAGTATCTAAAACTGCAAACTCAGTGTATTGCAGTTATGATGCCAATTTTAAGTTAATTGTCATTAAACTTGCAACAGAAACCAGTAACTGCAAAGTGTAATGAAAATTATGTGTAGTGGAACAATATATGACAAAATATATGAGGAAACAAATAGAGAGTATTAAAGGGAGCAAATATAATGTGAGAGGCATTTTCTGGGCCCAAAGCAGGGGAATTTCAATACCATCCTTGAAAAAGCACTGTGTTTGTGCTATAAAAATGTAAAACTGGTTTTTCTGTATTTGTACACATTCAGTAAGTAGGCGTTTACTATATATATTTTCTGATTTTATTTCAGGTATGCTAATCATCTGACTTTTTCTGTACAGTACATAGCCGTATCACCATGACTGGAAGTAGCAAAGTTGTACAGATTACAAATATTGCACCTCAAGCCACCCGGGATCAGATGCAAACATTATTTGGCTATCTTGGAAAGATTGAAGATATAAGGCTTTACCCAACTATACGTGATGTAGCAGTACCTGTTCAGTCCCGAATATGTTACGTAAAATTTCATGATCCTGTATGTGTAGGAGTTGCACAGCATATGACCAACACGGTTTTCATAGATCGAGCCCTTATTGTTGTTCCTTTCCAAAGTGGTGAAATTCCTGATGAACAGAGAGCATTGGAATTAACCAGTCAGGGAACAATGGTACCAGGCCTCTTTCCAGCAGAACCTAAACTTCCTCCACATGTGACTAATCAGCTAGAAGGACTCCCTCCTAATCAGGTTGTGACAACTCATGATCCCCGATTGGCATCCAATGGATTACCACTCTATCCACCTCTTCCAGCAACTTTGGATGGTAGACGAATAGAAGAGATACGTAGAACTCTCCTTGTGGCTGGGATTGAAAATTCACTTTCCACACAGCATTTAATGGATTTCTTTTCTACAGCTGGAGAGGTAAAATATGTTCGATTCTGTACTAGAGAAGGTGATGTAGAGCAGTACGCATTAGTGGAATTCTCAGACCAAAATAATATAATTCAGGCACTGCAAATGAATGGGAAAGAACTGAATGGTAAGAACATTAAAGTTTATCACTCAACACAAGCAATAGTTAAACCTCAGGCCAAAAGCAATGAAGCTGCTCAGAGAGAAATAGAAGAGGCCATGTCTAGAGTTAAGGAAGCTCAGAATCTGATATCTGCTGCCATAGATCCAGTTATTGGGCTTCTTGCAAAAGAGAAAAAGAGAAGTCGTAGTGGTTCTCGTTCTCGACGCTCTCGTTCACCTTCAAGGCGTAGGTCTCATTCACGTAGTCGACGGACAAGATCAAGATCAAGGAGGCGTTCCCACAATAGGGGACGTTCTCGTTCAAGATCAAGGAGATCAAGGTCCAGGTCCAAACGCTCACGTACACGATCACGAGATCAGAAGAGACGGTCCAGAAGCTCAGGGCGTCGTCGCCGAAGTCATTCACGGTCGCGGTCTCATAGCAGGAGACGTTCAAGATCTAAATCAAGGCGATCCCATTCTAAATCAAAATCCAGCTCAAAGAGTCATGAGAAATCAAGGGATAAAAAGGATGAAAAAAAAGAAAAAAAGGATGACAAAAAGGATAAGAAAGATGAGAAGAAAGAAGAAAGGAAGGATGAGAAAAAAGATGACAAGGAGGAGAAAGACTCCAAGAAAGAGACTTCTAAAAGGGAAGGTGATGCAGAAGGGAAGTTGGAAGAAACCAGTCTTGAAAATGAATCTGCCGAGGGCAGCGCAACTCCAGTTGCTGAAGTGAAGAAAGACAGTGAGTCAGATAAGGAGAAGGATAAAGATACAGAAAAATTGAAAGAGAAAAGCAAAGATAAGAATAGAGATAAAAGTTCTCGAGAGAAATCTAAGTCTTCAAGAGGCTCTTCAAGATCTCCATCAAAGTCTCGTCATCGTTCTCCCACACGTCGAAAGAGTAGATCCCCACCTAGAAAAAAGAGCAGATCACCCTCTCGTAGGAAGAGCCCTCATTCTAGGCGCAAAAGTCATTCTCCATCCAGACGCAGAAGTAGTTCTCGTTCCAGAAGAAGAAGTAAATCTCCACCTCGTTCTGGTCACAGCAAACATTCTCCATCAAGAAGACGTTCTAGGAGTCGATCAAGAAGCAGACGTGATGGTGATAGGAAGAGAGACAAAGAAAAGAGTCATGAGTCAGACAAGAAAGATAGGGATAGTGAAAAAGAGAGAAGGAAGCGAGAGAAGAAAGACATATTAGAAAGAGATGGAGAAAAACCATCTGGTACTAAAGTCCCCAGAAATTATGATGAAGAAGAAGAGGGATTTGATACTGCAGATAATGAAAACAATGATAAAGATGGCAGTGAACAGAGTGAAGGAGAAGGAAGTATCGGGGAAGACAGGAATGCAAGTGATGACCAGGCTAATACTGAAGATATGGATATTTCAACTTCACCATAATTTAATCATCACACAAAACTGGTTGTAAAAGTTGTTTTGATTGTAAATCTTATTAAGTGTTCTTTAGCTGAGTAGAATTGTATTGACATTGTGGGATATCAAAACTACATGTTGGTTTCTATTTGGTGCACACAAATCTTTTTACAAGTACATTTACAACATTGAGTTATAACTGAGAAGTAGCTTATAATGTTGTCATTTAGTAGTGTCCTAAACTTAAAACATTATCAAAATTGAAATCCAAATTGTACCAAGCAACAATATCATTTTGAAATAAACATAATTACAAATGTTGTGTATTTTATTTTAGAAAACAAGAGGGATTCAGCTAAGTTATCACACCTACTATGAAGGTTGTGACATGTAGTGCATTCCTACAGATTATGCCTTCTCCCTCATATCCTAATTCTTGATTCACAGTGAACATCCTACATATATATGTGTGTGCCATAAAATAACAGTAACTCTTTTCATTTGAATTAACTGGATACAACATTATATAGATGTGAAATGTATGTATGAACAATCTTTTCGTGTGGTTTAATACATTTCCAGTAATGTTTATATAGTTAGTGCTGAAAACTGTATGATGTGCATCCATAAAAGAGAAATGAATAAGAAAGTATTGTGCTGGAACAGGTGAAGTAATGTTTCTTTGTAAAGTGATTTGAATGCAATAGAATGTGGTACTTTTATATTAATGCCTTGTAAGTGAGCGTGGGATAAGTTTTCAGATGTAGTGATTCCAATTCTGTTTGTAGAACTAATTTTTCAGTATGTTGTTTTTTAATTATAGCTACCAATTGACTGCGCCTAACAATTGATGCCATCCTGAAACAGAATTGTAATAACTTAACAGTAAAAATTGCTTAAAGCTGCACAGTAATTTAGATGTTTTGGGAAGAACTTGTATGGCTCACACCAGTCTATGAAAGTAATTGCAATAAATATCACTAGTATCTCTGTGTTGTTGTCCATCACAAGTTTTTCCAAATACATTTTGGAATATGGATCTGTTTCTGTCATCAGATGTTTAGTGGTGAGGAGTCCCTACCCCACTGGTCAAACATCTAAGCCAGATCCTTGAAATATGCCAACCTGTTGAAACCTCTGCTCTAATGCCTGATGTCAAAAATGGCTGATCCCTTAGATTTGTACAGTAAAGTGTTCAATTACCCTGCCAACTTTCAGCCAGGAACACAGTAGCATCATTCCAGTAAACAGCAACTACGTTTTTATGTATATTAATGAGCTGTTTACACAACATGTCATGTATGCTTAAGGAAAGTACCACGAAGTGTCATTACTTCTAATCTGAGGAGTGTAACTAATGGCTCTCGACCAGTTCGGAATCGGCTGCTTAACTCTTTAGCAACATAGAGTATTAAGATCCACTCACAGGAGCAATGTAAGAAGGCAAAACGAACAGTGTTCACAGAAACGGTTCTAAAATATATTCAATGGGTACGTGTTTTGTGCTACTAAAGACTCCATGGGCCATGCAGTGAAGGGTAGATGGTCACGGGATGCTCACAGATGACTGACACGTACTCTGAAACTGTGAGCTTCGATCAAATAGCTTGAATTTAATTAAGGGCGTAACTGTGGACATAACTGTGGTGGAAAGTGATTGTCGTTCTGTATGATAAGATTTCTACGAAACTGAACAATCAAAAACCCTAACAATGCGTTTTGTTGGTATTGTTGCTTCTGGTCTTGTATCAGGGAGTTATTAAAATGGAGGAGGTGCGAGTGACATTAGCGCTTTGCAGACTATCAAGTCAACTTCACATTCAAATCACAACTCACAGATAACATCCTGTGCTTGGAGTAAAAATCACAGTCTGTTAATAGTACATGTGAGTGGCTGTTTATTTTTGGATAGTGAATAATTAGATGACGTGAAAAAGGGTGGAGCTTTCGGTGTTATACCTGACGGCTTGTGTAGTAATACTTTCCATATTAATTTTCATTTTTCGTGAAATTCAGTAGGCCCTATAAAGTAATCTTATAGGGCGCTGTTTGGAGATATTCAGTGAAGTGGCGAACCTACTCATAGGCACAGATAACACTACAAAATTGCTTTGTTTTCTGAAGCACATTCATATTCAAATTTGAATTTACCACCTGAATACAGTGCAGTTCTACGTTTGTTCCGTTTATACCTCTAAAGCTATTTTGACAGCCTAATCCATTTTGTCTGCTCCGCGTCGCTCTTGTCGTGAGGACTGAGCATCGTTTTCGTTGGATCACTCTTGTCACATCGCGTTCTCTGTGAGGTACGCATTAAATACATGACATGTCGTGCAGGGATTGGCCAGGCGCCTTGGGCGTCATTCACACTGCTACCCGAGCCGAACAGAATCGAATCGGACCGCTGAGAAGTGCACATTTCTAAGGACACTCCCTAACCCCATTATGAGGTCATAACTTTGAGCTTTGTGGTTTCACCATTTGTAGGAATTTTCAATAATGTGACCCCTGAAAGTGGTGAGGGTTTGTTGTACTACATTTGTACTTTATAGCATTAACCCATTCCCCTGAAGTCAGTTTAGTTTTTTAATTTGCCAGTGAATAAAACAATTCACATTTGGCAAATGTTATATTACTTTCGAAATTGTTACCAAATGAAACCTTTCAAAAGTCAGTTAACCCTTCAGCGTGGAGTGACGAGCACTGCTCGTCATAGCGTAAACATCACCTGTCGTGGAGTGACGAGCCCTGCTCGTCATGCTGCACGCTCTCACTCATTC
>Ga0209755_10004786_pt1 | contig 15780 bp, 26 predicted proteins | sample TergutCo191P1_FD_187301 | JGI IMG/M metagenome (GOLD analysis project Ga0209755, IMG submission 187301) | Cornitermes sp. P1 segment gut microbial communities from Petit-Saut dam, French Guiana - Co191P1 (SPAdes) (version 2) | ecosystem: Host-associated > Arthropoda: Insects > Digestive system... | reverse complement strand
AAACCGGCGACTTTTTCTATCTTGTCAAAATCAATCTCCGGAAAAATTATCTGCTCCTGAATCCCGAGCGAATAGTTTCCCCTGCCGTCAAAGGCGTTCTGATTAATACCGTGAAAATCTTTAACGCGCGGAAGAGCGACATTGACAAGCCTGTCAAAAAATTCGTACATCATCGCTCCGCGAAGCGTTACCTTTGCGCCAATCTCCTGACCAGCCCTGATTTTAAAATTCGCGATACTCTTTCGCGCTTTTGTCTTTACCGCCTTCTGCCCTGTAATCTGAGTTAATGTGTCGATAGCGGCGTCCAAAAGCTTCTTGTTCTGAAGCGCTTCGCCTACCCCCATGCTTACGATAATTTTATCAAGCTTGGGGATCTGCATGTTTGATTTATAGTTAAACTCCTTAAACATTTCAGGAGCAATCTGCTCTTTATAAATCTTTTTTAAGCGGGGTACCGGAGCTGCGCCCGGTTTATAATTTTTATCCATTACAACGCCTCCCCGCACTTTCTGCACACTCTGATCTTTTTCCCCGCGTCAATTTTATAACCGATTCGGACCGGCCCGCACTTTTTGCAGACAATCATCAGGTTAGAAGAATGTAAAGCCGCTTCAACTTCTATGATGCCGCCGCGATCCTGCTGCTTTCTTTTTTTCTTCGCCTTCTTTACCATGTTCACGCCTTCTACCATAATCCGGTCTTTATCGCGCAGGATCTTAAGAATTCTGCCGCGCTTGCCTTTGTCTTTACCGGCAATAACTTCGACAGTATCTTCTTTTTTTAATTTAAATTTATGCAATGCTTCTGTCATATACTATTCCTTTAGTTATAAAACTTCCGGTGCAAGGGAAACGATCTTCATAAATTCGCTTTTTTCCCTTAACTCGCGCGCGACAGGTCCGAAAATGCGCTTGCCTTTTGGGTTTAACGCCGCGTCAATTATAACGCACGCGTTATCATCAAACCTGATATAGGTCCCGTCATTACGGCGGTACTCCTTGCTTGTACGCACAACAACCGCTTTTTCTACAGTTCCCTTTTTAATGGTGGAAGTAGGCAGAGCTTCTTTTACCGCTACTACAACAATATCGCCGATTCCGGCGTATCTTCTTTTAGTTCCGCCAAGCACCTTGATGCACTGCGCTTTTTTCGCGCCTGAATTATCCGCCACATTCAGGAAGGTTTCTACTTGTATCATATTCCGCTCTCCCCTATTTGGCGCGCTCAATAACTTCTACAAGCTTCCAGCATTTTTCCCTGCTTATCGGCCTGCACTCGATTACACGAACACGATCGCCTTGTTTAGCTTCGTTCTTCTCGTCATGGGCTTTTACCTTTTTCGCCCTTTTAATATATTTTTTATAAAGAGGATGAAGTTTTAAAGTCTCGATTGATACAACAATTGTCTTCTCCATTTTATCGCTCTTTACAACTCCAATAAATTCTTTCTTACCGCTTGAAGCTTTTGCTGTTTCCGGCATTATTTGTCCTCCTTCTGAACGGTAGTCTTCTGCTTCTGCTCGTTAAGTTCATGAGCATGGATTAAAGTATTTAATCTTGCAATCTGCCGCCTCATTGTGCGCTTTTGCAGCGGATTATCAACATGGCCGATAACCAGTTTAAAACGGAATTCCATATATTTCCTTTTAAGCTCATCCCGTTTAACTTTGAGCTCGGAATATGATAAGTTCTTAAAAGAATTTTTCATTTGTTTTATCTCCCTAAGCCCCAAGTTCCATTTCCGCGCGCGCGACAAATTTTGTCTTAATAGGCAGTTTTGATCCGGCAAGAGCCATTGCTTCCTCAGCCAAATTGCGCGTAATGCCTCCGCCAAGCTCAAACATAACTGTTCCCGGTTTTACGACCGCTACCCAATACTCAGGCGCGCCTTTTCCTTTTCCCATGCGGGTTTCCGCTGGTTTTTTGGAAAACGGTTTGTCGCAGAAAATACGAATCCACATCTTGCCGCCTCTTTTAACATGACGGTTAATCGCGATACGCGCGGCTTCTATCTGCCTGTTTGTGATCCACATCCTGTCCAAAGCGACAAGCGCGTAATCGCCAAACACAACATTGTTGCACCTTGTAGCGTTACCTGGCATATTACCGCGCTGTACTTTACGGCGCTTTACACGTTTTGGACTTTGCATTATCTTACCCCTAACTCCTGACCGGAACTCTGTCCCGCCGTTTGCGGACAAGAGCGCCTGCGTCTTCTTTTTGTTCTTTACCGTACTTCATGCCATTATAAACCCAGACCTTTACTCCTATTGAACCAAAGGGGGTATGCGCTTCGGCGAATCCGTAATCAATATCAGCGCGCAGTGTATGAAGAGGGATGCGTCCCTCTTTCGCTTCTTCGGTGCGCGACATTTCAGCGCCGCCTAAACGGCCTGAAAGACGAACCTTTACTCCCTGCGCGTTTCCTTTTTTAATCGCGTTATTAATCGCCTGTTTCATTGTGCGCCTGAAAGAAGAACGCGCCAAAAGCTGACGGGCGATATTCTGAGCTACGATTTGCGCGTTGTTATCGGCGTTTCGCACTTCTTTAATTTTTATCTGTACTTTCTTGTTTATCTTCTTTTGTAAATCGTTGCCGATTTTTTCTATATTAGCGCCCTTTACTCCGATGATTACGCCGGGACGGGCTGTGTGAATTGTAATTGTAATCCGCTGCGGATGACGGATGATTTCAAGTTCGGCGATATCCGCGCCTTTAGTTTCAGGCATATCCATAATGAGCTTACGCAGATATAAGTCTTCGTGAAGAGCGTCAACATATTCTTTAGGATCAACATACCAGCGCGATCCCCAAGTTTTATTAATGCCGATTCTAAGCCCTGTCGGGTTAACTTTTTGTCCCATTACTTAGCCGCCTTTGATTTTAAAGGTTTTTCTTTCATAGCCGCCTTTTTAGGTTTTTCTGAATTTCCAGTTTCATCAATAACTACAGTTATGTGACACATTCTCTTTAACTGCATATCCGCTCTTCCCCTGCCGCGAAACCAGATTCTTTTTAAGCGGGGACCGTCATCAATATAAATCTCTTTTATGTAGAGCATGTCTTCATCAAGTTTTTTATTATCAGAGAGCGCGTTGCTTGCCGCTGACTTAACAGTCTTGCGAATCAGCCTTGCGCCTTTTTGCGGCATATTATCTAAAATTGAAATCGCTTCAGGATATGTCCTTCTGCGGACTACATCCGCGACCGGCCTGATCTTATAAGGCGATCCGATAAGGAATTTGCTGATGGCTTTGTAACCGGTTTCTGTATCTTTATCTTTCATAATTCCGCCTATTTCGCCGAAGCCTTCTTGTCGGAGCCGGCATGTCCACGGAAAATCCGCGTAGGAGCGAACTCGCCGAGTTTATGGCCAACAAGGTTTTCCGTGATATAAACGGGAACCCATGTTTTGCCGTTGTAAACAGAAATTGTTCCGCCTACCATTTCAGGAATAATAGTTGAGCAGCGGGAATATGTTTTTATCATTTTCCTTTCTCCCGATTTGCTTAACTCCAGCACCTTTTTATACAGGCTCTTTTCGATAAAAGGACCCTTTTTTACGGATCTTGACATACTCCCTTCCTACTTCTTTTTCCCGCGGCTTACAATAAACCTTGAAGAAGGTTTATGCTTTTTGCGGGTTTTATATCCCTTAGTCGGTTGTCCCCACGGACTTACAGGGTGAATACCCTTGTTCCTTCCTTCGCCGCCGCCGTGCGGGTGATCTACAGGATTCATCGCCATACCGCGGACTGTCGGGCGGACGCCTTTCCAGCGTTTACGACCTGCTTTGCCGAGGTTTGTATTCATGTGGTCTTCATTGCCTACGTTTCCTATTGTCGCGTAACACTTTTTGAAAACCATTCTCATTTCGCCTGACGGCAGCTTGACTGTAACATAGTCGCCTTCCTTCGCGGCGATTAACGCTCCGGTTCCGGCGGAGCGGGCAAGCTGACCGCCTTTTCCCAGGGTCAACTCGATATTGTAAACATTGAAACCCAGCGGAATGTTTTCTAAAGGCAGAGCGTTGCCCGGCTCGATAGGAGCGTCAGGACCGCTTAAAACCTTTGAACCTTTTTTTAATTCTTTCGGAGCGATGATATAACGCTTTTCGCCGTCCTTATAATAAATCAAAGCGATATTCGCGCTTCGGTTTGGATCGTATTCTATGCTCTCGACCTTGCCCTGAACGCCGGTTTTATCGCGTTTAAAATCAATGTCGCGGTACTTGCGCTTGTGCCCGCCGCCTTTGTGCCTCACGCTGATGCGTCCGAACGCGTCGCGGCCTGAGCCGGATTTCTTGCCTGATGTCAGGCTTTTTTCCGGTTTGGCGTCTTTTGTCAGCTCTTTAAAATCAAGGCTGGTGTACTGCCTCATTCCCGGTGTTATCGGTTTGTATGTTTTAATTCCCATAATTACACGCCCTCGAAGATCGCAATCTTCTCATCCTTCGCAAGCCTTACAATCGCCTTCTTCCATGTTGATGTATAACCCTGTCGGTAACGCTGCCGCTTCGGCTTTCCGCCCACAACCATTGTTGTGCAGGATATAGGATGCACATTGAATAATTTTCTTACAGCTTCTTTAATCTGTATTTTTGTCGCGCTCTGAGCGACTTTAAAAACATACTTGCCTTCATCGCGCAGCTGGTTCGCTTTTTCGGAAAGCACAGGTTCGATTAAAATATCTTCGTATTGCATTATTCCCCTGCCTCCATTTTACCGGCGCCGTAAAACTCGCTTAAGTTTTTCGCGGCGGTTTCCAGCATCAACACCTGTCTTCCGTAAAAAAGTTCATGCGCCTGCAGGCGGTTATAAGAAAGATATTTAATCCAGGGGATGTTCGCCGCGGCGCGTTTAATTTTTTTATCATCATCTTTTAATATTAAAACAGTGCGTTTGCCCGGATCAAAATTATCTAAAAGTTTAGCAAGGTCTTTTGTCTTTCCGGAATCCACGGAAAAATCTTCGATGACTTTTATCATATCGTTCTGAGCTTTTAAACTTAAAATTGTTTTAAGCGCAAGACGTTTTGCTTTTTTTGGAATCGCGTAAGAATAATCACGCGGCTTGGGGCCGAAAATTGTTCCGCCGCCTACAAGAATCGGTGATTTTTTATCGCCCCTTCTTGCGCGCCCTGTTCCCTTTTGTTTATACGGCTTCGCGTTTGATCCGTGAATTTCCGCTCTGCCCTTTGTGCTGGCGTTCCCCTGTCTTTTATTCGCAAGCTCATTATTTATCGCATACCAGATTAAATCGTCGTTTATGGGAAGACCGAAAACATTATCGTCCAATACGATTGTTCTGACTTCTTTGCCGTCTTTTGAATACACTTTACAGTTCATATCTATTATCCCTTCTTAACTGCACTGCGCACAAATACCAAACCTTTGTTGATACCGGGAACGGCGCCTTTAACCATAATGAGTTTTTTCTCCGGGTCTGTTTTAATTACGCGAAGGCTTAACACGGTAGTCTTTTCGCGTCCCATGCGCCCGGGAAGCTTTCTGTTTTTAAATGTTCTGTGCGGATAAGTGTTCTGCCCTGTTGAACCCGGTTCGCGGTGAAACTTTGATCCGTGGGTCTTGCGTCCGCCGCCGAAACCGTATCTTTTTACAACGCCTTGAAAACCTTTACCTTTGGAAACGCCGCTTACATCGACATATCTTACGCCTTCAAGAACTTCGATCCCAAGCGAATCGCCGACTGCGACTTCTTTTTCAAAATCACGCAGTTCCATGATTTTTTTCTTGGGAGTAATATTGATTTTGGCAAACAGTCCCGCGTCAGGTTTTAATACGCGGTTTTTCTTCGCGTCATCTATTCCGACAACAACCGCGGTGTAGCCGTCAGCATCTTTTGTTTTTGTGGCGATGACGACATTAGGATCGATGCGTATAACGGTAACAGGGTATAAGTTACCTGACTCATCAAAAATCTGCGTCATTCCGATTTTTTTGGCATAAAGCCCTAACATTGTGGTACTCCGTTTTACTGCTTGATTTCTACATCAACACCGGCAGGCAGTTCCAGTTTCATTAAAGAATCCATTACTTCCGCGGAGGGATTAACGATATCAATCAACCTTTTATGAGTCCGCATTTCAAATTGTTCGCGGCTCTTTTTATTAACATGCGGTGAACGCAACACAGTCACCTTATTGATTCGCGTCGGCAGCGGAATTGGCCCTGTCACTTTCGCTCCGGCTTTTCGCACAGCCGTAGCGATCGATTTTGCGCTTTGATCAATTAGTTCTACATCAAAACCGCGCAGCCTTACGCGGATTCCTTCCTTAGCCATCATTCCTCCGTGTTGTCTTTTTGGAGCCAAGTCCGACCATGGCACCGAATAGTTTAAAACTATTCATTACCTGCCGTTTTGGCGCCTAAAAATACAAGACCTGATCACACGCGTAATCAGGTCAAATTTCTTATTCTATAATATCTGTTACCTGGCCTGAAGCGACTGTTTTGCCGCCTTCGCGGATAGCAAAACGAAGTCCTTTTTCCATTGCGATCGGGTGGATAAGTTCGCCGATAATTTCGGTGTTATCGCCCGGCATAACCATTTCTTTTCCTTCCGGAAGTTTTACTGTGCCTGTAATGTCTGTTGTACGGAAATAAAACTGCGGTCTGTAGCCTGTAAAGAACGGGCTGTGCCTTCCGCCTTCTTCCTTGGACAGACAATAAATCTGACCTTTAAATTTGCTGAAAGGTTTAATTGAACCGGGCTTGGCAAGAACCTGTCCGCGTTCAACTTCTTTTTTATCAATACCGCGTAGAAGTGTACCGACATTGTCACCGGCCTGCGCGTCATCGAGTAATTTGTTAAACATTTCGATGCCGGTAATAACCGTTTTCTTTGTCGGTTTAATACCGATGATTTCAACTTCTTCGTTAAGTTTAAGAACGCCGCGTTCGACCTTGCCTGTTACAACTGTTCCGCGTCCCTGAATTGTGAACACGTCTTCGATCGGCATAATGAAAGGCTTATCAGAATCGCGCTGCGGATCAGGGAAGTATGAGTCCATCGCCTGAAGAAGCTCGTCGATACATTTTGTCGCATCTGGATTATCGGGCTCTGACATCGCTTTAAAAGCCGAACCTTTGATAATGGGGATTTTTGGATCTGTAAATCCGTTCGCTTTAAGAACATCCCTTACTTCTTCTTCGACAAGCTCGACAAGGTCGGGATCGTCCAAAAGATCGATTTTGTTAAGGAAGACTAGCATGCTTGGAACGCCTACCTGACGAGCAAGAATGATATGTTCGCGTGTCTGGGGCATAACCGAGTCCGGCGCAGAAACAACAAGAACCGCTCCGTCCATCTGAGCTGCGCCTGTGATCATGTTTTTGATATAGTCGGCGTGGCCGGGACAGTCAATGTGCGCGTAATGCCGTTTGTCTGATCTGTACTCAAGGTGGCGCGTATTGATTGTAATACCGCGGGCTTTTTCTTCCGGCGCGTTATCAATTTCATCATAACTCATAACTTTGTCGCCGAATTTCCTGGCGCAATGCATGGTTATAGCCGCAGAAAGAGTGGTCTTGCCGTGATCAACGTGACCAATCGTTCCGACATTCATGTGGATCTTTTCTCTTACAAATTTATCCTTCGCCATTTGTGTCCTCCTTAATGAACACTAAATATTTACTTTGGAGAAACGATTAATACAAGCGCAGCTTGTCGCGGTAAATCAGCGGTTAATCGCAGCGGAAGCGGCGAACGCAGTCTATCCACATCGTTCCACCTTTCTCATACACGCTGTATGAGCGGTTTGGAAACTCAAACCAATCTATAATAAACCAAGTAAAAAAACGATGTCTTTTTACTCACCAGCGGTAGTGTGCAAACGCCTTATTGGCTTCTGCCATTTTATGGGTATCTTCCTTTTTCTTAAAGGCAGTCCCAGTATTATTATAAGCATCCAGAAGCTCCGCGGCAAGGCGGTCTCCCATGCCTTTTCCCGAACGCGCGCGGGCCGCGCTTATAATCCAGCGCATTCCAAGAGCCTCGCGCCTTGTTTCCCGGATTTCTACGGGAACCTGATAAGTCGCGCCGCCGACGCGCCGTGACTTAACTTCTATTACAGGTTTTACATTATCTAAAGCTTTTAAGAAAACTTCAAGTGGGTCTTTGTCGGTTTTTGTTTTTAGAACATCAAGCGCTTCATGAATGATTCGCAAACCTAACGAACGCTTGCCTTCCCACATCATTCTGTTAACAAACTTGGAAACGACTTTGCTGTTGTATTTAGGATCGGGTAAAATCCCGCGGTCAATTGTTTTTTTCTTTCTTCCCATATTATATCCTGACTGATTTAGCCTTAAAGCGCTAGGCTTTAGGCCGTTTTGCTCCGTATTTTGAACGCCCGCGCTTTCTGTCGGCTACGCCTAAAGTGTCCTTCGCGCCGCGGATAATGTGATAACGCACACCAGGAAGGTCTTTAACGCGTCCGCCCCTGACCAAAACTACCGAGTGTTCCTGTAAATTGTGACCGATTCCCGGAATATAAGCTGTAACTTCCGTTCCATGGGAAAGGCGCACACGAGCGATTTTTCTTAAAGCCGAATTAGGTTTTTTGGGTGTCTGGGTCATTACACGGGTACAAACTCCCCTTTTCTGCGGGCAGGACTTTAAAGCCGGGGATTTCGTTTTGGCGGTAATCTTCTGCCGCCCCGAACGAACCAATTGGTTAATAGTAGGCATTCCTCAAAAACTCCTTCATAACATAAGGGCACAGTCCTAGACCGTCTCCTTTGCCCCTTAAGAAAAATAAAGGGGTGAAGCTTAAATCTATCAAAAATTGAAAAATGTGTCAAGTGGTTAAGTCAAAAAATAAATAAATTTTATTCTTTAACATGGCTTTTTATCCATTCCTGAGCATAACTCGCATCATATGAACCATCCGCAATACCTAATCCAAATTCTACAAGTTCATCATTTGTACACGAAAAATCAATATTGTTAGATTTAAAAAAGCAATCATGGCTGTAACGCCAATTCGTTTATTTCCGTCAAGAAAAGGATGATTCTTAATAAGCGAATAAACGAGATGAGCAGCTTTATTGATTAATGTTGGATACAGGTCGATTCCTCCGAATGTTTGAAAAGTTGAATTTACCGACATATCAAGAAGATTTTTATCTCTGATGCCATGCAAGCCGCCAATTTTGTTAATTAATTCTTCGTGAAAAATTATAATTGTATCAATTGAAGGCCGAATAATAATATTCAGGTTCATTTAGCGAGTTCTTCTAATGCCGGACGATATTGCTCAATTATATCAGAGACTATCGAAAGAGCCTCTTCTTTTGACATGATGGCGTATTTAGAATTCTCTGCAACCGGAGTAAAGGTAAGAATTATCTTTCCGGCAGGCACTTCGCGGGGAACTTCAATTGTCCGCCGGCCTTCTGCCGGAATTTCTACGGTTTGCGTTATTGTCATGGGGCTAATATAGCAGAAAGAAATGCGGATAGCAATGTGTAAATGGTGACAGTCACCAGCTGTCTCTTAACCCAAGCCATTTATCGCCTAGCGGAAGATCCGCGCCTGGCCAACCATCCTATTCGCCGCTATCTTAATTAAATTTTTATCATTTTCCGGTTTTATCAGCAGATGGATATGCGTCGACATGACACAAAAATTTGCAAGTTTTAAATTAAACTTATCTTTCGCATCCTGAAGGGTAATAAGCATAAGCTTTTGTCCCAGTTTAGATTCAAAAGCCTTGACTTTATCATTGGTACGGGAAGTAACATGATAAAAGGCTCCGGTAATGAACTCTCTTTTTTTATACATTTTTTACTCCTGACGATGAAAATTACTTTTTTTCATCTCCTATATATGGGTGCAGAGTAAACATTTTACATGACTGAAAATAAAAAAATCCTGAAAAGGTAGCTGCTACCTTTTTTAACGACATACTGTAGTTGGAGCGAAAGGGTAGCTGCTATTGTTTTGGAGTTTTTGTGGCAGTTATAATATCATCAAAAATTCATATCTTTATGATAATTTTTTAAGTATAGCTTTGGCAGTATACTCGTTAATTTCATTGTGGCGAGGTACAGCTGCTTCTTTATTAGTTCTGGGTTGCATATATACATCATGTTTAGCACCATTTCGGACTGATACGGCTCCATGATGATTGAGTTTTTGTATTAACTCAAACTTTTTCATGCTAAAACTAATTTTCTCTTATGATATTTCGCGAGGTTCAGACATTCGTACATATCCGCAAGCATTACTTCAAGTTCCTCAAGGTTCTTGCCCTGGGTTACGTCTTCAGGAAATCTATCAAACCAGCCAACAAAAAAACCGTCTTCCGATTCAAAATAAGTATATTCCAGTTCCATGTCTGTATTATATTGTTATACTTTTATTATGTCTAGGTGACAGTCACCTGTGATATAATCAAACCATGGAATTTTTTGAAGTTATCGAAAAAAGATATTCGCACAAAGAACGGTTTTCGTCCACCCCTGTCCCGCTTAAGGACCTTGAATTGATCGCAAAAGCCGGTCTTGCCGCTCCCACGGGAAACAACAGCCAATGCGTGCGCTTAATAATTCTGCCGGATAAAGAGGCGATAAAACCGCTTTATGACGGTTCGCCTTCGCAAATACTTTTGACAGCACCTGCCGCAATCGCGCTTTTAACTGACGGTTCGGTAATTACAGGAAAGTATAATTTTGAAACGGAAGACTACAGCGCAAGCGCGGCTCAGATGCTGTTAGCTGCAACTGCTCTTGGTTATGTATCACTGTGGCTTGACAGTCCGTACTTTGAGGAAGAAAAACAAAAAGCCGCCCTCTCTGCCCTTGGCGCGCCTGTTATAAATCCGCGCTATAAAGCCGAAGAAACAAAAGAACGGAAATCTGAAAATAATTCCGGCATGAACGGTTATAGTCTGCGCGTTGTTCTTCCTGTCGGACTTCCTGAAGGCGAAGGAAAACGCAGAAACAAAATGACTTTTGAAGAAAGGGTTTCGTACAGAGTACTTGGAGCGTTAAAAGATTAAAAGGCTGTCAGGGCGATTGCACAAATGACACCTAACACTGTGTTTTTGCTTTTATGCGGAGTATAAAACTTTCCCCACCCTGTCGATGTGATCTTTCAAATCAGGATTGGAAAGTTTGTCGTAAATTGAGACATCAATGAAATACGGTATGTCAGAATCATCAAAATCTCCTGTTATGTTAAGAAGATCATCACGGGTAAAGCTGCTGTCAGTTTTAAGGGTAATATCTATATCAGAGCCGCCGCGGAAGTTTCCCTTTGCTCTGCTGCCGTACAAAATAACCTGTTTTATTCCCGGGTATTTATTAAATACTGAATAAAGAATTGTAATCGTGTTATCTGACAATCCGTATTGCATTAATTATTCCAGGCTGTCCATTTTTTCGGCTAGCAGGTTCATCTGGAAATAATAAATATTCTTTATTCCATTAAAAATATCTTCGGCGGTATCTTCTTCGTATAAATATAAATGAGAAGATAAATTACGGTCTTTAAGCATTTTCATCCAGATTTCACCATCATTAATAATTCCTTTGTTAAAGGCGTGACGAATCGCATTGCAAGCAATTCATTTTGTAATAAAATGCGCGAACAGGGCGACAACGGCGATTACCGCGAGAAAGCCGAGAATGTAAGTCCAGACCGGCAGGGGTTCGGCATAAAGTTTTTCTTTCGGCGCTTTTATGACGCGCGATTTTGATTTTGGCGGAGGGGGAGCGGAGTATCCGCACATGGGGCAGCCGCCCTGAAACATTCTGTCCGGACCTGAATAGCCACAGTGAGGGCAGCGCACCGATGTGAACATCCTGCCGCAGTGAGGGCAGCGCGGTACTTCGCTTGAGACTTCATTGCCGCAGTTATCACAATAGAAACGGGGTTTTTTTTTTGCCATCAGGCTGATTTACTCTCTGCGTTAGACGACGAGGCGGCAGGGCATTTTCCAGCGTCGCTTGCAGGGCATCCCGCGCATGCTTCAGCTCTGTTGTCAGCTCTGCTGTCAGCCTTGCTGTCAGATTTGTTTTCTGTTTTAATATCAGACTTTTTCGATTTTACTTCGCTCTTTCCGGCTTTGCCTTTATCGTTTACATAAAAACCGGAGCCTTTAAAAATTACCCCAGTTCCGCCGAAAATGATCCTGCGCACTTCGCCTCCGCATTTAGGGCACTCTTTGGCCGGCGCGTCGCTCATTGCCTGAAAAAGCTCAAAATTGTAAGTGCATTTTTTACATTCGTATTCATATGTTGGCATGATGTAATCCTTTCTGTAATGTATACCTAATCTCCCAATCCGTCCAGCACTTCCGCCGCGCTTGTCACCTGCGGCTGGTCTTCGCCGTGGCGAACAAAGAAAAGGCTGACCATCGCCAGAGCGAAGGCGATACACGCGTAAAGGAACAGCACTTTATAGTGCCCGGCAAAGTCGCGGATTGCGCCGAATAAAATGGGGGATACAATCTGCGAACTGAAAGAGAATGTGTAATAATAGCCGATAAATGTTCCAATTTTAGTTTCGCCGGAAAGACGCACAATCATCGGAAGCGAATTGACATTGACCATCGCCCAGAAGAATCCGCCGAAGAAAAGACAGCCGCGGGTAAGCCAGATGTTAGCTGCAAACGCAAGAGGCATAAACAAAACGATAAGTCCGGTTAAGCCGATTAGTATCGCTTTGCGCCTGCCGATTCTCGCACCGATAAAACCGGCGGGAACGGCGAATATAAGGAAAGTAAGAGAAAAGACAGTAAGCGTTATTGAAGAGTCTCCGGCTGTCGTTCCTACAAATGTGTTTGTATAATAAAGAGAAAAGAATGTTTCCATGGCGTTGTACCCTGCAAACCATAAAAATATCCCAAGAAGAATTAAAACAAGACTTTTCTTTTCATTTTTTTCCAGTTTTACTTTAACAGTTTTTGTTTTATCTTCAACTTCGTAGGCGTTTTTCGGTTCGCGTACAAAAACCATCATTACTATAAGAGCCAAGACCATCATTACTGAAACAAAAATAAAGGGAAGCGGGTTTCCGTCACCTGTTCTGCTCTGCCAGAAATTAAATAAAATGCCGCCGGCTAAAAATGCGATAATAGCTCCGATGCCGCCCATCAAATTTACAATTCCGTTAGCCTGGCTTCTTAAAGGCCCGGGCGTAAGGTCAGGCATGATCGCGATAACCGGCGATCTCCATATCGACATTACAAATGAAAATAAAATCAGAACTGCCATAAGAGGAAACACGGTTGTCATGTATAAATTGGACATAAAAGGAATGACAGCGAATATCACAGCGCAGACCGGAAGACCGATAATAATAAACGGCATTCGGCGTCCGAAACGGGTGCGCGTATTATCGCTTATTTTTCCGAAAAGCGGCTGAAAGATGACGCCGAAAATATTATCAATAACCATGACAAAGCCTATCAATGTAGTGCTTGATAAAAACCCTTCAAGCAGTTTTGGCACAAAATTATTATATAGGCCCCACGCCATCGATGAAGCAAAAAAACCAAAAGATAAAAGAAGCGTCGTTTTTACATCAAGTTTAAATTCCTTTTTAATTTCATTCATTATAATTCTCCTTTATCAGCTTCATTATCTGATTCATTATCGCAGTAAAAAACAATCTTTGACAAGCAGGCGGCATTACATTGACAGAAACATATCAAACAGCGACATTATATCCTGATCGTCTAAAAGCGCTGAAATAAAATCGAGGCTGTTTCCGTTTTGCGCTGAAGGATTTGCCATGAATAAAGACGCGATAAAATCAGAGCCGGTAAAACCAAAAGAAGACGCAAGATTTATAATGGAAGCCATTCCTCTTGCCTGCGTCGCACTGTCAAATTTCAGCCTGATCGCCGCTTCGTACCTGCCGCCTGATACAGTATCTAAATTTATGAACATCTGCTTGATAGGAACTTGAACCGGCAGTCCGGCGTTATTCAAAACCCGCGTGACAGAAACAGCGGCGTCTTCTATCCAGCAGGAAAGGTCTGCGCCGCTTCTGAATACATTAAAGCCTTCGGGTATATTAACATCATCCTGATTGAACGGATCAAACGGCTGCGATGTAAGCGAGGAGGCGATAAAAGCCTGCTTTGCTGTCATCGATAATGAGAGCCTGCCCGCGCTTGAATACCAGTAAGAACCTCCGGACGCGGAGCTCTGCTTCTTCCAGTTTTTATCAAATGTAAAAGCAAAGCCCGCTCTGGCGCTTGGGTAATTGCCCCACGCGGCAAGCTGGAATCGTTTTCCGCTTGCTTTGGGAAAAATCGCGGCGACAAAGTAACCTGTTCTGTCCATCATCTGCCTTGCCTGCGGATCGTTTAATTCTTCAAAAGGTAAAAGATTTAGTATTAACTGCGCTTTCTGAACATTAGCGAAAACATACGCGGAAGCTCCGCTTTCAAGCGGCAGAAACTGAATATCCTCTAAAAATGTATCCTGTGTTTTTGGCATTGTCTGGCAGGACAGCAGGAATGAAACAATAAGAAGGAGGAGTAAGGAATGAGGAATGAGGAATGTGGAATAAGAGATTAGATTATTAAGGTATTTATTTTTCTTCATAACGCAAACTCCATTAGTAATTCCTAATTAGTAATTCCTAATTCCTGGCTCTTTACTATTTTCACATGCCATGTGTCATCTCCGGCTTCGATTGGAATTTGTCCGCCGGTTTTTTCCCATCCGGTTTTGACAGCGAGGGTTTCTCCGGCGGCTAGATCGTTGAACCTATCCCATGCGGCTTTCAACGAATCAGAACCAAAAACAGTAAGCTCGATTCTGTCTGTGACAGACAGGCCCATCTCTTTTCGCGCGTTCTGAATGCCGCGGATTAAATCGCGGATGTCGCCTTCTTTGGAAAGATCGCCTGTGATTTCTGTATCAAGGCCGACTGTGATTGTGCCTTCGTTAAGGACGCGAAGGGCGGCTTTTTCGCTGCGGCGGATGTCCAGTTTATCCGCTGTTATAACAAGAGCCCTTGTGCCGCCTGCCTCGCTTGGAACATCAATTGATAAAGAGGAGCCTTCCAAAACGCTGTGAATTTCTGCGTGGCTTAGCTTTTCTATTTTCGCAGCGGCGGCTTTCATGTCTTTTCCAAGTTCTTTTCCAAGGACGCGGAAATTCGCTTTCACTTCGTATTCTACAAGGTCTTCTTCGTTATCTGAAAATATTATTTCCTTTACGTTAAGCTCTTCGCGGATAATATCCGCCATGCCGATAAGCGCTTTCTTTTCTTCTTCGTTGCGCGTAACAAGCTCCGCTCTGCGCAGCGGCTGGCGCATTTTAATAGAATACTGGGAGCGGAGCGAACGGCCGATTGAAACAGCGCTCATAACAGAAGCCATTCTGAATTCAAGTTCCCTGTCGCGCCGCGATTCATCGGGTGCGGGAAAACCAGCAAGATGAATCGACTCGGCGTCGTTATCCAGCCGCAGATTCCGCCAGATTGCTTCTGTTGTAAACGGCATGAAGGGAGCGGCAACTGTTATCAGCGTTTTAAGCGCTTCGTATAACGTACCGTACGCTTCATGTTTATCGCTGTCGTACCCGCTCCTCCAGAAACGGCGGCGCGAACGGCGGATGTACCAGTTGTTCAGCAGGTCGATAAACCGGAGAATTGGATCGACAGCGCGGCTGAGATCGTATGCGTCTAACGCTTCGCCTGTTTTTTCCGTAAGGGTCTGCGTTTCTGATAATATCCACTGATCCAAAGGATTTACAGGGTTGGCGGGAGCGCGTTCGGCTTTAACATTATCGA
>Ga0209755_10004785_pt1 | contig 15784 bp, 7 predicted proteins | sample TergutCo191P1_FD_187301 | JGI IMG/M metagenome (GOLD analysis project Ga0209755, IMG submission 187301) | Cornitermes sp. P1 segment gut microbial communities from Petit-Saut dam, French Guiana - Co191P1 (SPAdes) (version 2) | ecosystem: Host-associated > Arthropoda: Insects > Digestive system >... | reverse complement strand
GCTGATGGGTGCGGAGGAGGAAAGCCCCAAGAGGGTTGCAAGTGAGGCCAAGGCCCCGCAGGGCCACCGGAGGGAGCCGTTTTTGAGGAACTTTTTGGGCGAGCAAAAAGTTCCCCGCCGGAGGCAAGACGCCCGAAGGGCGAAAAAGCCCGGGCCGCAGGCCCAAAGAGAACCCCGCTCGAAGGGCGAAAAGAACCCTTTCCAAAAAGGGCCCGGGCCGCATGGCCCATAAAAACGTTGTCAGTTGGCAACCAACAGCCCGCCCGGAGGGCGAAAAGAAATGTTTCAAAATAAGGCCCGGGCCGCAGGCCCAAAAAAAACATTTTCAGCTGGCACCCAACAACCCGCCCGGAGGGCAAAATTTATGGACGACAGTCCCTAGCGTTTTTTTCGATTTTTTTTCTTGTTGGTTTTTTCCCGTTTTCGGCGCTCCTTAATGGCGTCACGGGACTGGGTGTTTTGCGTTTTGTTTTGTGCTTCGGGTGCATAGCCCATGAGCCTGGCGCGTGCCAGCGCTGAGGAATTCATGGGAGCGCTGATTCCGGGTGCAATTTTTGGAGCTTCAAACTCACCGCCCCCCATGAAGGGTGGCATTGTTTTTTTATCCCCCCCCAACAGCGAGCCCAAGTCCATGTTTTTCAGTTGAGACAGCTGGCCAAGTTGTTTGAACCCAGGGAGTCGGCCCAGGAGTCCGGGGTTTTTGCCGATGCCCCCCATGACTTGTTGCATTACCTGAAATTTTTGGAGCAGCCCAAGCACGTCTTGCTTTTTTTGGCCGGAGCCTTTGGCGATGCGCAGCGCCCGGCTGTCGTTGATGAGTGTGGGGTTTTTTCTTTCGGCCTCTGTCATGGAGTTGAACAGAGTGACAATGCGCTCCAATTCTTTTTCGTCAGGGTTGATTTGCTCCGAGAGGTCCCCAAAAATAGGAAACTTGTCGAGCAGGCTTTTCAGGGGGCCCATTTTTCGAATGGTCCGAATTTGCTCGACAAAATCGCGCATGTCGAATTTGCCGGAGAGGAGTTTTTGAGCGTCCTCTTCGGCTTTTTGCTCGTCCACAACGGCCTCAAAGTCCTTCATGAGGCCGACAATGTCGCCAAAACCGAGGATGCGGCCTGCCAGGCCGTCCGGGCGAAATTCCTCGAGGCGGTCCATGGTTTCGCCCATGCCGAGGAATTTGATGGGTTTTCCTGTCACTTCTTTGATGGAGAGGGCGGCGCCTCCACGCGCATCACCGTCCAGTTTTGTCAGAATAAAACCGTCAATGGAAAGGCGCTTGTCAAACTCTGCCGCCGTGCGTACAGCGTCCTGCCCAATCATCGCATCACAGACGAGGAGGATGTTGTCGAGCTCGACGGTTGCTTTGATGGTTTCAAGCTCCTGCATCAACGTTTCGTCAATGGCCAAGCGGCCCGCCGTGTCAACAATCACCACATCCAACTTCTCTTTTTTGGCAAAAGCCCAGGCTTTGGAGGCCAACTCAGGAGGAGCTGTGCTGGCCTCATGGAAGACGGGGATGCCCAGGCCTTCTCCGAGGATTTTGAGTTGCTCAACCGCAGCGGGCCGATAGATGTCGGCGGCCACCAGAAGCGGTTTTTTGCCTTCGTCTGACAGGCGTTTGGCCAGTTTGCCTGCGGTTGTTGTTTTTCCGGAGCCTTGGAGCCCCACCATCATAATTCCGGTGAGTTGCCCTTTGGGTTTGAAGGAGAGGCTTGTGTCCACGGGCCCCATGAGAGCCTCAAGCTCGTCATGGCAGATTTTGATGAAATGGTCCACCGGGGTGACTTTGCGTTTTTTCCCCCGCTTGTCCGTGAGGGAGACAGAAACCACTTCTCCCACGGCTTTTTCGCGCACACGTGCGACGAATGTTTTGACGACACCAAAAGCGACGTCAGCTTCCAACAGGGAGATACGGATGTCCCTCAAGGACTCTTCAACGAGCGCTTCTGTTATTTCGGATTTGCCTTGGAGGCGGTTTTTGGCAGAGCGAAAACCTTTGGTGACTGTTTCAAGCATGGTGCCTAACGGGTTGTTTAAACAGCGTTTATAGCGGGGCCCCTGGTTTGTTTGGGGCGGCCTTTGTTTTTTTTGGAGTGCTAGCACGCTATTCTCCATGCGTCCATAGCGTGCTGAGGCTTGCCCTGTTTCGCCCGTTTAGGGGGGGAGCAACCCTTCGTCCACGCGGGGGTGGAGGCCCCGCAAGCGGCCCAAATGAAAATGTGGCACCAAAGCCTCAGGAGGGGAGGGTTGGCCGTCGCCGATATGGGCGAGTTTGGCAAGCAAGCCCACGAGTTGAGGCCCCCTCATGCCGCGTGCGCGCAGTGCCGCAATGGACAAGGCGCCGCCGCGTTTGGAAAGGCGTTGGCCTTGGCTGTCTCCGAGGCAGGGCACATGGGCATAGGTGGGGGTGCAAAACCCCAGTGCTTTTTGCAACTGTATTTGGCAGAAAGTGGCCTCCACCAAGTCCGCTCCGCGCAGCACTTGGTGAATGCCCTGGGCCGCGTCGTCCACCACCACCGCCAGCTGGTAGCTATATTGCCCCTCGCGGCACAACACAAAGTCCCTCGGTTGTGTTTGGGGATATTGAGGGCCCAGCACGGCGTCCTCAAAGCACATGCTGTTGGGCGACATGCTGTTGGGCGCACAACGAAAGCGCAGCGAGGCAGGGCGGCCATTGCCTGGCCTACAGCGCCCCGTGCAGGAGGGTGTGTTTTCTCCGGCGTGGGGTGCCAGCGCCAGTGCCATTTCCCTGCGGGAGCAGTGGCACTCAAAGCAATGCCCTGTGGCCTGCAAGCGGGCCACAGCCTGTGCATAGAGGTTGTGGCGTTGGCTTTGCAGCAGGGGCTTGGCCTCCCAGGAGAGCCCCAAAAAGCGCAAGTCCTCCAGCAGCAGGCGGGCATATTCCGGTTTGCAGCGTTGGCTGTCCAAGTCCTCAATACGAAGCAGCCAGTGCCCGTTTTGTTGTTGGGCCCAAAGCCAGGACAGCAAGGCCACAAAGGCATTGCCCAGGTGCATAGGCCCCGTGGGGCTGGGGGCAAAGCGTCCCCTGGGCGGCGGGTTATTTTTCTCCTGCGGCGGAGGGCATTCCACAACCATTGCTTTCTACCTCCCAGGCGGGGGCCCAGTTTTGCCTGAAGGGGGACAAGTGTTTCTGCATGGGCCAAAAAAGTCACCCCAAAAAACAACGCCAACAACCCAGCCCGTGCCTAGAGGGGCACAAAGACGCAAAACAAAAAAGCGCAAGCCCTTTTGGGGACTTGCGCTTCCACCCTGTGGGGCTTTCAACCACAGGCGAGTGTCAGTTGCGTTTATGCAAGAACGCCACGCCTTTTCATGACGTCTTCATAGGCGGTTCCTAGCTCCGCACTGCCGATTTCGCCCTTCCAGTTGCCGCTATCAATCTTGTCAAAGGCGCCCGGATTGTCGATGAGAAATTTGCAGGCCTCGCGCAGATTGGGGTCCATGTCCGGATTGTTGTTCAGGAGATTTTTTAAATCATCGCGCTTGGTCCAATTTGGAAGCATATCTTTATTGTTATAGAGCAGGACGATGGCATCATCGCATTTTTGGTCAAAAGTTTTGCTGGCTGACCACTGTGTTTGTGTGCTCTGCGTTGCACCCGCGCCTTGCTTGTTTGTGACAGTCTTAAAAGCGGTGTCCATGTCTGACTTGCTGACAAGGCCGGAGTTGTTTGCATCTGCATTGCAGAGTTTGTCAAAGGCGGCCGGATTGTTGATGAAAAGTTGACAAGCCGCCTTCAGCTCAGGGTCCACTCCCGGGTTGTTTTGCAAGAAGTTTTTCAGGTCATTAAAGCTGAAAGCGTCGCCACCTGAGCTGATGGCAGAGAAATTTTTGTGGAATTGAGTGACTGCCGCATCATATTTTTCATCAAAAGTTTGAGGCTGCGTTGTTTGCACCTCTTGAGTTGTCTGCGTCTCCCCGGTTGCCTGTGTCCCTTGCGCTGTTTGCCCAGCTTGCCCGCCAAAAAGCTGTTTGAAAAAATCCAAAATTTGACTCAACACGTTGTCGGTGCCAGACGCTGTCCCCTGCGCGCTTTGTGTTGTGGCAGCATTCGTTTGTGCATTTCCGCTGGACGAACCGCCGACAAACGAGTCCTGCACGCGTTGAGGCGGTGTTTGGGCCCTTGGCGCACAAGGTTGGTGCCGGTGGTGAAACCCAACGGGATGATGATGGTGTGTCCGAATAGTCATTTGTTTTTCCTTTATGGTTGAAATTTGCGAACACCTCCAATGCAGATTGTGTGCCAAAAAATTTGCAAAATAAAATGATGCACTTGAATAGGGCCAAGAGGCGCATTACCCCGTCTCGCATTTGGACAAAAGTCCAAAAAGACGATGTAAGTCAATAGGTTACACGACTATTGGTCGTTGTTGTTGGGCAAATTTTCACACAACCAGAACAGTTTCTCCGCGGGAATACGGGCATTCAAAAATATTTTTCAAGTTGCCGTGCTTTCGCCCCAGTTGTTGCCAAAGTGGGTTGGGAGGTGGGGTGGAGTGGGTTTTGGCAGAGGGTTTCTCAGTCGCCTCTGCCTGAGGGCAGGAGAAAGCACCCAACAAAGTTGGAGGGGCAACCCTGTCAGCAACCCCACGGCCTATGGGCAGGCCCCCCTCACCGCGCCGCTGCACGCAGGTGGAGGAGGCTAATTTCCGGGGGTGCGCCCACGCGCATAGGGGGGCCCCAGTGGCCCGTACCCGGGGTGACATAGAGTTGGGAGGCCCCCTCCCGGTACCACCCCAGGACGGCGGGGTTGGCCCTTTGCACCACATAGCGGAAGGGCCACATTTGCCCCCCGTGCGTATGCCCTGAAAGCATCAAATCCACACCGGCGGCTTGGGCTTCCTTCCAGGGGCCGGGTTGGTGGGAGAGCAGCACCAGCGGCACATTCTTGTCCCAGCCGTTGAGGGCGGCAGGCAAGTCACTGCGAAGGCCGGTTTGAGGGCGGCGGTTGGCCATTAAGTCATGTATACCGGCGAAGGCGAGGCGGTGGGGGGTGTTGGGGAGGGCCACCTCAACGCGCTCATTGCCCAGCACCCGAAAGCCCAAGCCCTCAAGGTGCTCCACCCAGGCAACCGTGTCCGCGAAATATTCATGGTTACCCGTCACAAACAGCACACCATATTTGGCGCGCAGGTTTTTAAAGGGAGCCACGGCTTCGCGGAGGCTTTCAACACTGCCGTCCACCAAGTCCCCCAGCACGGCAACAAGGTCAGCGTCCAAGGCATTCAGTTTGGCCACCACCTGCTCGCTGAAGCCACGCCCCCGCGTAGGCCCGAGGTGTATGTCTGAAATGACGGCCAAACGGAAGCCGTCGAAGGCGGGTGGCAGTTTGGGCAGCACCACCTGGTGCTCCACCAGGCGGGGCCCCCTTGCCGCCACCCAGGCCCCATAGGTGCATGCGCTGAGGGTGGTGAGGGCGCAGGCGGCGGCCACGCATTGGCGCAGCAGGAGGCTGGGTGGGCAGAAGAGGTGCAAAAGCCATAGCAGCAGGCTGGAGAGGGCAATGAGGCAACCGGCATAAAACAGCACGCCCAGCCAGACATAGCCCAGCCAAGTGAGGGCGCTGGCAATGGGGCCCAGCCAGGTTTGGTTGAAGGAGTGCCAGAGGAGTTGCCCCAGAGGGGCCGAAAGGCACAGTGTCCACATAAGTGTTCGCACGGTGGTTTTGGCGCCGAAGGGCCAAATGGGGGGCCGGAGCCAGCGGGCATAGAGGAGGTAGGTACCCAACCCCATAAGGGCCAAGGAGGCGGAGAGGAAAACCAGGGAGCCGAGAGAGAGACGCATGTGCTTGGGGCCTAGCAAATTGCCCATAGGCCAAGCAAATTTTGCGAGGGGCTTTGTTGGGAGGGAGGGTGTGTGTTTTTTCGAGGAAACAGGCGTATTTCTCTTGAAAAAACGCCCAACTTATGAGGAAATAGCAGCAGGTGCCAAGGTGCTAAAGAGCAGGGGGGAGGGGGACACCGAGAAGGTTTTTGAAGGGAAGGCATGGAGGAGAACATTAATGGAAGCAAAGAGGCTTTGTGCAGCGGGTGTTTTGGCCCTCCTTGCAGCGTGTAGCCCCTATTCCGGCACATGCAAAACAGGAAGCCTTGGAGATTGCCCACAGGGGACGGTTTGCTATGCGTTGGGGAGCACCGAAGCGGGCATGGCGGGCGAGTGCGTTGTTGGTGAGTTGGACGCGGAGGGGAGGTTGAAGGTGACGGTGAAGAGTTGGAAGCTTTTCCGAGAGGGCGAGGAGGTGGTGCCTTTACGTTTTGATGAGAATGATGTGGAGTGGGCATTGGGTGCGGGAGACAACCCGGCAGCGGACTGGTTGGGCAATGGGGTGGCGGAGCTGCGTTTGTGGGCCATGGGCAGTGTTGAAGCGGAGAGGCGTTTGGAGGTGGTTGCGCAAGGTGTGGCACACCCATGCAAGCATGTTCCGGGGAAGTGTTGGACGGCCAACTGTGAATGGGCATGTACCCTACCAGAGGGTTGGGCGGGGCCGGGGCCGGAGACGGAGGTTGTCGTCAAGGTTGGGGAGCAGGGGTTGACGCGCAAGCGCAGCTACCGTGTGAGCGCAGCGCCGCCCAAGGTGAGTTTGAGGACGAATGCTTCTACGGAGCCTTTTCGTGTGGGAGACACATTGGAGTTATGTGTGGCGCAAGAGAGCGACTTGCTGGTCCCCATAACGAGTTGGGGGACAGAGGGGTTGAAGCTTTTTTGGGGCACTTTAGAAATACCTGTGAAATGGGAGGAGGCAGGAGGGGCGGCCCCCAACGGGCGATGTTGGCGTACTGTTTTTCCGTTGACGACCACCCAGTTGGGGGAGGTGGGGGAGAGTGAAATTCGGCTGGAGGGCTCGTTCAAGGTGGCCAACATAGCGAGGAACACATTCCACATTTCCGAGGACATAAAGCTCCGTTTGACACGCATTGTTTGCAAAACCGGAGTTGTTATTGACCTGGACTACGTCACCCAGCCTTTGGCATTTTCGAGTGGCCGTCTCATATTTGCAAGCAGTGGTTGGCCGGCTGCGGTGGACATGGTGGACAACAGCCTCTTTTTTTATAATGAGCGTTGTGAGGTAGTTGCGGATGAATTATTTATAGGCTCCACGAATGGGCCGATGGTGGTGCTGGGCAACACAGGGCATATAGCCATAGCCATTAGGGGAGGCGGGCCCCGCAGGATAGGAAATTCTCACCTAACCATAGTGGACACGACGAGGAGGCCGGTGGACTTCTACTATGCAGATGATGAGAGGGATTGTGGTGGCGTTACCAGCCATTATTTTGGGGGCAATAATGAGTGCCTCGCGGCTGCAGTTAACCCCCCGGTTACTTTTCGCCAAGGGCTTATGCTGGCGCGGATAGGGGATGGGCCGCTCAACCCCGCCACCGACACGGCAACCCCCCCCTCCGGTTGGCGTTTTGCCGCTACCGGAAACCCGGGTGCGGTGGGAGATTCGCGCATGCTTTCTTTTTCGCCGGACCAGAGGAGCCCGTGCGCGCGTTGCGGCCTCACCGCACTGAATGACATGCAAGGCCCCATTTTCCTAACGCCCATACAGGTGGGGAATGCGCAGACGTCTTTTGTTGCGGTGAGGTTGAGGCAGCGCTCAGGCCCCACGGCGACAGCACCCCCAGTAGAAAGCGTTGGCTGTTGGAACTTCGACACAATAGGCCGCTGGAATAGCGCCGCCTTTTTGCAGCCTCCAAGGTATACACTCAACCCGCCTCATGCATTGGAAGAGCCCACGGGCCTTGCCGCAGCCGGGAGAGACATTTGGCTGAGTGGCGCAAGCAGCAGTGGCCCCACCCTTCAGCGTTGGGACTCCTTGCTGAATGCGCCCCTTGTGAATGTGCAGACAGGGCTTGCGACAAGCCCTGCAGCCATAGATGCAGAAGGCCGGCCTCATGTGGTTGTGCAAGTGGCCTCCGGCTACCAGCTTCGCCGTTTTAGGGCCAGAGCGGGGGAGAATGAACCCCCGGACAAGTGGGAGCCACTGCCCGCAGGCATTTCTTCACCGGTGGGCAGCCCCATTTTGGGTGAGCCTGTGGATGGCAGCACGCCTGCAGAAATTTATGTTATTACCACGGATGGCAGCGTGTTGGCTTTTGACGCGGATACGTTGAAGCATTTATGGACGCAGCGGTTGGGCCTGAGCATTTCCCCGACCGCACAACCCCTCCTGGTGGGCAACACACTGTGGGTGCTGGGCACCCAAGGGCAAATGTTGGGCCTTCGTGTGGCCAGCAGAGGACTCAACCGCAAGGCGGCGTGGCCCAAGGCTTTTCGCGACAATTGCAACACCAGCGCTCAAATTTCCACACCCACCGATGACAGGATGTCCGTTTGTTTTTAGGCATTGCCGGCCGAGTTTTTTGAAGGTATTGTTTAGAATATTTTGAATTTTAAAGCCAAGAGAAAGCCCTGAACTCTCCATATTTGCAAAGGCAAGTGGGCGGGGTGGGCAGAAGGGGGGTGAAATTCCAATGCCGATGGGCTAGTCTCGGGAGGCAGTTGTAAGGTGTAAGGGAGGTTTGAGGTGTTTGGAATGAGAGCAGGAAGAATGATGAGCAGGCATAGGCTGGTTTATATGGCATGCATATGCCTGGTGGGGGTGGTAGGGGTGGGGTGCCCTTCGCCCAAGGGGGTGTGCACAGAGGAGAAGGGGTGGGAGTGTCCCGATGGCAGTTATTGTATGAGGGGGATAGAGGATGGCCTATGCATATGGGGGAAGCTGGGTACGAACGGGAAGGTGGTGCCGGATGTACGCATACGCCTTACCGAGGGGGCATTAAGTGCGAGCAAGCGAACGAGCAGTGAGGTTTTGACCGTCCATGCGGAGATATACGGTGCTCCCCGGGGGGTAGAGACGTGGTTTGAGATACCGAGTGGGGTACAGGCCTCCGCGTGCGTGCAATACAGCGAGGAACTGAACGGTGGGCTTCGGCGATTGAAGTGTACCCTGAGGAGTGGGGGGGAAGGTGTCCACAAGCTGACCGTACATGCGGATGGGGTTGAAGGCAGCACGGTGGAGGCGTTTTTGTGGACATATGACATAACGCCCCCCAGGCTGAGGGTGCACCTGGAGCCGGGGATAGTGGAGAAGGGGAGGGACGGTGCATTTTATATGCAGTTGGAGAATGCGGATGGTGACATAGACTGGGGGAGGAGCGAGTTTTATATAGGGGAGGGCCAGCAGCACCGGGCAGTGCGCGCAGCCTGTCCTGAGGGTTTTTCAGCCATACCCCATGCGGAGTGTTTGTTGGTGTTGCTTGCGGAGCTACCGAATTTACCGCATGGGGACTACCGGTTGAAGCTGACAGCCAAGCTTGTGGACGAGGCGGGCAACACGCCGCTCCCGTCGCCCACGGAAGAATTTGCCCTACTCATTAACCGCAAGCTAAAGAATTTTGCTTCAGGGCTGCAAGCGATTTCAACGGGAGTAATAACGCGAGAGGGTTTATTGGTGTTGCTGGTGAACAAGCAACCGGGAAACTTTCTTATAGCCATAAATGCCGAGGGGGAGACGAGGTGGGAGAGGGAGTTGATTGACACGGGAGGAGGGGATAGGAGTGTGTTGTTGGGCAACCACCAAGGTACGGACGTGGTGGTGGCGAGTTGTGTAGACAGGGATTTGAGGAGGGGTTTTTATGCTGTGAATGCCAGCACAGGGAGGGGTTTATTCCAAGGGGGTTGTGTGAGCTACCAATGGAGCAGTCCGCATTGGGCGATGTTGCAAGGGGGGCCGGGCAAGGATTTGGTGGTGGTGAGGAGGGTTTCCTTGGCACAGCAGAATACCTATACTTTGGAGGCATGCCGTTTTGTTGAGAGGGCTTCCGCCTGGGTTTTGGATTGTCGCGCTTCCTCGAGTTTGCCGAACCCGGGAACCTACAATGACTGCAACGAGCTTTTGGTACACCAAGTTGAGGGCAGGACGAGGGTATTGACAGACTCCACCGTCAACCATTGGCATGAGGTAGAGTGGAGGGAGGGGGAGTGGACGGCGTTGTTGCCGGGCCCCTCTATGAGTGCAGGCTTGGCATGGGGGCAGACGCACTTTTTAGGCGCCCAATACCGTTGGGTTTGGTATACAACCCATGGAGGTGTTTCGGAGTTACGGAGTGCGGACTTCAGCAACCAGTGGGGAGACTCTGTGGGTGCGCGTCCTTTGCTGATGGGCAGCAATGACGAGTTGATAGCGAGGGGTGCCGACGATGCGTTTTGGCGATTTTCTCCGTTGAGGACGCCGCTTTTTCCGGGGGGCACGCTGCTTTTTTCAGGAGAGTTGGGAGGGGCTTCGGCGATAGACCAGAAGAATGTTGCGTTGGTGGAAGGCGAGGGGGGGAGGGAGCAGATGATACTGCCAAGCACAGGGGCTGGAGGGATAGGCATTTCCTGTTTAAACACGGATTTTAGCAGATGTTGGGAGGGCAGCTCGACCACATATGCGAATGCGCAGTTGTTGGGAATTTTGCCCAAGTCCGCCGGGCGAGGTGTGGCGGTATTTTCGGATGCTGCTGGAGCCATAGCGGGCTTTCTCATAGACGCTCCACGCCTGAAGGGGGACGTGCCCTGGCCCATATGGAGGCACGACTTATGCCGCAGCTCCAACGCCAACGTACCGATAGACAACTGTTGGGACGGGCCGAGGCCCTAGGTTGTTTCCAATTTGACATGCTGTCTTCGTTGGGCTGCGTTTTTGCTCAGGTGCTCCCTACCTCCTCCCTTCCGTCAACAAGCTCCACCAGCAAGCTCCGGTGGGGCTTGCTGACGAGGAGGTGGTGGAAGGGAGTTTGTTGACGCGTCCGCGTCGAGCTCATATCCAATTGAAACCGGACTGGAGGCTCACTTTAAAATGAAACCGGCAAGTTGCCCTGGGGGATTGTTGCGCACATTTGGCGAACAGGTTTTCGTCCTTTCCGAGAATATTTCCAAGGCCCCCATATAAAGAAGGGGTGGGGGCAGCAGAAGTTGTGGCGCCGGAACCCAAGTTTAGTACATACAACTATAAACAAGTATTTCGGGAGAAGCCATGAAAAAATGGAAACTATGGAGTCTAGGAGCCTTTTTGGCTATAGGTGTGGGTTGTGACACTGGGGGCATTAAACTTGGGGACCCAGTCAACGTTTGTAGAGTTGGGGAAATGGGGGTTTGTCCGCAGGGGTACATATGTGTGGGGGCTGAAGTTGGGGAGTGGGGGCATTGTGAGCAGGAGTCGCCTCAGTGCTACGTTGGTGATGGCAGTTGCGGCAGTGGTTATGTTTGCCTGGGCATTTTCAGCAATGCGAGCGGCGAGCCGGGAGTTTGCAAGCCGACGCCTAAGCGTGAGTGCCAAACGACTCAATTTTTGTGTGAGGATGTTTGCTGCGAGCAAGCGACGGAGGTTTGCAACGAGGGCAGCTGTGTTGTGCCCTGTGAGAAGGGTGGCATTTGGTGCGACAACGGACGTATTTGCTATAGCAACAACTGTGAAACTCCGGCGAATGTCCCATGTGAGGGTGGGGGTGTTTGGTGTGGTGGCGGAAAAATTTGCCATAACGGCCATTGCGAAGAGCCGGCGAGCATTCTATGTGTGAACGGTGGTGCTTTGTGCACAGGTGTCGACGAAATTTGCGTCCGGAGCAAGTGCGAGCCAAAGCCGCCGCCCGGCGAGTGCGAAGGGAAAGCGGATGACATAGCATGTGACAATGGAAACGGCTTTTGCTACCAGGACGATTGTGAGCAATTGCTGAGCAACTTTCAGCTTCTCGTCAACAGCCAAGCCAAGGTGCCCTTGCGTGCCCACGGTGCTGCTGGAGACGACGTGAATGCGGACTGGGTGGGCGGCCCGGGTTTGGCACAAATACGCGTTACAGCCAAGGGGCCTGAAGCGGCGACGGGCTTATATGTGCAAACTTCGCTTGGGGCTTTGAATACAGCGGCGTGCAGCACCCAATGCACGGGCGACTCTTGTGAATGGACGTGCCCATTGCCTGCAGGCTGGTCAGGCAGTGTACCTGAGACACAGGTGCAAGTGGGCATTGGCCTTGTGGCGGTGCAGGTGTGGACATACAAAGTGAGTTTGTTGCCCCCGGCGCTTGACATTGTCGCACCTCAAACAGGCACGCTGGGCGAGACGTTGACGGTGTGTGTCACCGCAACAACCACGCAAGCGCCTTTGGATAGCTTCAGCGCTTCTTTGCAAGTGCTGGACGGTGTCACTCCATTGAGTTTGAGTTGGACAGAAAACACGTTGAGTGGGGCACAAAAATGCTGGACGACACTGTTGCCTTTGACATTGACATGGAGTGGTGCAGCGCCGCTGCAAGCGACATGGACGGTGTCAGCAGAAGCTGTGGACATTGTTGGAAACATTGGAACAGAAAACCATAATGAGCCATTGGTTTTGACACGTTTGGTTTGCAACACCACCGTGGGCAACACCGTCGTGTCGCCGTTGGTTTTTGTGAGTGGGCGTCTGGCTTTTGCTGCAAGCGCCAGCCTCTATTTTTTTGACGTTGACAAATGCGCCATGGTGCCCGGCACACCTTTGCAGATAGCGGGCATGCGAAGCCCCATGGTGGCGATGGATGATGGGACTTTGGCGGTGGCAACCCTGAGTACTCAAGGGCCTGCGGAGCTTCGAAACCGTCTCTTCATGGTGGACGCGGCAGCAGAATACCCCAACTTTATAGAATACCCGGGTACGCCTACCGTGAAGCCAGAGTGTGTTATTGGCTCAGCCGGGACTTCTGCTGCGGCACAATTTGACAGGGGGCTCTCTTTGCTGAGCCTAGGCCCTGTGCGTTATGCAGCGCCTGCCAACGGAGGCACAAACCCTGTGTTGGTGACCTATACGCCCTCAGAGATGAGTGAGACGAGCCGCTGCATTGGCACAGCGCTCCCGACAATAAGCTCCATTGTGCTGCCGCTCGCACAAACCCAGGCCTCTGAAATGGTGGCAGTCCATGAAGACGTCCTCTTGACGTGGCGCTTTAATAGTGCAATTCCCCAATGGGTAGCAGGAAGTTGGACAAGTCCCCACGACATGGTTTTGGACATGGACGCACGTTGGGGCATTGCGTTGAATGGTGGCAACATTTGGCTTTCTTTTGCGACAGGCCAACACCTTCCCATGCTCCAGTTGTGGCAAAGTTGGGCAGCATTGCCCAACAATTTGCTGACAGCTTCTATTATGCGCGTCAGCCCCGCTGCCATTGACAGCCAGGGACGGGCCTATGTGTTGGGCTATGAAGTTCCAGGAGGCTCCGGTGCAGTATATGAGTTGATTCGCCTGAGTGTCGACGGCTCCACGGTTGAGAAAACGGTGCTTCCCATAGGCTCCACAGGTGATATTGTTGGCAGTCCGCTGTTGGGCGAGGCCATTCCTGGTGGCTCCCCGGAGGTTTATGTGGTGAGGGCCAATGGCAGGGTGTTTGCTTTTGACGCCGACACGTTGGCGCAGTTGTGGATGGTGGACTTGGGCTTCACTGTCCCTGCTGTGGCGCAGCCTGTGTTGGCTGGCAACACCTTGTGGGTGGTAGGCACAGGTGGCCAGGTACGTGGCCTTCGTGTGGCCAGCGACGGACTTAACCGTTCGGCTGCGTGGCCCAAGGCTTTTCACGACAACTGCAATACCAGCAGCGAACTCATAACGCCTCTGAATATGCTCAGTTGTTTCAAATAACACGCGCTTGGAAAGCCCGTGGAGCCCAAGGCAAATGCTTTGGGCTCTTTTTGTTCTCCGATTCCACTCTCACGAGAATACAAAAAAGCACTCTGGGTTCCGGTGGTTATTCCTTGGGTTGGGTCCCTATTTGGCAAAAAGCAAGCGCCACCTCATTTCTATGTTGAAATGTAGCATTAAATCATCTTCAGTAGCCGCTGCTTGTCACAAGTTATCAACGGCCAACTAAAGAAAAGGAAAAGAAAAATGGCTCAAATAGCAAGGGTGCTATTGGCATTTGTTTTTGTGTGCGTTCTTTCAAATTGCTCGAGTGGGGCGTCTCCATGTGAGGTGGGCCGTACAGAGTGTGGTGCTTATTGTTGCGAGGATACGAGAGAGGTTTGTGTGGATGGGGTAGCATGTCGGGCCAAATGCGAGGCTGGCAAGACAGAGTGTGGTGCTTATTGTTGCGATGGTGAGACAGAGGTTTGCGTTGATGGGGTTGCATGCCAGCAGAAGGGGCCTATGCTTTGCATACCCGAAACGCCCGCAGCATTTTGTGAGCGGATGGTGGGCATGGGGCGGGTGTGTGGGACAATAACAGAAGACGACAACTGCAATGTGTTAAGGACGGTGAATTGCGGAGTAGCTGCCTGTACGAACGAGACATACTGCAACGCCGGCACCAACACCTGCCTTTCGCGGACTTGCACACCCGAAACAGAATTGGCCTTCCGAGGCAGGATGCTTGCCGCCGGAAGGGAATGCGGGGCAGTGAATGGAATTGACGCCAACTGCGGCACGCAAATAACCATAGACCTCGGAACAACCGCCTGCGCCAGTGGCCAGTGCGACGTGGACAACGTTTGTGTCCCAGTGGTTTGCACACCCGAAACGGCAGAGGAATTCCGCGAGCGAGTCATTGCCGAAGGAAGAGAGTGCGGGGAAGTGGAGGGGCCTGACGCCAACTGCGGCACGCGGATAACCATAGACCTTGGAACGGCTGACTGCGCCAGTGGCCAGTGCGCTGTGAACAACACCTGCGTACCGGTGGGCTGTGTACCCGAAACGGCAGAGGAATTCCGCGAGCGAGTCATTGCCGAAGGAAGAGAGTGCGGGGAAGTGGAAGGGCCTGACGCCAACTGCGGAACGCGGATAACCATAGACCTTGGAACGGCTGACTGCGCCAGTGGCCAGTGCGACGTGAACAACGTTTGTGTCCCAGTGGTTTGCACACCCGAAACAGCAGAGGAATTCCGCGAGCGAGTCATTGCCGAAGGAAGAGAGTGCGGGGAAGTGGAAGGGCCTGACGCCAACTGCGGCACGCGGATAACCATAGACCTTGGAACGGCTGACTGTGCCAGTGGCCAGTGCGACGTGGACAACGTTTGTGTCCCGGTGGTTTGCACACCCGAAACAGCAGAGGAATTCCGCGAGCGAGCCATTGCCGAAGGAAGAGAGTGCGGGGAAGTGGAAGGGCCTGACGCCAACTGCGGCACGCAAATAATCATAGACCTTGGAACGGCTGACTGCGCCAGTGGCCAGTGCGCTGTGAACAACACCTGCGTACCGGTGGGCTGTGTACCCGAAACAGCAGAGGAATTCCGTGAGCGAGTCATTGCCGAAGGAAGAGAGTGCGGGGAAGTGGAAGGGCCTGACGCCAACTGCGGCACGCAAATAACCATAGACCTCGGAACGGCCGCCTGCGCCAGTGGCCAGTGCGACGTGAACAACGTTTGTGTCCCAGTGGTTTGCACACCCGAAACGGCAGAGGAATTCCGCGAGCGAGCCATTGCCGAAGGAAGAGAGTGCGGGGAAGTAGAGGGGCCTGACGCCAACTGCGGCACGCAAATAACCATAGACCTCGGAACGGCCGCCTGTGCCAGTGGCCAGTGCGACGTGAACAACGTTTGTGTCCCAGTGGTTTGCACACCCGAAACGGCAGAGGAATTCCGCGAGCGAGTCATTGCCGAAGGAAGAGAGTGCGGGGAAGTAGAAGGGCCTGACGCCAACTGCGGCACGCAAATAACCATAGACCTTGGAACGGCCGCCTGTGCCAGTGGCCAGTGCGACGTGAACAACGTTTGTGTCCCGGTGGTTTGCACACCCGAAACGGCAGAGGAATTCCGC
>Ga0209755_10004784_pt1 | contig 15784 bp, 19 predicted proteins | sample TergutCo191P1_FD_187301 | JGI IMG/M metagenome (GOLD analysis project Ga0209755, IMG submission 187301) | Cornitermes sp. P1 segment gut microbial communities from Petit-Saut dam, French Guiana - Co191P1 (SPAdes) (version 2) | ecosystem: Host-associated > Arthropoda: Insects > Digestive system... | reverse complement strand
TCAAACACATAGAAGACCGCGACCCCATAACGGGGCAAGAGGCGATAACAATTACCATCAAAGCAGATGGAGAGCAGACCTGGGAAGAAAAAATCAAACCCCACAACATAAACAGCCTTGAAGAATTTTATGACCATGTAAGAGACTCAGGAGCGGTAGGTCTCGGAGGTGCCGGATACCCGGCAGCACCGAAACTCGCGATAAAAAACCTTGAAAACTTAGACTATATTCTCATAAACGGTGCGGAATGTGAGCCATATGTCACAGCAGATGACTACACCATGCTTGTGGACACTCGTCATGTTTGGCATGGTGTGAAATTACTGCTAAAATTTATGAATCCCAAGAAGAAAATCATAATCTGTATTGAGGATAACAAACCTGAAGCCATAAAAGTAATGCAAGAAGTTTTTGCCGAAGAAGAAAAAGTAGAAGTGGCAGCAATGCCGACATTCTATCCGCAAGGGGAGCGCAAAGTCCTTGTATACAATGTAACAGGGCGAATAGTACCCGAAGGGGCGCGCCTTGCAGACGTAGGGGTAATAGTTTCAAACATCACAACGATAGCGGTAGTTGCGCGATATATTGACACAGGACTACCTCTTGTAAAAAAGCTGGTGACAGTAGATGGGCCTCTTGTGAAGAACCCTAAAAATGTATTGGCACCGATAGGCACCCCGCTCAGAACCCTATTTGAATACTGTGGAGGCTTCAAAGGAAACATCGACCCGAGTAAGATAATAGTCGGCGGGCCGATGATGGGTTACGCACAACCGAACATAGATGTCCCCGTTGTTAAAACAACAAACGCAGCCCTCGCATTTCCGAGAGAGGACATAAAAAATCTGAAACAAACAGCGTGCATTAAATGCAGCAGATGCATCACAATTTGCCCGATGAGACTCATGCCGCCCAATATTGAAGCGGCATTCACTCATAAAAATCTCGAAAAACTTACTGCACACAAAATAAACATGTGTGTCGAATGTGGCAGTTGCGCTTACGTTTGCCCTGCAAAACGCCCATTGGTACAGACAATGCAACTTTCAAAAAAACTATTGCGGATGAAACGGTAGATTTAAAATAAACTATCTCAGATACCCTTCGTGTGGGATAGAAGTAAGAGGTTAAAGTTTGAGCAAATTAACAGTATCTGTATCACCACATATACATGATAAAACCACGACGACGCAAATCATGCGTGACGTGATTATTGCGCTCGCTCCGGCATTTATAGCATCGATACTGATATTTGGAGCGAGAGCCGCAGTTGTTACGATGATGTGCATTTCAGCGTGTGTCTTTTTCGAGTGGGCGTTTGAAAAAATAACAAAACGACCTAACACCATAGGCGACCTCACAGCAATCATAACGGGCATACTTCTTGCATTCAATCTGCCTGTGACAATTCCGCTTTGGCAAGCTGTATTCGGTAGCGCAGTGGCGATAATACTTGTAAAACAACTATTCGGCGGACTCGGGAAAAACTTCGCAAATCCTGCAATCACAGCAAGAATAGTCATGTTTCTGGCGTTTTCAGTAACAATGACAAACTGGTATTCACCATATACAGACACAAGCCTATGGGTCTACCCGATTGACGGTGTGGCAGGAGCGACACCGCTTGCGCTAATGTGGCGCGGCGAAACAGAATATCTCCCGAGTTTAATGCAAATGTTTGTAGGAGTCAGAGGTGGAAGTCTCGGCGAAACAAGTAATCTGGCACTTATGATAGGCGGGATATACTTACTTGCAAGAAAAGTTATCACATGGCATATCCCGGTGACATACATAGCGGTAGTGGCTGCACTCACAGCACTACTGGGAGAAAATGCGATATATCATGTGTTTGCGGGAGGGCTATTTCTGGGCGCAATATTCATGGCAACAGACTACGTAACCTCTCCCCAAACCAAAAAAGGAAAACTAATATTCGCCGTGGGGGCAGGAGCTTTCACAGTATTATTCAGAATTTACAGCAGTTATCCCGAAGGTGTATCATTTGCGATACTGATTATGAACATATTGACCCCGTACATAAACAAATACACGCAATCGGTACCGCTGGGCGGGAAGAAGTAGGGGCGATTACTAATCGCCCCTACAGGACAAATTAATCCGAGGTGTCGGCAGATAATTAGAAAATAGGAGAACATATGAAACGAACCTATGTAATGCCGCTTCTGGTCTTAACCCTTATATGCGTAGTAGCATCAGCAGCACTTGCTTTGATGGAAACTGTTACGCGCCCGATAATAAGTGCCGCGGCGGCAGAGCGTGAAGCTGCCATGATGAGTGAAATAATCCCCGAAGCAGAAGGATTTGAATATATTGACCTAAACGGTTTATCAGAAGTCCCGCAAACAATACGAGTAGCATACAGAACAACAAACGATGTGGGATATATATTGATAGCCGAAGTCAGAGGATTTAGCGGAGTGATAGCAATAATATCCGGAATTGACCAAAACGGTCAAATAATAAGAGTGGCTCCGCTGTCACACACGGAAACACAAGGGATAGGAACAATCATAGACACTTCGGCATTTCTTGCACCGTTTGAAGGAAACGACAGCACACTTGACGGCATAGACACAGTGACGGGGGCGACAATAACAACACGTGCATTTATCAACGCTGTAAATGACATCTTCTCGGCATTTGAAGAAATCAGAAATGGAGCGCAGGGCTGATGAAACTCACAAGAAAGCAAATATTCACCAGAGGAATCATAAAAGAAAACCCTGTACTGATACTGGTGCTGGGATTATGTCCTGTACTTGCAGTGTCAACACAAGCCGGAAACGCCATAGGTATGGGCCTTGCGACGACATTTGTTTTGCTCGGCTCAAACATAGTAATATCGGCACTACGAAAAATAATACCCGGTAGAACGCGCATACCCTGTTACATAGTCCTGATAGCAAGCTTTACAGCTTTAGCCGCAATGGCGATAGAAGCCTACGCCTATACACTGTATCAAGCACTCGGCATATTTCTGCCGCTGATAGCGGTAAACTGCATAATATTTGCGAGAGCGGAGATGTTTGCAAGCAAGAATACCGTATTTGATTCAATACTGGACGCTATGGGCTCGGGAGTTGGGTTTACCCTGGCACTAGTTTTAATAGCGTCCATACGAGAAATCCTGGGAAGCGGCTCATGGTTTGGCTATGCGATTCCCTGGCTGAGCGAAAACAGCGTGATGATATTTTCACTTGCCCCGGGTGGCTTTATAGTCCTGGCGTGTGTGCTTGCAGCAGTAAATAAACTGACAAAAACATATGAACTGAGAACTCACCACGGCTGCGATAAATGCCCCAACGCAGGAGCCTGCGGCAAACACGAACAAGCATCGTAGGGGACGCAGCTTGCCCGTCCCGCCGGCCAGAAACACCAACCAAGCAACGTAGGGGACGATGGCAATCGTCCCGCAAGGAGAAATAAATGGACATTGATTTTCGAGCATTGATTGTAATATTGATGAGTACGGCACTGGTCAACAATTATGTACTTCGCCAATTTCTGGGAGTTTGCCCGTTTTTAGGCGTATCAAAAGACATAAAAAGCTCCGCATGCATGGGTGTTTCGGTAACATTTGTCATGCTGATGGCGACGGCGGTAACATGGCCGATTCACACTTTTTTGCTTGACCCTCAAGGGCTGGGCTTCATGCGAACAGTAGTGTTTATTCTTGTAATTGCAACGCTTGTACAACTCGTGGAAGTTGTTCTGAAAAGGTATATGCCCGCCTTATTTGCATCGCTTGGAGTGTATCTGCCGCTAATGACGACAAACTGCGCAGTCCTCGCAGTAACGATTACGAACATAACAGGCGGGCACACATACATAGAGTCGCTCGTATATGCGCTGGGCGCAGGGCTTGGCTTCCTGCTCGCCATGGTGATATTCACGGGAATACGCGAGCAAAACGAAAACGCAGACCCGCCAGAATCGTTCAAAGGAATCCCGATAACACTAATCTCAGCAGCAATCCTCTCAATGGCGTTCTTCGCATTCGACGGAGTAATCGACAATTTGTTCCGCTGATTCCCGCAGATGTCGGACAATTTGCTCTGCCGACTCGCTCGCCATCGTAGGGGCGATTATCAATCGCCCGCAAAGCCCGCACACACCACATAGGAGAACCATAATTTGAACATAATCACAACAGCCATTATAGCCACAGGCATTATAGGACTCATCAGTGCAGTAGTTATCACTGTTGCATCAAAGCTGATGTTTGTAAAAGTTGACGTTCGGGTTGCGAAAATACGAAATGCACTTCCGGGCGCCAATTGCGGAGCCTGCGGATTCAGTAGTTGTGACAGCTATGCTGAGGCACTGGCAAAAGGCGAAACTGCAACAAATCTCTGCCCGCCGGGCGGCGATACAGCTTTTACTCTGATAAATGAAATCTTAGAAATCGCAGGAAGCGACGGAGCAAAGTTTGTAAGGAAAACCGCAATAGTACACTGCTTGGGAGACAACGCCACAGCGCGTCAAAAAATTGAGTACATCGGAATTAAGACATGCTTTGCAGCACAGGAACTCTACGGAGGAGAAAGTGCATGTACGTTCGGTTGTATCGGTTACGGAGATTGCGTAAGGGTATGCCCTGATGATGCAATATGCGTAGAGGACGGCTTAGTGCGCTTTGACCCAAGAAAATGCAGCGGCTGCGGAGTGTGCATGGAAGTATGCCCAACAGGAGTTATAACTGTGCAGTTAGCTCCGGTCACCGTTGCCGTAAAATGTAAAAATACAGAGCGCGGCAGAGTAGTTAAAGACAAGTGTACAAAAGGTTGCATAGGCTGCACAAAGTGCGTAAAAGAGTGTCCGTTTGAGGCAATAACAGTGGAAAATTCTCTGGCAGAAATAAACTACGAAAAATGCACAGGCTGCGCAAAATGCGTGGCGGTTTGCGTGAAGAAGTGTTTGGTAAAAGTGGAGAATGCGGAAGAAGTTACAGTTTTGTAGAATTTAAAGTTTTCTATTGACTTTTATGTGCTACTAAGTTATTATTTGCTTAAAGGCGAGAACATCTGTTGTTCGCTGGGGCTGGTCGAAAGACCCGGGTCCCACCACGGCGGGGAGATACCCCGCCATTTCTTTAGGCGGTTATCAAAGAATGAAAGTATTGAGCATATTTTGCGACGAGAGTGGGGATTTTGGTGAGTATGAACCACACTCTCCTTTTTATATAGTTTCATTGGTATTTCACGAACAAGATAAAGACATAGATGATGACATTTATAGACTGAACTCACAAATACGCAACTATGGATTGCCCGACCATACGATTCACACAGCCCCGCTCATAAGAAATGAGGGGCTATATGGCAACATGCCTTTGCAAGATAGGAAACGAATTTTCAATTCCCTTTATAATTTTGTTAGGAAGGCAAACATAACATACCACAACCTTGTAGTTGATAAGAAACAATGTGTTATAGAAACCGACTTGGTAGTGAAACTCAGCAAACAGCTATCATCATTTCTGCGTGAGCATATAATAGACTTTCTGGTTTATGACCAAATCATTTGCTATTATGATTATGGGCAACGAGAACTCACAAATATTCTGGTTACTGCATTAAATGTGGCGCTGAATAATGTTGAGTTTAGAAAGGTTTCGCCTGCGGAATATAGACTTTTCCAAGCTGCAGACTTGCTTTGCACAATGGAACTGCTTACGGCGAAGTCTGAGCGCAAGGCTCTATCAAAATCCGAAATTCTGTTTTTCAGGTCTGAACGCGATTTGAATAAACAATATTTGCGGGCATTAAAGCTAAAAAGAGTGAGATAAAGACAATTTAATGTAAATTTTATAGTTGCAATTTTACTGCCGCGTCAATGCGAACAAGCGAATTAGTTGTGCAAGCGATATTGCCAATGCTCCGACATATGTGAGTGCGGCTGCTGATAATACTTTTCTTGCTGCGGGGATTTCCTCGCGGCGAAGCAATCCGTGATTCCTCAAAGCATTTATGGCAAGTTTTGATGCATTATATTCCACGGGCAGAGTAACTAATTGAAATAAAACGACAGTGCCAAAGAGAAGTATTCCGATGTTGACCAGCCCTGCCATTCCAAAAATCATGCCAATGATAATTAAAGGCACAGATAGTGTTGAACCGATGTTAGTCACAGGAATTATGCCTGCTCTTATTTTCATCGGGGTATAGGATTTTGCGTATTGAATGGCATGTCCAGCCTCGTGAGCTGCCACACCCACTGCTGAGATAGTCACAACGTCATGTACGCTTTCAGAGAGATATATAATATTAGTGCGTGGGTCGAAGTGGTCGGTCAAATCGCCTTCCACTTTCTCAATTTGTACATCTTTGATACCGCTCTTCAACAGAATTACTTTTGCTGCTTGGGCACCGGTCATGCCGATTTTTGTTCGATATTTCGAGTATTTCTTGAACCTTCTCACAACCTTAAACTGTGTTAATAATGCAAAAACAAATGCCGGAAGCACCAAAACTATAAATAATGAGTCAAATGGCAAAAATAGCATTTCCTAATCCCCTTACTATATCTGTTATGATTCAGTATATAAGGCATTGTTAAGTGTCAGGTTATAGAAACTCTAATAATGAAAAAGCATAAGCTATAATAACCTGTTTAGTGCTTATCAGTACAGCTTACTACTTTCTCATTAATTTCTGACCTTCTCATGTTCAACGGAGATTCATCTGCATAGTTGACGAAACAGCATCGTTGGTAAAAGTAACAGTACCGGAACTAAAATCCGCATTTATCCACATGACTGTTGTCGATGTCATTCCCATTAACTCCACAATGGTGACAGAGTAGGGTGCCCCTAGAATCAAGAAAACGTCTAACTCACTCATGCCGGTTGTGATTTTGCTAAACTCATCTGCAGAAATATTGCTCGATGCGTCTGCTGTGGCCATTACTGATGTCGCATACCCATCAGTGAACGTTACGGTTTCACTTGTTGATAATCTGAAAAAATTTGTTGTCCACCAAGATTTTGTTGTGGATTCGACACCCATTAGATCCATCGTCATTGTTGAAGTTGGATTGCCTAAAGCACTCAATGCATCGTCCATTAATGTTCCAAGCGCAACAGTTGTAAACTGAGAAAAGCCGGTAAAATTATCTGTGTCAATGTCATTATTTTCTCTGTCTTCAATAACTGGTTCATCATCAGTTTCATCTTGCAATACATCAGGTGCATCTTCTTGCGCTTCAGGTTCAATTCCTTCAGCAGGTGTAAAAACCGGTTCTGGAGTTGTTTCAGTTACGGGAGCTAATGTTGAAACTGTGCCGCCACCGCATGCGACAAGGAAAGTTGTTAACGCAACAACAACTCCGATTAACAATACTTTCTTCATTTGTCTTCTCCTTTATTAATAATTAAATTCCCTAGTTAAATTTTGCATCAGCATATTTATTACTAATCATTCATGTTTGTATTCAGGGTAAATATTTTCTAACTTTTATCCATTAGTATTGTAGTTTTCTGCCATCATATTCATCGCCTTACATAGCTGATGTCCATAGATAAACGGTCCTACAAGTATTAACGAGCCGAGGACAAACCATAACCAAAATGTTGAAGCACTGAAGCTGTAGTTGATACCTCGGCGACTTACCTCCCCACCGATACGGTTTGATATTTTGTGAAACCATACAAAGTACCCTATACCGAATGTTAAAGGTCCTATCAAGAAAAGCAAAAGTGCGTAATGCATTGTCTTTTTTCCGTCATATCTGCTTGCAACAACATTGATGTCGTTAGAAATTCCGGAATAAAATACGATTGAATAAATGCCGAACGTAACAATTGACAACAAAATGAATTTGAGTATACTCCTATTGGTTTTTAGTTGTCCTACCGGCGCAGGTCTTGGTAAATCCGGTTGTTGTCCTGTCTGATTTGCGCTTGGTACCCCTGCTTGTTGAGTTTGATTTGTCATAACAAAAATCTCCCTTTCTTTCTCTTTTCCACTACATGGTATCTCCTATGCTCATTAGTCTTGCCTGCTGCTTACATAATTTAGACCACACAAAAAGACGCAGAGGGGGCATATATGCCTTGCCTACTGCGCCAAAAATTATTTAGCGTTTGCCACAGACACCCGACAAACCAAACAAAACCTTGAAAATACCACAAAAAATGGTATACTGATTCAAGTCGTGGTGACGGAGAAATCCGTGTTTGTAGGCGTTGAACTTTAAGGGTTACCCTACTTACGCCGTGTCGTGCTGAGAACACTTCACGGTCGCTGCGACCAACTTTGTGTGGTCTATCAGCGCATATTTTAACACAATATTAAAATATTTGCAAACATAAAATTGATATTTTGATAGTATTACCAAGAAAAAATGGCAAGGCAAAGAGTTATTATCGCTTACTTTTGCGTGAATAAGCGAAGTTTCACCATTCCCCGGCTTGCCTTGGTATATGTTGCTGTGATATGATGAAAACAAAAACATAAAAGTACCAAGGATTACTAAAGCCAACAATGATAAGAAAAATTACAATTCTCTTGATAACAGTTGCCATTTTCGCCACACTTACAGCTTGTGACGTTGTTGACCGAAACGGACAGTTACAGATAACTAACAGATCGGCTTTCATGCTTGACACCTATGTTATGCTCACAATCCATGGATACGCAGCGGAGAGCGTTATAGAAGAAGCTTTCGCCTTGATTGCAGAACTCGAAAACCTTATGAGCATGACCGTAGAGGGTAGCGACATTTATCGCATAAATAGTTCTGGCGGCGAGCCAACCGTAGTTGACTCCCGAACCGTAGAAGTCATAAGAAAATCTATCGAGTTTAGCGAAATGTCAGATGGTTTATTCGACATAACGACAGGACGGCTGACACGGCTGTGGAATTTCGGTGAAAACGAAGCTATCCCGGACGAAACAGCACTCGCCGAAGCACAAAGAACGGTAGATTTCAGGCAAATCACCATAACAGAAAACACTGTGACACTGTCAAATCCCGACGCATGGCTTGACCTTGGAGCAATAGCCAAAGGGTATATAGCAGACATGGTTGCGAGTCTGCTCAGAGAAAATGGCGTAACAAGCGCACTCATTGACCTCGGTGGTGACATAAAACTTATAGGCAGCAGAGGAGATGGAAACCCTTGGCGTTTAGCTATAAAAAACCCATTTGACTACCACTCGGCACCATTTGCTGCAACAATCGAAGTATCGGACGCAGCAGTCATCAGCTCAGGAACATACGAGCGAAGCTTTGAAATTGATGGGGTAAGATACCACCACATACTTGACCCAAACACTGCTACACCTGTTTTGACCGATGTGGTTAGCGCAACTGTAATTGCGGAGAGCGGTGTAATAGGCGAAGGGTTATCAACGCTGGCGATACTCAAAGGAAGCGAAGCCGTTGCAGAAATATTGGAAAACCACCCCGAATTCATAGGAGCAATCCTTATTTTGGAAGATGGAGAAATTATCGAAATCGGAGATGTGGGGAGAGTGGCATGAAATCAAACAAATTTTGGATAATATTGTTCGGCGCACTGATTTTAGTATCGGGGCTTGCGGTATTTCTTATGAGTGTGCCGATTGTGCCATATGTGAGCTACGCCCAAATTTTCAAAGACGGTAATTTGATTGAAACAATCAACCTTTCTGCACTTTCAGAAACTATTGAAATAACACTTGACAGCGAACTCAGGCATAACGTAATACAGGCTGAAAACGGCAGAATACGAATCTCAGAGGCAAATTGTTTTTTTAAGCTATGTGTGAGACAAGGTTGGAGAAACACCGGAATCATGCCAATAGTGTGCTTGCCAAACAGAGTATCGGTGCGGCTGATAGGCAGTGCAAGTTGGGATATGGATATAGATGGGGTAGTGAGATAATGGGGAAAAAGCTTACCTACATGGCAATATTAACAGCACTGGCTGTAATTATTCACGTTGTAGAATCATGGATACCGCTCCCAATTCCTATTCCGGGAGTAAAACTGGGGCTTGCAAACATCGTAACTCTGTTTGCCCTGTTTTACACACTCCCTGTAAAGCAGACGGAAGCATCGGAGTTTAAAAAAAATGCGCAACGCCCGACACCTGCCGCAGATGCTTTTACTATACTGATTTTTCGAATTATTTTAGGTTTAGTGCTGACAGGCAGGGGAATGGCATTTTTATTTAGCATTACAGGCGGTATTTTTGCATTCATAGCGGTTTTAGCGACAAAACGATTTGTGACAACCAACCAAATCTGGGTTTTGGGAGTAATTGGAGCAATATTTCATAATATAGGACAGATTTTGGCAGCAATGCTTTTGACAGGCACTCCGTGGATAATTACATACCTTCCGATACTTATAATAGCAGGAATAATAACAGGTGCAATTACAGGAATGATAGCCCAGTTGACAATTTTAAGAATAATGCAAAATAAAAGTGTTGAAATTTGAAAATAAATATTGTAAAATTGAAAAACATAAAATAAAAGGAGATTTCAATATGAAGAGTAACAAACTGGTCTTTGCAGCAATCGCAGCAGTTGTATTCGTTGCCGCCGCCGCCGCCGCAATCTATGTGTTCCGTAACGAAATAGCAGATTTCTTCGTAGATATTAAAGCGAGAATCGACGAAAAACTACTTAACCGCAACGGAGAGTACGTAGAATAAGCGAAAACAAAATCACACACAAAAAATACAGCAGTATGGAGTGCTTCACACCATAATGCTGTATTTTTTATGTCCATAACCCTTGATTTTTTCGACTTCATGTGCTAACATACAAAACGCACACGCTTCCGTAGCTCAGTCGGCAGAGCACCCCCTTGGTAAGGGGGAGGTCGGCGGTTCAAGTCCGCTCGGAAGCTCCATCGCAACAAGCGAAAACCCGCATGGCTTTAAGCTTTGCGGGTTTTGCCTGTTGTGGCACAAATTGGCATTTAGTGCTGTTTCAGTTAAGGGAATTTGTGAAGATTTAACCTAGTAGTTGCAACACACTCTGCGGCATTGCATTTGCCTGCGAGAGCATTGCTATTGAAGATTGAACCAATATCTGGTCTTTTGTAAATTGTGTCATTTCCCTTGCCATATCTGTGTCTCTGATTCTCGATTCGGCGGCAGATAAGTTCTCGCTCGTGTTGTCCACATTTTGTTGTGCAAACTCCAGTCTATTTTGCTGTGCCCCTACAGTAGCACGGGACATACTAACTCTGTTTATCGCACGGTCAAGTGCTTCAAGTGAAGCATTTGCAAGTTCCCTTGGTTGCGCAAAAATCTCATCAACTCCCAGTGCAACCGCTCTCATATCATGCAAACCTACCCACACGCCATCTCCGGAATTAGCACCTGATTGTATCCATAACCTATCGATAATAACCCCGGCTTCAAGCCACTCCACATCTTCATTACCTATGAGGTCTTGGCTGTGACCATTTAAACCTCCATGTAAATAACCTGAAAGATTAGCATTATTTGCAGAGTTATCTATTGAGACAATCCACCTTCCTATAAAATCCGAATCTAGCTGATCCGGCCAATTATCTTGGGCTACAAGGTCAAAACGAACACGACCTCCCTGAGCTGAAGTCTGGCTATCTAATATGATCTGCCCGAAATTCGGAATTTGCACAGTCGCATTTTGTGGTGTATTGTAAACATCTATGCTAAAACTATCTCCATTGGGTGCAGTCACGGAGAATGAAAACCCTCCAAAAACTCCACTTGTTATGTTCGCATATATCCCAAACCCGACACTAGCACCAAAGGTTCCGGTACGATTATCCGGAGGAGTTATATCAAAATATCCTACCGGACGGTTACTTCCCGCTTGAATTGTGATGTACACCTCGTTGCCTCCGCCAGCAAATCCTCTAGCAGTAATGGTAACTCTGGATGGGTCGATGCTACCATCCGAGTTTATGCCACCGTTGAGGAGACTGGTTCCGTTGAAATGCGTCTGAAATGCTGTTGCATCGACTTCTTGGCGCAATTGGTCAAGTTCAAGTTGTATCGCATCTCTATCGAGTTCTTCATTTGTATCATTTAAAGCCTGTATAATAAGCTCGCGCTGACGTTGCAGCATAGATGTAATGCCTTGCATACCGCCCTCGGCTGTCTGGAGGAGGCTAATTCCGTCTTGGATATTTAACGAAGCACGGTTCAAGCCGCGAATTTGCGTCCGCATTTTTTCGGAAATGGCAAGACCTGCGGCATCATCTGCAGCGCGGTTGACACGTAAACCCGAGCTTAATCTTTCTGTTGTACGGCCTTGACTCGAAGTGTTAAGGCCCAGTTGTCTATGAGAATTTACCGCAGATATATTATTGTTAATGCGCATTAAGACACCTTCCTATAGTCCACCATCCTTGATGTAAACTTACTATCCTTATGACATTTTGTATTGTAAACTATGTTGCCCATAAGGGTGTTTTACTGTGCCTTATATGCCCTCGTAATATTTATCGTTATCATTTATCATTTACTTAATAGGAGAATGATAAAATGGTTGAAAAAATTGTGGATTATAAGTCATTGGGAAAGCTTATACAAAAGCGACGGCAACAAATTGGCATATCCCAACATGTTGCCGCCGAAAGATTGAATTTAAGTGTGTCTTTTTATAGTCGTGTTGAGAGAGGTGAGAAAATTGCAAGTCTCGAAACTCTCGTCAAAATAGCAAATTGCTTCGAGTTATCTCTTGATTATTTACTACAAGAGTCTTTAACTCAAAATATTTCTGGTGAAGTAAACGCAGAACTCGCACAGATATTTATTGGCAAACCGCAGAAGAGAGCCGAACTTTTGATTAAGTGGCTAAGGTTCTTTGCTGAAAATATTGATGAACTGGTGTAATCAATAGCGCTTTTGCTCGATACTATTGGTTTAGTTGACACTGAGCGTTTCATAAGCATGGTTAAGCGTGACACATTTGATTACACTGAGTGGCAGCGAAATTTATGGGAAACTCAAATGCTAATCGTCACTTGTCAAGTGGCGGTTTGCATTGTATAATAATGAGAAATTTATAAGCGAATAACAATTCATTTTCGCTTAAATGTTGGACTTGAAATGCCAATTTGGCATTTCAAGAATGGGTAAATATTATGCAGGAAAATTCAAATATGCTTTCGCAACAAAAATCGGATAATACCATTAGTGCCTCAGAGCTAAAGTCATTGATTTACTTAATCAGGGATTTTCAGGTGATGATTGATAGTGATTTGGCAAAACTTTATCAGGTAGACACAGGTGCCTTGAATCGTGCCGTTAAAAGAAATTCAGCAAGATTTCCTGATGATTTTTGCTTTCAACTAACCAAAGAAGAGTATGACAACTTGAAATGCCAAAATGGCATTTCAAGTTTAGGTGGTGAATATGGTGGTAGGCGCACACTTCCCTATGCGTTCACAGAACAGGGGATTTCCATGCTATCAAGTGTTCTTAGAAGTGAAGTTGCTGTTGCTACCAGTATTGGGATAATGAGAGCCTTTGTAGAGATGAGGCATTTCTTAGCGAGCAACACAGCTCTTTTTGACCGAATCAGCAGGGTTGAAGTAAGGCAATTAGCTTTTGAAACAATTACCAATGATAAGCTGGAAGAAATACTAAATCATTTGTCAAATCCAGATGAGTCCACTTATAGAGTGTTCTTTGATGGTCAAATCTACGATGCGTTTAGCTTACTTTGCTCAATCATAAAAGAATCTAAGCGAGAAATTATCTTGATAGATAACTATGTTGACATAGATACGCTTAACATTCTTCGCAACAAGCATAATGGAGTAAATGTAATTATATATACTTTGCCAAATACAAAATTGAGTCAGGGTGATATAAACAAGTTTAATTCCCAATATCCGTCTCTCAAAGTTGGGAGGCTCAACTCATTCCATGACCGTTTTATGATACTTGATGGTAGCAAAACATACCACATTGGAGCTTCCTTGAAAGACGCAGGGAAAAAGTGCTTTGGAATTAGTTTACTGGATGATGAAGATATTACAAGAGAAATTCTAAGTCGCTTGCCAACTGTCTAAAATATTTTTGGTCACTCTAATTTTCCACACCGTGCCATCCTGTTATATCTAAGTTCATCCTAAAGGGGGTCAAAATGGGGGTCAAATGGCAAAAAATGGTAGAAGCGAAAACAAAAAGGCAGTGTTTGCAACGGTTTCAAGGTCTAATATGTGCGATAGGGAGCATCCTTGGTAAGGGGGAGGTCGGCGGTTCAAGTCCGCTCGGAAGCTCCATCACAACAAACAAAAACCCGCATGGCTTTAAGCTTTGCGGGTTTAATGGTATTGTGATAGGCTTGTTTATATCCCTGTTCATGGGCGTTGCCGTATCATTCCTCAAATTAGAATTGTTCTAAGAACCGCAAACAACTTTCTTCAAGCTGTAAAAGTCCTTGCTCTTCAATCGGGAAATGTCCTGCACCTTTTAGCATGACTATCTCTTTATCACACGCTAATCTGTCACAAAATAAGCGGCTTAAGGATACATCTGTCCATGTATCTTTTTCGGGGTGAACCAACAGAAACGGACACTTCTTAAACTGCTCTGGCTCGATTTTGATTTTGGGGTTTAGCATGGTATGGAGAAACGAAATAGGAACGGAAATACCGGAAGCACTTTTATCTGCAATAAGAAGTTTTACTAATTCCTCATTGTTTGCAAGGGATTTCATTTTTGTAACCATACGCATTGGCAATCGCACATTTCCAAAAGGTTTATTCACGAGCCGTAAAAACGGTTTCCCTGTGATTGCCATTAGTGGATTAGTAGCGGTTTCTTTTGTAACGGTCGGATTGCGTTGGTCGAGTATGCAAGTAGCGATTATACCTTTTACATTTTCGCACTCACAAGCTACCTGATAAGCAAGCATACCACCGGCACTAAGCCCAAACAAAACTACATCTTTTGCAGATTGTTTTTGGTAGTGAGAGACAATAGATGTTGCACATTGTACCCATGTGTCGTAGGTAATTCTTCCGCCATACTTTGTGTGTCCGTAAAGGGGCAAGTCGGGACAAACCACTTCATAACCATTTGCCTGTAAACGTGTGGCGATAAAGGAAAGCAGTCTACCATTTCCTCCAACACCGTGAAAAAGAATAAGCACCCTATTTGGATTTTCTACCCTGTAATGGTCTATGTGAATTTCCATGTTGAGTAGTGGCAAGTAGTATTCTTCCGGTGCATTTTCCGTTGTCAGCCTGTTCCTTTCCGGTAAAAAGCTCTGCATTTTTTTCCATACTGTATCATTTTGATAGCCCATGGGAAGCCTCCTTGAGCTGTCTTTGTAGCTCGTCGTATAAAATCGGTAATATTTGCGGATATGTCATTGCATCGGGTATAGTCTGAAATGTTTTGACTTCACGCATTTCAGACCCTTTCGGAACATCTCCGAGCGTTTCAATCTCTGCGAAAAAGACTTGACCGTAAGAAAACTCTGTTAATCTATGGACTGCGTAATCAAAAACAGGCTTAATACTGAATTTTTCTGCGCCTGTCTCTTCGCGTAGTTCACGCTCGGCGCAATCGAGCGGGGTTTCGCCCTTCTCTATATGACCACCCGCAGTTTCCCAAGTGTCACGCTTTTTGTGACGAGCATACAACCAGCCACCGCCGTATTTGCCATATTTCGCGAATATGACCGTAAAGCGATATGTTTTCAGTTCGTCAAGTGGATATGTTTCCACTCGCCACGGCTCGTTTGATTTCACTGTACTACTTGCCATGTTATGCCCTCTCCTTTACTCCTATATGCTTTGCGAGAAATAGACAGGG
>Ga0209755_10004783_pt1 | contig 15785 bp, 12 predicted proteins | sample TergutCo191P1_FD_187301 | JGI IMG/M metagenome (GOLD analysis project Ga0209755, IMG submission 187301) | Cornitermes sp. P1 segment gut microbial communities from Petit-Saut dam, French Guiana - Co191P1 (SPAdes) (version 2) | ecosystem: Host-associated > Arthropoda: Insects > Digestive system... | reverse complement strand
GATGTCAGCCCGAGCATGGCGGCTATTGATATGGACGGCAGAAACCGTTTTAACGCCGGCAGGGAAATGATCCTGGAATTCGCGAACAAAAGACCGTCCGACAGCATCGGCCTTGCCGCGGTCGGAGAGGACGCGGTTCTCCTTCTTCCGCCGTCCGCTGACAGACAGGCGCTTCAACAGCGTCTTGAACATCTTCGAATCGGTGAACTCGGAGACGGAACCGCGCTTGGCATGGGTATCGCTGTAGCGGCTCATCATCTTGAAAAATCAAACGCAAAAAGAAAAGTCGCGGTTTTATTGACTGACGGCGAAAATAACGCGGGCGCGATTCATCCGGAAACCGCGGCAGGATTTCTGCGCGATACAGGCATATCATTCTGGGTAATCGCAATAGGGACAGCCGGCGAAGTTCCGCTTGATTACACCGATCCTTATACAGGATTACGAAGCGTCGGCATTTTTGATTCGCGTTACGATGTTGAAAGCCTCCGCCGTCTCAGCTCTGTCGCGGGAGGCTCATTCATCGCGGCTCCGTCGGCGGATACATTCGCCGCCGCGTTTTCGCAGTTAGACGACAATGAAATCACAATACAAAGAACGCGCGTTGTCAGCCGCACATCATCTTTCGCTTTTCAATTATTAATAGTTTCCGTGTCGTTAATCACGGCGGTAAAATTCATAAGGCGTTTTTTACTCGGAGCGATATTATGACATTTGATTATCCTGAAATATTATACGCGCTTTTTATTTTAATTCCATTATTCATTTTTGATATAATTAAGAGCATAAAAAAACCGTGGTTTACATGGCATCTGGCGGTCAAAATACCGGCACAGATCAAAAACGCGGAAAAGACAAGATTTACATATGCCGCGAAAACTTCGGCGCATAATAAATCAGGAAAAAAATTTATCGCGTCAATATTATTTTTCAGATTATTTCTCGCGCTTGCGATAACCGCTCTTGCAGGCCCGCGCTGGGGAACAGGACATACTCAGGCGGAATATTACCGCGGTCTTGATATTGTTTTCGCGATTGATGTTTCACGCAGCATGGACATACGCGACGCGTACGAAGAAAATTTATCACAGGTATTTTCTTCACAGCAGGGAACCGTTCAGCAAAGCCGCTTGGAACGCGGTTTAATAATCGCGAGAGAGACAATTCATTCCATACCCGGAGCGCGGTACGCCGCCGCTGTCGGGCGTTCTAAAGGGTATCTGGCAATTCCCCTCACCTATGACAATGAGTCTGCGCTGATTTTTTTAGAAGCTCTTGACGGCTCTTCAATGACGGGAAGAAGCACAAACATTGAATCATTGATAGAAGCGTCAAGCGAAGCTTTCCAGAATACATCTCCCGCGCAGAAGGTTATTGTTTTAGTTTCCGACGGCGAGTCCCATTCGGGCGTTTTAAGAAACATACTCAACTACTGCGCGCGGGAGGAAATTATAATTATTACTGTCGGCGTCGGAAGCGACGAAGGCCGCCTGATATCGTCGCAGACAAACAGCCCTCAGTCGCCGCCCGTAATAAGCCGCAGAGACGCAGCCGTTATGCGAAACATCGCCGAAAGAACCGGCGGCATTTATATTGACGGCAGCCGTCCGGACGCGTCATTTAGCCTTTCATCGCATCTTGCTTCTCTTTCGGCGGAGACAAATCCCCTTAACAAAACCAACGAGGCAAAACTGCGAAGATCGTTTTTTATCATGCTTGCACTGGCCGCTTACGCCGTGTCTAAATTTGTTACGCGCAATTTTACGCCCCGCAAAGCGAAACTTGCGTCAATTATTTCAATAATCCTGTTTCTTTCATCCTGCACCGAAGGCAAACTCATTCTTATGGAAGCGAATTATCTTCATTCCCGCAGCAGATTCGATGAAGCGATCATCTCTTACACGAAGGCGCTGGATCACGCGGACGCGGCGCCTTACGCCGAATACGGACTCGGGCTTACATATTACCTGATGGATCAGGAAGATGCCGCTTTAAACAGATTCAATGATTCGCAAAATCAGCTGGAAACATTTCCTGAAGCGGAACACCGCGAACTGCGATACAGAAATTTTTATAATTCCGGCATTATATATTTTGAAAAACAGGAATATCATTCTGCCGCGCAGGCATTCAGAGAAGCGCTAAAGGCGGATCCCCGCAGAACTGAAGCGAAGAGAAACCTTGAACTAAGCATATTATCGATTTCTATTGAGGCTTCTTCGCATAATAATTCAGAAAGCCGCCAGGAACAGAGGGAAATTCTTTTTGATTATCTTAAAGAGGAAGAGCAGCAAATATGGAGAAGCCGCGAATGGACCGCGGAAGAAGAATATACCGGCCCCGATTATTAATAAGGAGACGCTTACATGAAAATAAAATTTTTAATATTAATATTTTTTATTTTAATTTCACGCGCGGCATTCGCGCCGTGGATTTCCGCGCAGCAAGTGCCTTCCGTATCTGTAACAGTTAATCCCGATGTGCTGCTTCCCGGCGTGCCTTTCAATCTGACATTTCTTATAAATCACTCAGATCCGGATGAGGTAATAATTACATCTCCGTCTTTTCCAAGAGAGTTTATCTTAGACCGCATGATAAAACACCCGCATTCCGCAGGATTACAGAACACCGAAATTTATACATTGGCGGAATACAGAATAGTGACATATTCTAGCGGTACATTCATGCTGAATTCATTTCAAATTCAAACTCCCTCGGGCATAACGGAAACGGGCGCGTTTAACATTATTATCCGCAGTCCGGCTCCTGTGCAAAGGTATACAACGCAGTCTCTTCGCTGGGAAATCCGGTCTTTGGACGCAATAGCGGCGGGTGATCGCATAACATTAACGTTACGTGCAAACAACTATAACTCACAGCAGCCCGCATCTTCTTTCTTTATGCCGCAGGTGCCGCAGGGCGTAATTCTTTCCTCCCAGTCTGTTTCCCAGGCTGAGAGACACGAAGGCATTATCATGAAACTTTTATTTATTCCTCTTTCCGCGGGAAGCTTCAGCCTTCCGGCAAGAGTCCTTGAATATGACACAATACGCTTCGAGATACCGGCGTTGCATTTAAATATAATTAACAGAAATTAATTTAATTTTTCCTGGCCCGGATTATCATTACATCGCCTGTGTTAAATATTTTCACAAGAGAATCAGCCGGTTTTTTCAGCCATTTCGGAGCAGTTCCGGCGGCTAAACCTCCCCAAGTACGGCAGTTTTCAGCAATAAAACCGGTTTTTTTTAATAGTTTTAAAAGCGTTTTTTTTGAAAATAAATAAAGATGATCAAAAATCGCGGAACGCCATCTGTTTCCGAAAATGCGCGATTGAAAACCGTCAATGTTAGGAGTGGTGACAAAAATATATCCGCCGTTTCTTAAAATACGGTGAGTTTCAGATAAAAACCCGTGCGGATCATTTAAATGTTCAATAAGATGAGAAGCAAGAACAACGTCAAAGCTGTTTGACGGGAATTTATTTTCTTCAAGCGGAAGATTTCTGACATCCAGTCCTCTTGTTTTTACGGCATATTCCGCGGACGGGGAAATTTCAACTCCTGTTACGCGCCATCCCCGTCCGCGCAGGGATTGAAGAACAGCGCCTGTCGCGCAGCCGATATCAAGAATTGACGGGGCCGCGTTTTTATCATTATTATCTATACCGGAAAATATTTTCTTTTCAAGCGCGTGAAATCCCGCGTCCTTTAACGCAAGTTCCTGAAGCCTTAAAAAAGACGCTTCGTTATCAAGCTCGTACTTTAAATAATCATCCCCGAATGTGCTTGAGTAACGTAAAATTATTTCTTCCTTTAACGGCTGAGGATTTCTCTGCACAAGGCCGCAGTTTTTGCACTTAACAAAATAAAAATCTTCGCAGCAAAGTTCAGGCTTAAAAACCGCGCCTGCCTTTTTAACGGCATCCGCTTCATTAACCGCGCCTTTTAGATCAACTGCGCTTTCGCATAACGCGCACGGCAAAAACGCGCTTTTTCCGCCGGCTGCCGGCATTGACCATGTTTTGATCTGTTTCATATATAGATCAGTTTACGGTAAACCTGCTGACTGTGTTTCTTGTAACGCCGTTAATATCCTGCACTATTACTTCCAGTGTTACCTGGCCGCGCGTTAAAAAAACCTCGGCTGCTTCAAAGGAGGGAGGGTGAGCGTATATCAAATTTGCGGGAATGAGACCGTTGCGCGAAACCATCAGAGTTCCGTCTCTTGCGGAAACAGATTCAAAAATCAGGGAGCCTACTTCCGCGCCGTTAACAGAACAAAGAATCACATGAGGCGCGTACTGTCCTGCCTGCGCCAAAGGAACCGCTAAAGGCGATCCGCCCGCAGCTGTGACAACAACTGTATAACGCCCCTGCGTTAAATTATTTACCGGAACAATCTGTCCCTGCCCGCTGCGGAAGTTGACAGAAACAATCTGCGGAGGCCTTGTATCCTGCGCGGGATTAATGATCATGGCAGGATTTATCCAGCGCCTTTCACGCCTGTCGTACAGCATAAAATAAAAACCGTCACGCGAAGACCAGCCGGAAACGCCGCTTACGGCGATCGGCTGATTTTTTTCAATATAGGTCAGCGGGTTTAGCGGTGAACGCGGTGAACCATCAGAATAAATTCCGTTGTAATCAGAAATATTATCAGGATCGTTATAACGGCTGTAAACGCTGATTAATCCGTCGCCGTGATCAATCGCTGTCCATGCGCCCAAAGGAGAAGGAAGACGCGATGCGCTGTCATTTTTAGCGCGCGAAAAAATAACTTCTCCGCTTTCCGCGGCAAGAATATCCGTTCCGCCGCTGAAGATCATTCCAAGAACAGGCTTACCGTTTTCGTTTACGCCGAAGTTGCGGAAAAGAACAGCGTCGCCGGAAGGCCAGCTCATCGCGTTAAGCGAATTATAAATAAAACCCGATAATAAAAAACACGCGGCAATAATAATTACGCGCGGAAAATTTCTATTCAGATAACAATGATATTTTTCAGGCATTTTATTTTTCCTCAAGGTCAAAGGAAATTAATGTTGTTCCTCCGCCGATAACAAATATTGAAGGACCGCCTGCCGCGCCGGATCTGATTAAATAAACATCATCGCTTTTAAAAGACGCTTCCAAAAAAACAGTATCAACCGCTGATGAAGAACGCCTGAAAACGCCGGCGGACTGAAACCTGATGCCGACCAGTTTTTTTAACCTGTCCTGATGAGATGTGATAAGAAACAAATACCCGTCACTGCCTGATTCGTCAATCGCGGCAATTTCTCCGTCAAGCGGAATATTCACAACGCGCCTTGATCTTATATTATAACTGTCTATTCCGCCCATACGTTCATAAATAACCCGCTGATCATCGTCAACAAACAGGATATGCACAGGCCGTCTGAATCCTTCTCCGACAAATTCATGATAATTAATCCTGTAATCGCCTTCATTTCCTGCGCGTTCAAACAGCATGAACCTTTGCTGATCGATTCCGCTGATAATTCCGATATAATTTCCGTTATGCGAAATAGCGCACCCGAGAACTACAAGGTAACGCGAACCTGACGTTTCAAAATGGAATATCCTCTCGCCCCTTGAATTAAAAACTTCGATTAACCCGTCAAGCGACCCTGTTACAACAAGCCCTGCGGCGGCGTCAATAGCAGTAAGAGGAGATCCAAAATCATATGTCCACAAAACATTTCCGCTGCCGCTGATTTCAGATAACGAATTTTGTTCGCTTCCGAGAATAAAAATTCTGTCATCCAGAATGAACGGATAACCGCCTGAGTTTTGCACATCAATTTCATTTCCGTATAAAATATTATTGATAATAATACCGGAAGGTTCAGCCGGATATTCAGTCCACATATTTTTGCCAAGACTTATTTCCTGCGTTTTTTCCCTGTTAAACAGAAAATTGCCGGATGAATTAACAAATCCAAAACGCAATCCTAAAGAAAACGGATAATGATCGCCCGATACCGAAGGGAAAAGAGGAGCCGGCGGTTCCGCATCCTGAATAAAATCTGTTTCCAATGTGTTAATCCATCTGGAAGACAAAACGATTTCCCTCGGGATTGGCCTAGCCGCTATAAAAAAATATATTAAAAAAATAAAAATAATTACTATAAACAGAATTCTCGTTCTTTTTTGCGCCACATTCCCCCTCCGCTGATGAAAGTTTTTATTGAAAAAATTTAATCAATATTTTGAGCTTTTTTCAAAATTCAGTTAATTCAGAAAAAGCCTCTATAGTAAATTATATACTATATAAATTATTAATTATTGTATTATAATAAAGAAATGATGACAAGCACTGGCGTAAATTTGCATAAACCTGCCGGCCGGATGGAGACCTGAATGATAAAAGAAGATCAAATGGATGCATTATTTAAGGAAGCTCAGAAAATAGCGCTTAAGGCTTACTCGCCGTATTCAAAATTCCGGGTCGGGGCCGCGGTACTATGCGGGGACGGCACTATTGTTACCGGCGTCAATGTCGAAAACCGTTCCTTTGGATTGACTGTCTGCGCGGAGCGAAACACAATCTGCGCGGCTGTCGCGAAGGGACATTTAAAATTTTCCGCTATGGCGATATCAACTCCCGATTCTGTTGAGCCTGTAGGCCCATGCGGCGCCTGCCGTCAGGTGATAAGCGAATTTATGACCGCGGATACTCCTGTCCGCTTCGCCGGAAACGGCGCAAATCAAATAAATACTACTGTAGGAGAGCTTGTACCATTCGATTCACTCCACGAACTTAGAAAGTAATGAATCCGCAGGAAATTAATGTAAAACATTGTAATATATTGACATTTTTTGATATATTATGATAAAGTGGTTATATGACAGATGATGATATCCTTACCCTGGAAGAAGTAGCAAAATACCTGAGGGTTTCGGAACGGACAATTTATGACTGCGCTCAGAAAGGGGAGATTCCCGCGGGGAAAATCAGAACATCATGGCGTTTTAAAAAATCCGAAATAGATAAATGGGTTAATGAAAAGCTTGTATCGACCAATTTAAATCCGCAGACACAGCCGGTAAATATTCCATCGATTCTGTCGCCGCACCGGATACTTTTCTTAAATTACTCGAACAAGAAGGAAGCGCTTCTGTCCCTTGCGGAAAGTCTGGCGGCTGCGCCTCAGGTAAAAAACAAGCAGGAACTTTCAACAGAAATCCTGAAACGCGAAGAGCTAATGAGTACGGCAATCGGCCGCGGGTTAGCAATACCGCATATCCGCCTTTCTTCGATAACAGACCTTATAGTTTCTGTAGGAATAAGCAAGGTTGACATAACCGATTTCCAGCCGTTAGACGATCAGCCTGTCCGTCTTATAATCATGATTGCCGCCGCCCAAAGCCAGCACGCGTATTATCTGCAAACGCTTTCCTGGTTCAGCTCAAGACTAAAAAATCAGGAACTCCGCGATTCAATTTTAAAAACCACAGCGCCTCAGCAGGCTTATGATCTGCTTACAGGCAATACCTGAATTATTCGAATATTATCGCGAACCAGTGCCGGGGATCATTCTGATCCTGAGCAATCAAGCCAATATCGATATTCGCTGTAGTTTCCGCGACAAGCCATTGCGTATCATAATCAAAAAAACGCGCTCCGCCGCCCGGAAGATCAGCTAACGCCATCGCGTGGCTGTAATAGTGCGAGATCATAATCGCCGAACGGATATTGATATGTGACAGCATTAAAGCGAAAAGCACCGCTCTGCTGTCGCAGTCTCCCCTGCCCTCCGTAACCGCTGTTACAAGGTTTAAAAAATCACTCCCTCTTAAATCACGCTCATAATTAAACGTCTGCACAAAAGAAAGGCTTCTTTGCGCGAATATTCTTTTTTGATCATCCGTAACGGCAAGATACCCGCCGAAATTATTGGCAATAGCAGCCACGGCATTTGTTATGCGATCATAAGAATCGCGGTAAATAAAACGATAATAACGGATACAAGCTTCCTGCAGATACGGCGTATTCAGATAAGCCTGCATAATGTCAAATTCGCGTTCAATTAAAACCTGCGCCGCTTCGGCGTCATTTTCATATATCATCGCGCTGAGACCCTGAGCCGCAAGGGGAGTATTTCTCTGCTGCCCGCGGGGATAACCGTACTCCATTACCGGCCCCGGATAAAAGCGCTCCGCCGCAGAGGGACAGATTGAATCAAGCGCCGATAAATGAAAAATTTCCAAATCCCATCTGTCGGAAGATGCATAAGCGAGCGATAACAGCATCGGCAATTTTCCCGAGTTATCAACGGCGTTAAGTTCAACAACAAACCCCCATCCGTCATAACCGCCGAAAGTTAATTTCATTATGGCGGCGTTTCTTCCGTTATAATTAAAAAAATCGAAATCCCCTCTGTTGGAAATTCTTCTGTTTACATCATCAACAAGTTCCGCAATATTATTAAAACGGTTATGGTAAACAACAATATCAAACATCAAATTTTCAGGCCCGCTGAATGAAAAACGGTCTCGGCCGTCTCCATCGATATATTCATAACCTTCGGGAAGATCCAAAAGGAAACCCCATGTGGGGGAATACAAGGATTCAGCAAAAGCAAAAACAGGGATAAAAACCAATAAAATTAAGAACTTTCTCATGATATAATTATCGGTATATTATAACGCCGGCTGTTGTGAAACTGCTGACTCGAACCGAAGATTCGCAGCCGGCGGACTAGTGTCCTGTTTTAATCGGTTTCCGATATAACAATATGCGTTAAATCCTTATTGTATAAGGATTTAATTTAACATTACATTCCGTCATTTGAATAAAACAGGATACTAGTGAAATAAAATTAAAAAGAGGTTTCCTTTGTGAAAAACATCATTATTCTTTATGAGGATGATTTTTCGATAATAATAAATAAACCGGCAGGTCTTGCGGTGCAGGGCGGCGAGGGAGTGAAATCCTCGCTTGATAAAATAATCGCGGAATACTGCTCTCCTTCGCCGCTTTTAGTCCATAGACTCGACAAAGACACATCCGGGATTCTGCTTGCAGCGAAAGGACGCGAAGCCGCCGCCCGTTTTTCACGCATTTTCAGCGTCGAAAGGAAAGCGGTAAAGTTATACACCGCTGTCTGCGCGGGAAGCTTCGCTGCAAAAAGCGCGGGAAGCTTCGCTGCAATAAGCGCGGGAAGCTTCGCTGCAAAAGGCGCGGAATCTAATCTGCCATCAAAAGAAAAAGGCGTGATCACAGACAAACTGATGATCCGCGGAAAAATGAAAGAATCAAAAACCGGCTACAATACGGTAAAAACAGAAAGGCTCACATACAAAGACAATGAAAAAAATGACAGCTTTGAATACTCGATTGTGGAACTTGAACTTGGCACAGGAAGGATGCATCAAATCCGCCGCCACCTTTCAATGAACGGAAACCCAATTCTCGGCGATGATAAATACGGAGATTTTAAACTTAACAGGAAACTTAATAAATCCATGAACCTAAAACATCTCCTGCTTCACGCATCCCGTCTTATAATCAAGGAATTAAATATTGATGTCACTTGTCCGCCGCCGCATTATTTTGAACAATACATTTAATTGAGGCTGTTTTAAAACACAAAAATTTTAATATTATTAATGTTTTGGAACAGCGCTTAATTGACTTTTTCCGGAATTTTTTACAAAATAAAAAAAATATGGAAGAAAGCCCGCTCGCCCCCGTAACACGTATCCGGCTGGAAAGCCTGAGTACAGACGAATTGATAAAAATTGCCGATACATACGGCGTGGACATCCCTCCCGAACTGGAAAGAATATTCATAATCGAAGAAATTCTTGAAGCTGTAAATTCCGCTATTGAGAATCCGGAAGATCCTATCGAAGTAAACCCGTCATATTCAGAAGCTGTTTTGCTTCCAAAACAATATAATATCTCGTACATCGAGGTAATAATCAGGGACCCTCTTTGGGTGTTTGTATTCTGGGAAATAAAAAGTCATGACAGAGAAACGCATGAGAACGCCAATGATTTTAAAGGATATTTTTTACGGATAATACCCCTGAATAAAGACGGGAAAGAAATAAAATCGAAGGAAGACACATTTACTGTTTTAATCAGCAGGGAAGACAATGCCAGATACTTGGGCTTTACAGGAGAAAAATCGTTCACCGATAATGAAGCCGAAGAAAGAACGGCTTTTTTCGGCGGTAAAAAATCTGGCGGTACACAAAATGATTTGAATGAAATTCAACAGGCAAATTATTATAAAATAAAACTCGGCGTAACAAGAGGCGGCAATGAAATCGTTATTGCGTCATCGGCGCCGTTTTTTCTTCCTGCATTATGTGATAATGAAAGAATAATTTCTTTAAGCCGCAATCCTCTTCTCCGTCTTTCGGGAGTTCAGGATCTTTCCTTAGTAAGAAATACAGACCGGCAGGCAAGAGTTAAGAGGTAACTGAAAATGGAATTCCGTTATGCGATCTCTCTGGTACTGGAAGCTCACCTGCCTTTTGTCAGGGAATACAGCAAAGAAGATGATGTAAATCATTCAGGCGAAGAAGAGCGGTTCTTTGAATATGTTTCCGAGACGCTTCTCCCGCTTCTTGATGTGCTTAACAGGCTGGAAAACGATCATGTTCATTTCAGGCTTGGTCTGGTGATTTCTCCGGTTCTCTGCCACATGTTATGTGACGAACACCTTCAAAAAAAATACCTCGCGTTTCTTGATAAACAAATCGCGTTCGGCGAGCGAGAAATTCAGCGGACATCAGGCAACAGCGGAACAAATAAGCTCGCAAAAATTTATTACGATCAAATGGCAGACAGAAGATTTCTTTATACGGAAAAATATGAAAGGAATTTATTAAAAGCGTTTGATACATATAAAAGAAGAGGCAAAATAGAGATTCTTGGCAGCTGCGCGACCAACGCCTTTTTGCCGTTTCTGGATCATAACCCTGAATCGCTGCAGGCTCAGATGGAAATACCGGCTTCGATATTCCGCCGCCATTTCGGAAGCTGTTCGCAGGGTTTTTGGATGCCGTGCCTTGGCTGGACTCCGGCTATTGAACCTTATTTAAAAGCGTACAATTACAGCTATACAATTGTCGACAGCCGCGGTCTTTTGCTCGGCAGCCCCGCTCCGCAAAACGGATGTTTCACTCCCGCAAGAACTCAGGACGGCATATATATTCTTGCAAGAGATCATTATGCGATGCGTGAAATTGAAAATATTTCGGTTAATAATTTATACCGCAATAACAACCGCGATATCGGCTATGAACTTCCGAAGAAAGATGTAAGCCAGTTTCAAAGCGCGGAAGGCGGACGAAGCAGAACAGGATACAAATACTGGTCAAGGCACCATACCGCGAACAGTATTGTAAACCCCGCGGGAAGCGCGTCGGCAAACGAAATTTCACGCGCGGGAGGCTCGGCGATTTATGATTCACAGGCCGCGGAAAACAAAGCTCTTGAACAATCAAAAATATTTCTAGAAAAAACAGCCGCAAGACTCGAAGAATCGGCAAAATATTTACAGGACGCTCCAATAAGTTTAATTGCAAATAACGCTGATAATTTCGGGCGTTTCTGGCATGAAGGCTGGAGATTTGTCGAATCGCTTTTCCGCACAGCCGCGGAATACAAAGATTTAAAATTTGTATGCCCCGGAGAGTATATTTTCAGGCAGGGGCTTTCATCGCTTCAGGCTGTAACTCCTGAATTTTCATCCGGGTGCGTTAACGGGTATGCGGAAACATGGCTTGATGTTTCAAATGACTGGATTTACCGGCATCTTTACCGCGCGATGGAGAGAATGACAGAACTTGCCGAGCGTTTTCCGGATGACACAGGCTTAAAGGAAAGGGCGCTGAATCAAGCCGCCCGCGAAATACTGCTCGCTCAATCATCAGACTGGCCTGCGCTTTTATACAATCAGGACTCAACCGAATTTGCGCGTAACAAAGCGGAAAACTCTCTGCGCAACTTTACAACAATTTACGAAGCCCTGGGCAGCAATTACATCAGCACAGAATGGCTGACAACTCTTGAACGCAGGCACAACATTTTTCCGAATATCAATTACCGCGTCTTCAGGCGGAAAAAATAACAGGTTTTTAAACAGCCCTTAATCTAAACTTCAGAACTCAAGCCTCTGCATGCTGTCGACGCGGTTAAAAAGTTTTTCGCGGGCATCAAGCATGGCAAGGCTTTCTATGGCGGGCTCGTATTTCGGGTTCAGGCGAAGCGCTTCTTCCCAGCATATTCTGGCGTCGGCGTAATTGCCTCTAGAAAACGCTTCGTGTCCCAGCAGATATAAATCATCAACTTTGTCTGATAACTGCCTGCGTCCGCCGTCGCCTAGATCGAGCCGAACGCCGAGGCTGATTCTGTTCATCGGCTGAAACTGTGTTAAAAGATCAAGTGTATAATTTATGTCGATGGAAATATTATTTAGATTAACCGCGCTGCCGACTGTAATACGGCTGCTTCCCGCCTTGTACAAAAAACCCGCGCGCATGGATAAAAAGCTTGCGACATTTACTGATACTCCAAGCGACACATGAGGCATTTCAGAAAGAGTGATATCTTTTAAATTAAGCGGAAGCGTAAAATCAAGCGCGAGCGTTAAAGGGCGAAGCGGTTTATACGAGAAGGATGCGTTTAACGCCGTGGGCAGCGGTTCCTCCAGCGCGGGAGGACCGAGGTTTCGCAGTACGATGGCGGCGGACGCGTTCCTCTCTCTTGAAGCGTAATTCTTAAAAAGATCAAATCTGGTTAAAAAACCGATGTCCGCCATTGCCATAAAAGCGGACTGAGAAAGACCTGATCCGCTGATAATATTGTCAAAATTGTCGGTGTAATCCGGCATAATGCGAAAAGCGCCTTTTAAATTTATGCCGGCAGAAACTCCGGAAAAATAATATCCCGGGAAAAAATTGTACGATGTATTAAAAGTAACAACGCCTTCGGAATAATATCCGCCAGAAACTCTGTCGCCGAAAATATTATATTCTGTGAACGGAGTGTACAGCCATTTAAAGCCCGCCGCGATTCCAAGATCGCCGAAACGGGTCGCGTAAGCGGCCGCTTCCATTTTTGTATCAGCTACCCAGTTGTTGTGGAAAAAAGCCAGCTCGGATTTTTCCAGCATTGAAGAACCTGCCGGATTGTACTCAAGGAAAGAAATATCGTCAGAAACCGAGGAAAAAGCGCCTGCCATGCCTTCAGAACGTCCTCCAAAGGGAATATTTAACACGGGAAAAGCGGTCAAACCCGCGTTATTATCAGCTCCGTAAATGGTATTCAGGAAATCCGCCATCGATCCGAAAAAATCATGACCCTCTTCAGCCCATGCTGACATAAGAGAAAATGAAATCAGGACGACGGTAAATAAAACCGCGCACTTAATACGCGCCATATAAAATTTACTCTCCGGCAGACGGAATGTACCCGGCAATATTATTTTCAGGTACTATATAAATATATCGGTTTTAGTAAAAAATTTGTATAGTTCCAAAGGATTATCATTAAAATTACGATAATATAGTATAGTAATGAAAATGGCGGAATTTGCCCTAAAAACACCGGTTTTATTATTTTTCTCGTTTTTTTTGCTGGCGCCCCTCTCTCCTCTTTTCGGAAGCGGCAGACAGCAGCAGGAATTGATTAGGGCGGACGAGTTAATAGACAACAGATATTACGAAGAAGCTATTTTACTGTTAAGTGATTTTACAAGAAGAAACCCCGATTACCTTGATGAAACCCAGAAACGCTTTCGCCGTATCTTTCAGATACGCGAGGAATTTAACAGCATAGCGGATGAACTGATAAATGTCCTTATCGAAGAACCTGAAAATGATGAGAAAATTTTAGAACTGACATTGCAGCTTTATACGCTGGAAAATGAAGACAGTCCGCTGATGATAAACTTTGTCGCGAGAACTCATGAAATCGCGAAGTTTAACGTAAACAGAAATATTTTATACGATATTATGGCAAGAGCGCGAAGCCAAATTGATTCAGGAAATAATTATTCGGCTCTCCGCACTTATACCGAAGGTCTTGTTTTAATGCGTGATGAATTTTATTCAAGTAATTTACAGGAAGATAAAAAAAATGAAACGCGGCGGGAAACGGATAATATTTATTCCATGCTGGATTTTTATAATCAGGCAAGCTTACTGATAAAGGATTTATCATCGGATTATATAAGCGCGATCGGGCAGAGAGACATACAGGGAATAATTGATATAGCGGAGGATCTTACTCCCGCTTTAAATGATTATATAAATTTAAAACATATTCTTGATACAGCGGCCGGTTCGTTCAGCAGGACGTTAAATGAAATAAGAATTTCTGATCCGGATATCGGCGATCGCAATCATCTCGCGTTTGTTATGGTATTAATGAACGGCCGCGCGAATGAATCCGCACAGGAAGGAATGTTAGGTGTTTTTGACGCATATTGGCAAAGCATTGTAGAGCCAATTTTTAACGCTGTCACAGCTTACATAGAAAGAGAAAATAACGCGTCCGTCGCGGCAATAAGCAGAGAGGATTTTTTAAGCGTTTATTCGCCTTCGGATACAATAAATAATTTTATTGAATTCGCCTATGATCTTTTTGACAGGCGCAGGGCTTTTTATGAGCTTTCAAACCGGCAGACAATTACGCTGCGCGGGAAAAACATTTTATACAGCGACATTCCGCACTTTACCGAGATAACCGCGTTAAAAGAAGCTTCTAATCTTCTTTACAGGGCCGCAGGCATCGGTCTGCGTCAGGAAATTGACCGATCCTCAATTGATCGCTGGCTGGAAGGAAATATAACAATTATTCAGGCTTTATCAGGCGAACAGAGAACACGGGCGGCAATAAATGAATTAAAAACCGAAGTTGAGGAAATTATCGCAGAGGCAAATGCAGTAAATTCGGAACTAAATTCCTATTACAGCGTTACGCAAATTACCGATGCGCTCAGATCAATACAAAGCATTAATAATTTTCTTGTAACTGAAGAATATAAATCGATACAAAGATATTACAATATCGCTCATATAAATTTTCAAAACAATTTAACCGCGAGAAGCAATGAACTGGAAACAGGCAGAAGACATATTTACGGCGATGAAAGAACAGGAGATATTTTAACGGCTCTCCGTTATCCGACAGACGCGATTCCGGTATTAACATCAATGATCGCGGCGGCGGAGGCTGATCATAATAATACAAGTCCGTTTATTCAGCAGTACAGGAATGAACCTTCCGCAATCACCTCTGTCCCCGATATCGCGCGCACAAACGCGGATCATCTTGCGTCTATCAGTGAATTGACCGCGATCGCATCGGAAGGGCGCGAACTTTTGGAAATTGCACGTAACAGAGCGGCACAGGCGGAAGCGTACAGCCAGGAGGGAATGCGGCTTTTCGGAGAAGCGCAGGCGGCGCTGCAAAGACAGGATTTCTCCCTTGCGCGCGAACGGATAGAACGCGCTTCTGTCAGATTCAGCGATTCATTGAACCTTCAGGAATCAGCGCCGGTGCGCCAAATTCGCGATGTTCAGCTGATAAATTTCGGGCAATCGGTCGCTACAGCGGAAAATCAGCTTGTAATTGCGGATGTCCGCGTTATGTTAAACAGCGCGCGCAATCTGTACTTTAACGGAAATTTTATACAGGCGGAAGACAGCCTTGTCAGAGCCAGAAACCGCTGGCACACAACAAACGCCGATGAAAACGAAGAAGTGGTTTTATGGCTTGGAATTGTGCGTAACGCGTTATCTGCAAGTTCGGGAAGGGTT
>Ga0209755_10004782_pt1 | contig 15791 bp, 16 predicted proteins | sample TergutCo191P1_FD_187301 | JGI IMG/M metagenome (GOLD analysis project Ga0209755, IMG submission 187301) | Cornitermes sp. P1 segment gut microbial communities from Petit-Saut dam, French Guiana - Co191P1 (SPAdes) (version 2) | ecosystem: Host-associated > Arthropoda: Insects > Digestive system... | reverse complement strand
AACACAATATTTCCTGGGTCTTAAAGAGGTGCCGTAAATAGGCCCTGCTGTATGAGCGGCAGACTTTACAGCCGCACTCTTCATCTATCGGCGAAAAATCAAGGCGATTTTCAGCTTTTTTTAGGGCAAACGCGCCCCTTTTGGTAAACACATTTCCGTTCCGCGCGTTACGGGTCGGAAATACGCAGTCAAACATGTCTATCCCCTGTTCTATGGCGTTAAGGATATACTCAGGCGTTCCTATGCCCATGACATAGCGGGGCAGGGTTTCAGGCAAAAGGGCCGCGGTAAAGGCAAGGTACTCCCGAAACGCCTCCTCCGGCTCCCCTACGGAAAGACCGCCTACGGCGATTCCCGGCGGCTCTGCGGCGATTACCCGCTGGACGCTCTGGGCCCTGAGGTCCCGGAAAAAATTGCCCTGCACAATGGGGAAAAACTGCCCACGGTAAAGGCCGCGTGCGGTTTCCTCCTCCCATCGCGCTTTTGCCCTGTCCATCCAAAGGGAGGTTGTTTCCAGGGCTTTTTCCGCCTCTTTGCGGGAAGCGCCCCAGCTTGTGCAGACATCAAGCTGCATCTGTATGTCACTTCCCATCGCTGCCTGTAATTCTACTACATTTTCCGGCGTAAGGAAATGGTAGGAGCCGTCGATGTGGGAGCGGAATTTTATCCCCTCAGGCGTAATTTTCCTGAACGGGGCCAGGGAAAAAACCTGAAAGCCCCCGGAATCGGTGAGGATGTTCCTGTCCCATCCCATGAAGCGGTGAAGGCCGCCGGCCCCGTTTAGCACATCCATGCCTGGACGCAGGTATAGGTGGTACGTGTTGGAAAGGATTATTTCAAAGCCGATTTCTTTAAGGTCTTCCCTGGTAAGGGCCTTGACCGTTCCGTTTGTGCCTACGGGCATGAAAACCGGGGTTTGCAGTTTTCCGTGGGGGAGTTCCAGGGTTCCCGTCCTGGCCGCAGAGGAAGCGTCCCGGCAGTTCACGGTAAAGATTCCGTTAGGCGGCATCAGGTTTTCGCCGTCCTTAAAAGCAGAAATCCCACAATAACAAAAAGCACCACCGGAGACCACGCGCCGGCCAAAGGGGGGATATTTCCCGCCTGGGCCAGCATCATGCTTACCATTTCGACAACGTAAAAAACAACCGCGGCTACAAGGCTTGAAAGCAGGCTCATCAAAAGGATGTTTTTCTTGAAACGGCCCCCCATGGAAATTGACAGAATAATTACGACAAAGGGAACGGTGGCAAAAGAAAAGCGATGGTAGTAATTGGCAAGGGCGGTTGTAAAGGGGAGGCCCGCTGCCCGCAAGTCCTCTACCAAAAGGCGGGCATCGTTAAGGCGGAGTTCCTCGACATTTACCATGCCTCTTCTGAACGTATCAGGTTCTTCCCGAAATTCATCGGTGCTTTCCATATTCCGAATGTGTAAAAGATCGCCTTGCCATTCCCAAATTACAGGATTTATAAACACCCAATGATCCATGTTCCATACGGCCTGGGGAGCCCGTATCAGGGAAAGGATACGGCCCTCTTCATCCTGCTGGATAATTTGTACGCCGTTCAGAATTTGGGCATGGTTGTCAAAAAAATCAACGGCATAAATTAACTGGCCGTACCGCGCACGTATAACAATATCCGATCTGTTTTCCGCATGGTGCTGATTCAAAAGAATTCTGGTAAGTTCATTTTTCATCCGCATGGTGGGAACAACCACGATATCATCGAAAAAAAACGAAAACAGCGAAGCCGCGGCCCCGATAACAAGTAACGGCATGCTGAAACGCCAGAAGGGAATACCGGAGGTAAAAATCGAGGTTAATTCGTTGTGCGAGTAAAAATCCCCCAGGGTATAGGCGGCGGCAAAAAGCAGGGAAATGGGCAGGGCATACGAAAAACTTTGCGGCAGAAAGTAAAAACTCGCCCTGAGTATTTCCCGTGCCGGAACCTCATTGTTAAGATAGCGCACCAGATGGGCAAAAAGGTCGATTAACGAAAGAAGCAGCATAAACATTGCCAGGGCAACAAACAGGACAGGGAAAAACTGCTTTAACAAATAGCGCTCAAGTATCACTTTCTTGTACTCACCAGGCACAGGACAAGGCCGATGGAAAGCGCCAGTATGTTGGGCAGCCACATTGACCAGAAAGGCGAAAACCCAAAACGCACCCCCACGGTTTGCCCGCCAAGAAGCAGCGCCCAGTATATAACCGAAATAAGAAGGCCAAAAATAAACCCTACGGTTTGGCCGCTTTTTTTTGCCAAAAGTCCCAGGGCAACGGCAAGAAATACAAAAGAAAGCGCGCCAAAGGGAATGGAAAACTTTTTGTAAAACTCAAGCCGGTAGATAAGAAGGCTTCTTTCCGCCCGCATTGCCGCGGCAGCGTGGGCTTCGCGCTCAAAAACATTGAAGTAATTTTCCCTGCGGTTCCAGGCCGCATCGTAAACACCCATTCGCAGGCTGTTCTCAAGGTTAAGGGCCTGGGAGAGAACCCTGCTGTAGCGTCCGTCAAGCCTTTGGCGTTGATCCAGGGTTCTGACAACAATTTCCCGCCGTAAATCAACCGAACTCATTTCCCGGGGGCCTATGGCGGTCAGTGCCTGGATAAAATCCTCCTGCGGAACCCAGTAGCGCAAAAACTCGCTGAAAGCGTAATCGTAATCGCTTCTGACAATCTCCCTGGACGATTTAACAAAGACATTGGAAAGATCAAGGCTTAAACCTTCCCTTCCGGCATCCCTGAGCTCGGCGTATTGCGCCATAATCACGCGGCGCTGTCCATCGCCTGTTCTGTCCAGAATAAGGATGTTTTCAATCTCCCTTCCTGATACCGGGCCCATCACTATAACGGTGTCCCTGAAGCGCTTAATCGAATTCGGCTGCAGCTCCAGCGCCGGAGTTGCGACAAGTATTCTGCGGTAAAGCCTCGCAAACTGAATCGTCCCCGCAGGGAGCAGTATATCGTTGGCCATAAACGAAAGGATAGATATGAAAATCCCCACAGATATGGCCGGAACAAAAATCATGCGGTACGAAAGGCCGGAAGAAAGCATAACCAGGACTTCGTTGGACGAACTCAAGCGTCCCACAGTCATGAGCGTTCCCATAAGCGAGGCAAAGGGAGCTGACATGGCTATGACCGAAGGCAGGCCGAAAAGAACAAGCAGGGCAACCTGGTAAAGGGGAACCCGCTTTGTCAAAATCTCCCTGGCCATAAGAAGCAAATGATTGACAAAAAAGACAAAGAAGAAAAAGAGAAAGGCCACAAAAAAGGAAAAAAGAATATCTTTTACAAGATACCTATACAGTGTCCAGGAAATCGTCCTTTGCATTTGCGGCATGGGCGGCGCTATTCCGGTACGATTCATTTTTTTCACCCATTTTTTTATATGCCGGTGGAACCGAACCCCCCGGTTCCCCGTTCCGTTTCCGAAAGCGTTTCCGTTTCAAAGACCGAAAGCTGAATAACCGGGGAAATCACCATTTGCGCGATTCTGTCACCGTTTTTAACTGTGAAGGGTTCATTACCAAAATTGATGAGTATAACCTCCACTTCGCCCCGGTAATCCGAATCAATGGTTCCCGGGGCATTCACAATAGTCACTCCCGAACGGGAGGCAAGCCCTGAACGGGGCCTTACCTGGACTTCATACCCCGAAGGAATCTCCATAAAAAGCCCCGTGGGAATTTTTGCCCTTCCCAGCGGAGCGATGCTCATGTCCCGGTCTATAAAAGCCCGTATATCCATGCCCGCCGCGCCGGGAGTTTCGTATTGGGGAAGCTGCACAAGGGGGCTTTTCTTCCTTACCCGCAGACAAGGGGTGCCTTCTTTGCCTCCGCCCCAATCCTTATTCTCCATAACTTAGCGCCGACGGGAATCCCGTCGGTTGTCGTAGTCGCGTCTGCCGTCACGGCCACCGCGATCACGGTCGCCCCTGTCACGGTGGTACTCTCCTCCGCCTCCGCTGCTTTCCGGGGTGCTCCCGTCAGGGTCAATGGCGTCGATATAGGAAAGGTTGAGCCTTCCCATTTTGTCGATTTCAAGGAGTTTTACCTCGATTTTGTCCCCTTCCTTGATTACATCGGTAACCTGGGCGACGCGTTGGCGGGAAAGTTTACTGATATGCACCAGCCCTTCCTTGCCGGGCAGGATTTCCACAAAAGCGCCGAAATCCATGATGCGCTTTACCGTCCCGTTGTAGATTTTTCCCGTTTCGGGGTCAAGGACTATGCCAAGCACGGCCGCTTTCGCGTCCTCTGAGTCCTTGGACGTTTTGCCAAAAATGGTCACGGTTCCGTCATCTTCGGTGTTGATCTTTACGCTGTACTGCTCGCAAAGGGCCTTGACGTTCTTCCCGCCGGGGCCGATAAGCGCGCCGATTTTGTCGATATCTATGCGCAGGGTCACGATTTTGGGCGCAAACTCGCTGATATCTTCGACAGGCTTGCTGAGCGTGTTGTTCATGATTGAAAGGATATGCATACGCCCGCGCTTGGCCTGATCCATGGCTTTGCGCATGATTTCCGAGTTTACCCCGGCGATCTTGATATCCATTTGGAAGCCGGTGATTCCCTGTTCCGTACCGGCGACTTTAAAGTCCATATCGCCCAGGTGATCTTCATCGCCCAGGATATCGGAAAGAACGGCGTAACGGGCTCCGGGCGCGTTGCTTTCGGTGATAAGGCCCATCGCGATACCGGCTACCGGCCGCTTCATGGGCACGCCGGCGTGCAGCATGGCAAGTGTTCCCCCGCAGACTGAGGCCATGGAGGAAGAGCCGTTGGATTCCATAATTTCCGACACAACACGGATGGTGTACGGGAATACTTCTTTGCCCGGAACCATAGCCTCCAAAGAACGGCGGGCCAGATACCCGTGCCCGATTTCCCGGCGGCCTGTGCCCATGCGCCCGACTTCGCCCACAGAATAGGGCGGGAAGTTGTAATGGAGGATAAAGTGCTCGCGCTTGTCCCCGTCTATATCATCGAATATCTGCTCGTCAAAAACCGTGCCCAGGGTGGTCACCGCCAGAGCCTGTGTTTCGCCGCGGGTAAAAAGCGCCGAACCGTGGGTGCGGGGAAGTATCCCCACTTCGCAGGTGATATCCCTGATATCCTCGGTTCCCCGCCCGTCAAGCCTGAGCCCCTTGTTAAGGATGGCAAGCCTGAGTATATCGTACTGCATATCCTCAAAAAGGGCGTTGAACAGTTTTTTCTGCTTGTCGTCTTCCAGTTGGGCGGCATATTGCGCTGCGGTTTCAGACTTTATCTGGGCGATAGCGCTGTGGCGTTCCTGCTTTGCTTTGATAAAGCAGGCGGCCTCAAGCCGGGGATAGGCGGCGGCGCGGATGGCGTCCTTGTTTTCAAGGCTGTAGGAAAGCTCGGTAAGGGCGACTTTTGGTTTGCCCGCCAGTTCCCGCAGTTTTTCCTGCAAGTTGCAAAGCTCGATGATCATGGCGTGGGCTTTGTCCAGCGCTTCTATCATAAGGTCTTCGCTTACCTCGGCGGCCCCGCCTTCTACCATTGTGATTCCGTCTTTTGTTCCGGCCACAACGATTTCAAGGGTGGATTTGCCTATCTGCTCGTAAGTGGGGTTTATTACCAGTTCGCCCTCTACCTGGCAGATGCGCACACCGGCCATGGGGCCGTTGAAAGGTATGTCCGAAATATGCACTGCCGCGGACGCGGCGATGATGGCCAAAATGTCCGGGGGGTTCACCTGGTCAGCGGAGACGGTGGTGGGAACAACCTGGATTTCCCGGCCTATGGCTATGTCAAAGAGGGGACGCATGGGCCGGTCAATGAGGCGCGAAATAAGGATTTCCTTGTCTTTCGGCCGGCTTTCGCGTTTGATAAACCCTCCGGGGATTTTCCCGGCGGCATAGTACTTTTCGTTATAATCAACGGTGAGGGGGACATAATCCATGCCCTCCACCGCTTCCGATGAGGCGCAGACTGTGGCTATTACCGCCGAGCCCGCGTATTGGGCAAAAACAGAGCCGTTGGCCTGTCTTGCGATCCTGCCGGTTTCAAGGATTAACTCCTTGCCGGCAATGTCGAATGTTACTTTCTGAAACATAAATTCCTTAGGTTTTTATTTGCGGAGACCCAGTTCTTTAATGAGCGAACGATACTTTTCCAGATTAGAGCGCTGGATGTACTTCAACATCCTGCGGCGCTGACCGACAAGGATCAACAAGCCCCGCTGGCTGGATTTGTCTTTCTTGAATTGCTTGCAGTGCTCGGTAAGCTGGTTTATCCGCTCGGTAAGCAGGGCAATCTGTACTTCTGAAGTTCCGGTGTCCTTTTCGTTTTTCCCGAATTTATTTACGATGGAACTTACTTCTTCTTTGGTTAATGCCATTATATACACTCCTGACCATTATAGTTTAATCAAATTTACAGAAAAGTCAATGCGTTTTATTTCAGGTGCGCTGCCGGGGCTTCGCCGCTTTCCCGGGATTGCCGGCGGAGCGCTTTTCTGAAAAATCAACCAAAGCCATGAAAAACCATCCAAAAATCTCCAAAAAAAGCGGCCGCTCTCTTGATAAAATTTATAGATATATTAAATTTTTTATAAGGACAAAAAAATGATAAATATGAAAAAATGCTATTTAACAATGCTTTTCCTTGTCTTTTTCGCCTCCCTGCTTTTTGGAGACAACGATAAACCGGAAGAAATAGATTTTTTGCTTTTTTCCCCAAACAGCAGCTCCATATTTGCAGATGAAGAACAGGCCAAATCCAGGCTCGACAATGCGGCGAAATACCTGGAGGGCAGGAAACTCAGGCCCGGACAAATACAGATTCACGGGTACGCGGCGGCGGCCAAAAATGAAGTTGAAGCGCTGACCCTGTCAAGGGACAGGGCCTTCATTGTAATGAACGAGCTGCAGGAACGCGGTATCCGCCCTTATCTTTTTTCAGAGCCGACAGGCCACGGGGAAGTGGATATATGGGGCAGCAACTTAACCGAAGAAGATAAAAACCCCAATCGGCGTGTCAGGATAGTGCTGGATGTTTACCGCCCTGCAGGGGCTGTCCTTGCAGGGGGCATCCGGCACAGGGCTTTCTATGCGGAACGTGAATCACGGTTGGAATTCCCCTGGCTCATTTTTATCCTTTTGCTGCTTGCCACCGCAGTCCTTGCGGCCCTTATCCTGTTCGCGGCAAAAATCAGAAAGGACGCGGGGCGCAGAACAGGAAGTAATTCAATAGAAAACAATAAACCCATTGCTGGCGGAGGGAAGGCGCGCTTCGTTGATACCGCGCCTATGACCTTTACGGAGGATTCCTTCGTAAACGACAGCACGAATGGGAATTGGAAAAATAGTTCCGGTACAGGAAGGAGCAAATTTATGGAATTGGAAAAAGCAATTCGGGAAATCATTGGCGGCATACCGGCGGGTGCGCACTTTGATGTGCATACCGTCGTTGAAAAATTGCTGCAGGAGCATGACGAAACATACTTGATGAGCGTGGGGAATTATACCTCCGCGGCACAGTACCACTCGAAAATCAGCGCCATCATAGCCCATGAGGTTGAGCTGGTGGAGAAAGTGGGGGATTCGTATTCAAAAAACATTCATGACAAATTCAGTGAATGTCACCTGTTCAGGCGGAAAAAGTAACGGGAAAAACGTGAGGGAAATTCAGGAAGGACAAAATAATGAAAAAGTTGTGCACATCTATGCTTATCTTTGCTTTTTTGGGGTTGTCGGTTTTTGGCGATACCGGGGAACAGGAAGTTGATTTTCTGCTTTTTTTGCCCAACAGCAGCAACCGGTTTGTAAACGAAGAACAGGAAAAGGTTCACCTTGACAATCTGGCCAGGTATTTGCTGGGCAGGGATCTCTCTCCCGGCCAAATACATGTTCACGGGTATACCGCGGCGGCGAAAAACGATGTTGAACCGGTGGAACTGTCACGGGACAGGGCTTTCTTTGTCATAAACGAACTGGAAAGACGCGGTGTCCCGTCCATTCTGTTTTCAGAGCCGGTGGCTCACGGGGAAGTGGACTTGTGGGGCAGCAATATAACAGAAGGGGAGAGGAATCCCAACAGGCGTGTCAGGATAATGCTGGACGGCAGCTATTTGGCAGCGGCCGGCTTTACCGCCGCTGAAGAAACAGCCGTGCAAAGGGCTCTCTTCCCCTGGCGGCTGTTATTGCTGCCGCTGCTCGCTCTGCTTGCGGCCCTGCTTTTCTTTGCGTTAAAACCCAAAAAGGGAACAACAACAGCCGCAGCGGCAAGCGAAATCTCCGTGAGTCTGGAAGAAGAAATCCGCCGCCGGGCCTACGAACTGTACCTGGCGCGCGAAGGCCAAAACGGGGACGCGGATACGGACTGGTACAAGGCTGTGCCTGAAATCTGTGCCCGCTACGAGGCCTCTGTCTACGAGGTTTATACCGAAGACGGATACTGGTGGGCGCACAGGTAGGTATGTATCAGGCAGTAATGAAGACATCGCCCCGAGGCGAAAAATGCGAAATCGTCTGCGCTGCATGAGCGCGGTTAAAAAAGAGCGCTAACGGCTCCTGTCTACGCCCAGGCGCAGGCAGTGGCCGCTTATGACACAGCGGGAACAAAACGGGCTTTGCGGGCGGCAGAGGTTTTGGCCGTACAGCACAAGAAGGCCGTTAATCCTTTTCCAGAACTTTTTGGGCAGTTTTTCACGCAGGGCGGTTTCGGTTTTGTCCGGGGTCGGTGTGCTGATCCAGCCCGCCCGGTTGCAGATGCGGTGTACGTGAATGTCCACGCAAATGCCGTACATGCCGAACGCCTCGGTAATGACCAGGTTGGCTGTTTTTCGCCCAACGCCCGGAAGGGTAAGCAGGGCGTCCAAATCCGCCGGTACTTCGCCGCCGTACTGTGCAATCAGGATGCCGGCGATTTTTACAAGGCTGGCCGCCTTGGTGCGGTAAAAGCCGGCGGGGTAGGCGAGGCGGGCGATTTCTTCAATATCCAGGGCAAGGAGGCTCACCGGATCCGGGGCCTTTTCCAAAAGCCGCCGGGAGGTGACGCGGGTAACATCGTCCTTTGTTCTAAGGCTCAAAATCGTGGATACCAGTATTGCCCAGGGCTTGCCGGGGCCTTCCTTGTATTCTTCGGCTATTGTCGTTATCGCGGTATCTTCTTCCCCGGCCTTTGCGAGGGTTTTTTCGCGCCATTTTTCAAGATTTTTTATAATGGCGGCCCAGGCGGTTTCGGGTATCGCGGCGCTCATGCTTTCTCTATGAGGCACACAGCCAGCGCTTCCACAGCTTCCCCTGTTCCCAGGGGGCCAAGGCCCTCGTTTGTTTTCCCCTTGACAAAAACCTGGCCGGTTTCCACTCCCAGGGCCTGGGCCAGGGAACGACAGATACGTTCCCGGTGGGGGAGTATTTTGGGCTTTTCGCAGATGACCGTGCAGTCCAGGTTCACAAGATGCCAGCCCTCGCCCCGCACCCGTTCCCAGGCGTTTTCCAGCAGGATCAGGGAATCGGCGTCTTTCCAGGCCGCCTCGTGCGGCGGGTAAAGTTCGCCGATGTCGCCAAGTCCCGCCGCGCCAAGCAGGGCGTCAGTTACGGCGTGGGCAAGCACGTCCCCGTCGGAATGGCCCAGCTCCCCTTTTTCAAAGGGAATTTCCGCCCCGCCAAGCAAAAAACGGCGGCCGGGTACCAGCCGGTGCAGATCCCTTCCCAGGCCGATTCTTGTCATACCCCTATATCCTCCGGAAAGGTGATTTTTCTGTTTTCGCTGTCGCCGGGGATAACGGCCACCCGCCCGATAAATTCGCCCCAGACTTCAGCGTCGTCGGTGTATTCAATGTGTTCCCTTTTTTCCCGTTCGGCGGCTTTTTCGTGGGCGGTGAGTATTTCGGCGTATTTAAAGCCCTGCGGGGTTTGGGCTGAGCAAAGGTCTGCCCGCCTGAGGTGGCGCTTTATAAAGGCCGCTTCTTCCGGTGCTGCGCCTTCTGTGCGCTGGAGCTCCTTGGGGGTTTCAAGCAGGGGGAGGGCGGGGATTACCGCGCCGAAGCGGATTGCGGCGTCAATCACTTTTTCGATGAGGCAGGGATTTATCCAGGGCCTTGCCCCGTCATGGATAAGCACATGGGAAGGGGCGTAAGGTTCCAGCATTAAAAGGGCGTTGTGTACGGAAGCGCGGCGGGTCAGGCCGCCTGAGGCAAAAAGGATGCGTTCGGCGGAATGCAGTTCGCTGGAACGCAGTTCCGCAGGGAGCGCGGCGCGGGCTTCCCCTTCCGCGCCCGGCGGCACCGTGATCACAATGGGGCCTATGCGGGGGGAAGCGGCAAAAGCGCTGAAGGCGGCCCCCAAAACCGTAAAAGGCTTTCCCGGCAGGGAGAGGTATTCTTTTTTTACGCCCCCCATCCGGTTTGAAGAGCCGGCGGCGCACAGTATCGCGGCAATGGACGCCATGGCGCGGGAACTATTCGGCTGCCGGTTCCGCTTCCAGGCGGGTAAAAATAAGGACTTCTACCTCTTCTTTGGATTTGCGGAGGGAACAGGACACCTCGTCTTCCAGGAGCTTCAGGGCGGAATCGTACAGTTTCCTCTCCAGAATAGGCAGTTCCTTCACTTTGCTCCTGTGGTAAAGGGAACGGACTATCGTGGCGATATCCGTGATACTCCCTTTTTTTAAAAGATCCATATTCAGCTGGTAGCGCATTTTCCAGTCCGATGGGATGGATTCATGTTCTTCGCTGATAAGCTCAAGGGCCCTGAGGGCCTCTTCTTTGCCTACGATGGGCCGTATCCCAAGCCCTGTCGCTTTATCCACCGGAACCATGATAGTCATGTCGGATACTTCAAGGTAAATCACATAGTAAAGAACCTTGTTGTCTTTAAAGAGTTTTTCCTCAATGGCTCTGACTACCCCAACCCCCTGGCTTGGGTAAACTATCCGCTGATCAACCTGAAATTTTTTGGGCGCTCTACTCATTGCTGTCAGTATACAACAAAAGCAAATAAATGTGAATGGCCCTGAGCTGTCTGCCGATATTTGTTTTAGGGGCTGGACAATATCCGCCAATAGATGTATGCTGGAGCTTGTTAAAAGGCATTTCAAAACTCCAATTCTTGAAATGCTTCTTTAGACTTGAAATAAGGAGTTTAATGTATGGCAGGCAGAGCTATCGTTTTGGCTATTGACGACAATGCCCAAATGCTTAAGGAATTTGAGGCTCTTTTGGTACCAAGGTATGATCTAAGGGTTGTAAAGGCTGCTTCGGAAGCAATAGTCTTTTTGAACAACAATAAATGCGATGTCATCCTGCTTGATATTGATATGCCCAATATCAATGGCTTTCAGTTCCTTCACGACATCAGGAGAATTCCCAGCTATTTTAAAGTACCCATTATTATTGTCAGCAGCAACACCGGAGAGGAATACTTTAAAAAAGCCAGAAGTTCCAGCGCCAACGATGTTTTATCCAAGCCGGTATCTCAGGATCGCCTGGTTGGAGCAATCCATAAAGCGCTGGTTGAAGCCGGTATTGAACATTAATCATTAATTTAATGTTTTTAAAATATTGTTTTTTTGACAAAACTATAAAACTACACACAATAGGGTGGGATGATGGAAAAAAGAGCTAGGCTTGATCATGTCGTTGAAATTGACCTAAACAAATGCATCAACTGTTATGCGTGTATAACCGCGTGTCCGGTTAAATTCTGCATGAATGGTTCCGGCGAAAAGCTGACAGTCAACCATGATCAGTGTATAGGCTGCGGGGCCTGTATTCATGTTTGTCACCACGGGGCGCGTATGCCCATGGACGATTTGGATCATTTTACATCGGATCTAAAGTCGGGGTTAAAAATCGTTGCCGTAGTTGCCCCGGCTGTAGCCTCGGTTTTTCCTGAGAATTATCTCAGGCTTAACGGCTATCTCCAGTCCCTGGGGGTCAAGGCATTTTTTGATGTCAGTTATGGCGCGGAATTAACGGCTCTTTCTTATGTTGAGCACATAAAGAAAAATAACCCCAGAATGATCATTGCACAGCCCTGTCCGGCTATCGTTGACTATATTGAAATTTATCATCCTGAGTTATTGCCCTATCTCGCGCCGGCGCACAGCCCCATAATACATACCATAAAGATGATCCTTGAGTATTATCCTGAATACCGGGATCACAAATTCGCGGTTATTTCACCCTGCCTTGCGAAAAAGAGGGAATTTATCGAAACGGGCCTTGGGGATTACAATGTTACCATGCTTGCCCTCAGGGCGCTGATTGAACGGCAGAGAATTGACCTGAAACATTTTGCTGCTGTGGATTACATTGGCCCTTCGGCGGAACGGGCGGTTTCCTTCTCGTCTCCCGGCGGCCTTTTGGATACCGCCGAGCGCTTTTTGCCCGGCATACGGCGAAGAACCCGTAAAATTGAGGGGGTACACGCTGTTTACCCCTATTTGACCAGCGTTGCCCAGGTGCTGCATGAGCGGGATGTAGAACTTCCCCTGCTTGTAGACTGCCTTAACTGTGAAATGGGGTGCAACGGGGGCCCGGGAACCGGAAACCACGATGGCCGAACGGATATTCTTGAAAGCCCGGTTCGCAAACGCAGTGCCTCACTGGAAGAAAAGGTAAATCCCAGAGGCACTGAGCGGTTGTCCAAAAAATACAACAAGTCTTTGGAAAAATTCTGGAAGCCGGGCCTGTACGACAGGCGCTACAAGGATATTTCCGGGAATGTCAGACTGCGGGAGCCCAACAGAACCGAATTGGCCGAGGTTTTGAAACAGTTAAAGAAGGTTACCGAGAAAGATATCTACGACTGTTCAGCCTGCGGTTACGGAAGCTGCAAGGGTATGGCAGTAGCCATTCACAATGGCCTTAACAAACCGGATAACTGCGCTCACTTTAACGTGGCGGTTCTTGCGGAAGAACGGAAAACGACTGTATACATTAACCGGCAGTACCAGGAACACATTGTCCGCGCCATTGGATTGGTCGAGGAAATCAATGACCTGGTCAAAGACCTGGATACCAAAATACAATCGCAGTCAAGCTCGGTTAACAGTTCTTCGTCCGTTACCGGCGAAATTGTAAAATCCATCAAGGATACCTCTGACCTTTCACAGCGCAAGCGGGAAGACATAAAGGAATTAATCGGAAATGCCCTGAAAGGCCAGAGCGCGATGAAAGAGACCGTTGAAGCGGTGCAAAACATCGCCCAGTCCATTGACGGCATAGGCGCGGCAATAAAAATCATCAGCGTTATCGCCTCCAACACGAACCTTCTGGCCATGAACGCCGCCATTGAGGCCGCCCACGCAGGAGAAGCGGGCAGGGGCTTTGCCGTTGTAGCCGATGAAATCCGCCGTCTTTCAGAGAGCACCAGGGATAATTCACGGAATATTGCCCAAACCCTGTCAAATATCATCTCGGGGATTAACACTACCTCCAAGCGCACCGGCGAGGCAGGCAACATAATCGATGAAATGTCCAAAGAGATCAACGGCATTGCCGGTACAATGACTGAACTTATTGATACCCTGGGCGACCTGTCAAAGAAAAGCACGGGGATCACATCTTCGCTTGACAGCCTTAAGGAACAGAGCGCGGTTGTTAAAACGGACTATGCCCAAATGCTTAGCTTAACGGACAAAATCCGCTATGACATCAACTTCCTGTCAGCCATGTCGGCGGACATTACCAAGGCCGTTGATGACAATGACAACCTGGTACTCAGCATGCTTAACCTCAAGATAACCGAAGACACCCAGTAGGGAAAACCGGGATAGTTTAAGAATCTTGAATTATTCCCGGTTTTGTGTTATCCTCATGTCCGGTGAGGGGAGAAGGGATGAAAGTCGCTGAAGCCGTAAAAACACTTGATGGACAGTTCTTTTGGGGTGAAGACAAGGCTGATGCGGAAATAGTGTCAGCCTGCGGAGCGGATCTTATGAGCGATGTCATGGCCTTTGTAAAGGACAAAGTTTTGCTGCTTACAGGTCTGGTAAACCCGCAGGTAATACGAACAGCGGAATTGCTGGACATTAATGGCATTATCTTTGTACGGGGAAAAATCCCCTCCCGTGAAATAATTGAAATGGCCGGAGAAGCCGGAATCATCCTGGCAGGAACAAAACACTCCATGTACATTGCCTGCGGCAAACTCTACGAAGCAGGATTAAAAGACGGCGGGAATCGGCTTATCTAACACCAGTTATGCAAGAGGAACGAGCACATGGGAAAGATTAAAAGCGCTTTGGAAATTGCGCTGGAACGAACCGAATCCGTAAAGAGTGACAAGGACAGCATTGGCCTGTTTGAAGCCAAACAGAAAGGCAAAAAGCTGGCCAATGAATTTCTTGAAGGGACACTAACGTCCCTGGACGAAGAAATAAAAAAAGAAAGCGGCGGCACACGGGAAAACCTGAAACAGGGCATCTTTGATGTTCTTGTGTCCCGCATTACCCTGCCCGCGGTAAAAGACGACCTAAAACGCCTGGAACTGGCCGGTCAGGGACTTGCCGTGCTTATCGGCAACAAGCGTTTCGCTGAGATTGTCAACCAGTTTAATCAAATCATGAACCAATACCTGACCGAAGCGGCCCAATACGAAGACGCCATAAAACGCCAGTATGCCCCGAAACTGCGCCAGAAAGAGGAAGAGCTTTCACGCCGTGTAGGACGGCAGATCAAGATAGACCCGTTCCAGGATCCGGAGTTTGTCGGCTTTTACAACCAGCACATAAATGCCCTGAAGGAAAACTATCAGGCGGCGGCGGATCAGCTCAGGGAAGAAGCCGCGCAGATGTTCGGCCGCCAGTAAGGAACGCTAAGAACCCGACACGCTCCAGCGCTACCTCGGACGCCATACTCTGCCGGCAACCAGCCCCCAGCGCTCGTACACATGGCGCGAAAAGATTTCCGCTTCGGACACAAAGAGGTCGGAAAGTTCCGGCCAGAAACGCACACCGTCCCGCAGTTCGTAGCGTTCCGGGAGCGCGTGGGCAAAGCCCTCTCGAAACAGGCGTCCCGGGACATGCTGGCCGAAGAACCAGGGAACCTGGGCTATAGGCAGCTGCAGGAGGTGTCCCATGAACTCGTTGACCAAAAGGAACTCATAGTCAAGGCAGTATTCCTGAATGGCGAAAAAGGTTTTCAGAAACCTTTGGCCGAACTCCGGAAAAACCTCCCACCTGTCGCGGGAGAACTCCCTGAAAGCGGCGTCAATGAAGAAAAGGCCGTGGAACACTTCATGCGCCATAAAGCGCGTGCGGAGGGCCGGAACAGATTCCCGCGTGAGGGTAAGGATGGCCCCCCTGCCGGGAATGAGATAGCCGAAGGTGTCCAGCGCCAAAACGCCTGAGCGCAGGAGTATGGCTTCCAGTTCCCACTCTTCGTCAAGAAGGGGGAAGTTTGTACGCCGCGCGGTCTGGAAAAAGTTCGCAAGGTCGGAAGCCTGATAGTTGTGGGCGTTCCAGCCGTGCAGATGGCCTATATCGCGCTCGTGCCAGAGCGTGCCGCGAAAGCCCGCTTTTTCCACAAAGAACGCCAGGCGGTGGAAAAACCGTTCCTGTATCGCGAGGGTAGCAAGGTCGATAATAAGTATTTCAGGATACCTGTCCCAACTGAAAAGCTCAAAGCGGCTGTCCCGCCATTGGTTTACGGGGAATATAAGCATATCCCAGGGGTCAGCCGGGATGGGGGTTAGGGCCTGTTCCAAAGGGAAGCGGGGATAAAACGGAATGGGGTTATTCTCCGCGCCGGAGACCAAAGGCGGGCGTGGAGGGGGCACGGGGATGTGAGGTACAAGCGGGGGGGGCTGGACAATGGG